>Ga0307513_10001545_pt1 | contig 32976 bp, 43 predicted proteins | sample 15_EM_MG_FD_202174 | JGI IMG/M metagenome (GOLD analysis project Ga0307513, IMG submission 202174) | Populus trichocarpa ectomycorrhiza microbial communities from riparian zone in the Pacific Northwest, United States - 15_EM | ecosystem: Host-associated > Plants > Roots > Unclassified | place... | reverse complement strand
AACGTAGCTAGTACATATATATAGCTAGTCAGAACTCGTATAGACTCGGAAGGCTAAAAGGTGAAAAGGATAGAAGGAGTGAGTCCATACGAAAAGTAAACTGATCACGGGGAATACATGTGGAAAGGGAACTCATCCCATGAGGAGAACATAGCGAAACAAAATCAGCACATGAAAAAGGCGATACTAAAGCACGTGCGCAAACGGGCGCGTGATTGTCAGGCGGGCTACGAACGAATCGAAACTCGATGTTGCGCATGGGGAACGGGCGCGTTCGGTAGGGGTTGCTGGAAGAATCGATATAATGATCCTGTGGCGTCATTCGGCCAGGCAATAGTGTGTACCGTAAGCGGGACCAAACGGTCGGTCGGGCTGTACGGCCGGGCTCGATCGGAGTAGCGCACGTGATAGGTATTATTCAGGCAAATACGTACAACCGTAACAGAATCATACAAAAACTGGGTTATTCACAATGTGTTGGGGCCCAATGTTGGTCTCGGAGGGCCACATTTGCAAGAGGTGGAGTTGGAATTCATAACGCCAGACACTAGTGCTGCTCCAGTTGCTTTGTGGTGCTGGAAACAAGTAAACAAGGAGTGGGTCTTCAACCAATACTGAGAAATGAAGGGAGGGTGTTCTGGGTTTATTCTAACCAACAATTCTGCATGCTCTCTGCATATTTCTACTTTACAAAACACTAATCATCATCGATCCCTACCTTTGAGCAGGCCAGGGCCAGCCAGAGTTTTACTGCTGCGCTATGTGCACCAGGTAGACTAGCACCCTACCTCTACCAAAGCCGAGCCCTGAAGCTCCAAGTTGCCTCTTGGTAAGGGCCTATTGCTAGACGAATTTAATTTCCTGCGGACCCGACCGGTTCTGACCATTTGATCTGATAAGTCTGAGAAGGCTGAGACTGGAGACGGCCCGACCCTTGTAAGAGTACATGGACGGTTTCACTGAGACTTCGAACCAAAATGGCCCAAGCCAACGCCTTGGACATCAAGAAAGGAATGTGATAGAATCTATGGAGCCTATGACTGGTCGCACCTTACTCGACGCGAGCCGCCAAAACGGCCCGTGGGCGCAACCCGGTTCAGCCAGCATTTCCAAAATGTCAAGGGATGCTTTCGGTGAAGATAAATGGTTTCCTGACTTCCCTATTAACACGCGGCAACCTGGCGGGCAGCGCGCTTAGACGCCGCCACGTCAGAACTCCCATTATGTCCGCTCTTCTAACGCCACTCAAGCTCCTAAGAGTGCGTAAAAAGAAGTAAGTGGTCGAGACATCGATTCACCTCTGGTTTATTTCTAAAGTCACCCGAATTTCCCTCCAGAACGCCCAGCCCTATTCGCCAGATTAGTTTGGTACCTCATCTAATTATTTATTATCACATGTGAGTGCTAATTCATATGATAGGTCCATCTCCCCACCGAACTTTGGCTCTGGATCTGTCCGTTCCTCACCCAGCAAGACTTCCGCACATTGTCAAGGGTCTGTGTTACCTTCCGAAATATTTTCCAACCGTATTTGCATTTCAGGGTATACATCGATTGCTGGGCAAAGATGTGGTATATCAAACAGAGACTATCTGCATTCGACGAACACCCATCACTCCTCCCGCGTATTTCTGAAATTGAAGTTGAAATGAAGCGTATACCTTACTCTGACCATATACGCCGGGAGCTGCAGCCTCGTACCACGCTCATTGTTTCGGCAATTCTGCAGAAAGCGTCACACATGCCACGACTTCACACCGCACGCTTCTCTGGGGTTACGATGAAGCAGGAACACCTCGCGTTGCTGTTCCAGTCCAATAACCTCCAAACCCTTATTCTTTACCAGTGCTATCTTCCGAGATTGGTTCGCCTCCCTCCGTCAAGCATCCGTCATTTGACTTTGTCGTTGATACAGAGCGAATGGCAATGTATAGAGTCCTTCTTAGGGCATTGTAGCGCCAATCTGGAAGCTTTGGATTTTGTCGGTCACTTGTCGCAAGAGCCAGGGTCTACGAGGCTTCCACTCTTCCCAAAGCTCCGAAAACTCAAGTTCACGGAAAATTCCGGGTCAATTAGTCACCTGGATACATTAACCTCCCTTGCGCCGCAATTGGAGCACCTCGAGCTTGAGGAAAGAAATCGCTTTCATGGGCTGTCAGCTCTCCCTGCCAGTCTCAATCGCCTCAGTATCAGCCAATGGACGATTGAGACTGGTGACTTTGGCACTCGCCCTTTCGTTCAGCTTCTGCACTTGCATCTCACGTTTTACAACCATGATTCGCGCAGAGGATTTGTCATACCGATCATCCACAACACATTTCCCAATCTCACACGACTACATGTGGACATCGATGACCACTCTTGCAACTTCGTCCTCTTGCTGGCTCGAACCCTCCCAAATGTGACTTGGTTAAAATTGGGTATATCTGGGGCCCCGTTGTCATTGAACTATGACTACGACACCAGTCTATATACCGCCGAGACACATGGAGGTCCCTTGGCAAGCTTACATGTGAATATGGTCTTGAATGGCGAAAAACATGGCATGGAACTATACAAAAAATGGGTCATTCACACTGTATTGGGGCCTACTGTTGGTCTCGGAGGGCCACATTTGCAAGAGGTGGAGGTGGAATTCTTAACGCCAGACACTAGTGCTGTTCCAGTTGCTCTGTGGTGCTGGAAACAAGTAGAAAAGGAGTGGGTCTTCAACCAATACTGAGAAATGAAGGGAGGGTGTTCTGGATTTATCCTAACCAACAATTCAGTATGCTCTCTGCATATTTCTACTTTACAAAACACTAATCATCATCGATCCCTCCCTTTGAGCAGGCCAAAGCCAGCCCGAGTTCTGCTGTGGCGCTATGTACATCAGGTAGACTAGCATCAAAGCCGAGTTCCAAAGTTCCAAATTGCCTCTTGGTAGGGCCCAATTGCTAGACGAATTTAATTTCCCGCTGATCCGACCGGTTCTGACCATTTGACCTGATAAACTGGAGGAGGATGAGACTGGAGACGGCACGACACTTATAAGAGTACAACGTCGATTTCACCAGGACTTCGAACCAAAACGTCCCATGTCAACGCCTTGGACACCAAGACAGGCTAAGCAATGTGATAGAATCTATGGAGCCTATGACTGGTCACGCTTTATTCGACGCGAGCTGCCAAAACGGCCCGTCGGCGCTACGCGGTTCAGTCAGCATTTCCAAAATGTCAAGGGATGCTTTCGGTGAAGATAAATAGTTTCCTTGAACTTCCCGACTTCCCGAGCAACCTGGCGGGCAGCGCGCTTAGACTCTGCCAGGTCAGAACTCCCATGATGTCCGCTCTTCTAACGCCACTCAAGCTCCTAAGAGTGCGTGAAAAGAAGTAAGTAGTCTAGACGTCGATTCACATATGGTTTATTTCTGAGGTCACCCGAATTTCCCTCCAGAACGCCCAGCCCTATTCGCCAGATTAGTTCGGTACCTCATCTGATTCTTTACTATCACACGTGAGTGCTAATGCATATGATAGGTCCACCTCCCCACCGAAATTTGGCTCTGGATCTGTCCGCTCCTCACCCAGCAAGACTTCCGTGCATTGTCAGGAGTCTGTGTTACCTTCCGAAATATTTTCCAGCCGTATTTACATTTCAGGGTATACATCAATTGCTATGCAAAACTGCAGCATATCAAACAGAGGCTATCTGCATTCGACGAACACCCATCACTCCCCCTACGTATTTCTGAAATTGAAGTTGAAATGAAGATTCCACCTTTCGTTGGACCGAAGCCCTTTACACCTCCGAAGCCCCGTATCACGCTCATTGTTTCGGCAGTTCTGCAGAAAGCGTCACACATGCCACGACTTCACACCGCACGCTTCTCTGGCATTACGATGAAGCAAGAACACCTCGCGTTGCTGTTCCAGTCCAATAGTCTCCATACCCTTATTCTTTTCCAGTGCCGTCTTCCGAGATCGGCTCCCCTCCCTCCGTCAAGCATCCGTCATTTGACTGTGTCATTGATGAGCGATTGGCAACGTATAGAGTCCTTTTTATGGCATTGTAGCGCCAATCTGGAAACTTTGGATTTTGTCGGTCACTTGTCGCAAGAGCCAGGGTCTACGAGGCTTCCACTCTTCCCAAAACTCCGAAAACTCAAGTTCAAGGAAAAACCTGGGATAATTAGTCACCTGGATACATTAACTTCCCTTGCGCCGCAATTGGAGCACCTCGAGGTTTGGGGAAGAACCTACGTTTCTGGACTGTCAGCTCTCCCTGCCAGTCTCAATCGCCTCAGTATCAGCCAATGGACGATTGAGGATAGTGACTTTGGCACCCACCCCTTCGTTCAGCTCCTGCACTTGCATCTCACGTTTTACAACCATAATACAGGCAGAGGGTTGGTCATACCGATCATCCAAAACACATTCCCCAATCTCACCCGTCTAGATGTGGACATCCATGACGATTCTCGCAACTTCGTCCTCTTGCTTGCTCGCAACCTCCCAAATGTGACTTGGTTGAAATTGGGTATACGTTGGGGCCCGTTTTCATTGAACAATAACTATGACACCAGTCCATATACCGCCGAGACACCTGGAGGTCCCTTGGCAAGCTTACATGTGAATGTGATGCTCCTGTATGGCATGGAATTATACAGAAACTGGGTCACTCATACAGTGTTGGGGCCCACTGTTGGTCTCGGAGGGCCACATTTGCAAGAGGTGGAGGTGGTATTCTTAACGCCAGACACAAGCGCTGCTAGTGCTGCTCCAGTTGCCTTGTGGTGCTGGAAACAAGTAGAAAAGGAGTGGGTCTTCAACCAATACTGAGAAATGAAGAGGGTATTCTGGGTTTATTCTAACTAACAATTCTGTATGCTCTCTGCTTATCTACTTTACAAAATACTAATCATCATAGATCCCTACCTCTGAACAGGCCAAAGCCAGCCCGAGTTCTGCTGCTGCGCTATGTACACCAGGTAGACTAGCACCCTGCCTCTACCAAAGCCAAGTCCCGAAGCTCCAAGTTGCTTCATGATAGAGCCCATTTGCTAGACGAATTTAATTTCCTGCGGATCCGACCGGTTCTGACCATTTGATCTGATGAGGCTGATAAGGCTGAGACTGGAGATGGCCCGACCCTTGTAAGAGTACATGGTCGATTTCACCGAGACTTCGAGCCAAAACGGCCCAAGTCAACGCCTTACACACCAAGACAGGCTAAGCAATGTGATAGAATTTATGGAGACTATGACTAGTCGCGCCTTATTTGACGCGAGCTGCCAAAACGGCCCTTCGGCGCTACCTGGTCCAGTCAGCATTCCCCAATGCTAAGGGATGCTTTCGGTGAAGATAAATAGTTTCCTTGAACTTCTCGACTTCCCGATTAACATGCGGCAACCTGGCGGGCAGGCGCCCTCTTATCCTTAGACGCCGCCAGGTCAGAACTCCATTATGTCCGCTCTTCTGACGCCACTCAAGCTCTTGAGAGTGCGTAAAAAGAAGTAAGTGGTCGAGACATCGATTCACCTATGGTTTATTTCTAAAGTCACCCGAATTTCCAGAACGCCCAGCCCCATTCGCCAGATTAGTTTGGTACCTCATCTAATTATTTATTATCACACGTGAGTGCTAATTCATATGATAGGTCCATCTCCCTACCGAACTTTGGCTCTGGATCTGTCCATTCCTCACCCAGCAAGACTTCCGCGCATTGTCGAGAGTCTGTGTTACCTTCCGAAATATTTTCCAACCGTATTTGCATTTCAGAGCATACATCGATTGCTATGCAAAACTGCGGCATATCAAACAGAGGCTATCTGCATTCGACGAACACTCATCACTCCTCCCGCGTATTTCTGAAATTGAAGTTGAAATGAAGAGTCCATCTTTCGTTAGACCGCAGCCCATTATACCACAGTTTCCGGAGCTTCGTACCACGTTCATTGTTTCGGCATTTCTGCAGAAAGCGTCACACATGCCACGACTTCACACCGCACGCTTCTCTGGCATTACGATGAAGCAAGAACACCTCGCGTTGCTTTTCCAGTCCAATAGTCTCCATACCCTTATTCTTTTCCATTGCCGTCTTCCGAGATCGGTTCGCCTCCCTCCGTCAAGCATCCGTCATTTGACTGTGTCGTTGATGGGCGATTGGCCACGTATAGAGTCCTTCTTAGGGCATTGTAGCGCCAATCTGGAAGCTTTGGATTTTGTCGGTCCCTTGAGGCAAGAGCCAGGGTCTACGAGGCTTCCACTCTTCCCAAAGCTCCGAAAACTCAAATTCGTGGTAACATCCGGGTTAGTTAGCCACCTGGATACATTAACCTCCCTTGCGCCGCAATTGGAGCACCTCGAGGTTTGGGGAAGAAATTCCGTTTCTGGACTGTCAGCTCTCCCTGTCAGTCTCAATCGCCTCAGTATCAACCAATGGGCGATTGAGCATGGTAACTTTGGCACTCGCCCTTCGTTCGGCTCCTGCACTTGCATCTCACGTATTACAACCATGTTGCAGGCGATGACTACAGAGGATTGGTCATACCGATCATCCAAAACACATTCCCTAATCTCACGCGTTTAGATGTGGATATCCATTACTACTCTCGCAACTTCGTCCTCTTGCTTGCTCGCAACCTCCCAAATGTGACTTGGTTGAGATTAGGTATATCTGGGGCCCACGTGTCATTGAACTATAACTATGACACCAGTCCATATACCGCCGAGACACCTGGAGGACCCTTGGCAAGCTTACATGTGAATGTGACCCTGTATGGCGAAAAACGTGGCATGGAATTATACAAAAACTGGGTCATTCACACTGTGTTGGGGCCCACTGTTGGTCTCGGAGGGCCATATTTGCAAGAGGTGGAGGTGGAATTCTGCACGCCAGACACTAGTGCTGCTCGGCTTGCTTTGTGGTGCTGGAAACAAGTAGATAAGGAGTGGGTCTTCAACCAATACTGAGAAGTGAAGGGAGGGTGTTCTGGGTTTATTCTAACCAACAATTCTGCCTACTCTCTGTTGGAGTTGATGATTCCTCCAACTAAAAGGCCGGGTAGTGTGGTAACACGCCCTTTCTAGATATGGGGAGGTCCCGGGTTCGACCCCGGCCTGGTCATTCTTTTCTCTCTAACACTCTCTGCATATTTCTACTTTACAAAATGCTAATCATCATCGATCCCTATCTTTGAACAGGCCAGAGCCAGCCCGAGCTCTGCTGCTGCGCTATGTACACCAGGTAGACTAGCACCTGACATGGTCTGAAGAGAGCAGGAATACAGTGACTTGGTTGGCTTAATGGAGGTGGCGAGACAGGCAGCACTCAGCAGATATCTATTGTATTGAATCCCATCCACTGCAAGCATGAGCTATAGCAGCACAGAGGTACAGCTGAAGTGGACCCCACTGCATGGTGCCCTCACATATGGAGTTGGTCTTCAAACAACTCTTCAATTTGCTCACAAACGCTGACGTGGTCTAGTGATTCATCCTTGGGCCAGTGTTGAATGCAGCAACAAGAGCATGTGGGTATCTTTGTAACAGAAGTGGTGGGTCAGGTTCTGCCCAGGTGTACACATGCAGCGGTATCAGTGATCTCCCTAACCAGTTGGTGGCTCAGAAAGGCACAAAGTCTGGAAGTGGCTTATTGAGTAAATATTGAACCTTTCGTTTCAATAGCTGACAATGTCAAAAACCCGTTATGACCCACTTACTGTGGACATGGGAAAGAAATAATGGGAGGTGGTAGGCTTTGGTGTTTATCGTCCTCAATCAGTGAGCCTCATTGCTATCGCTACGGACTGTCACTGTTGATATCTTCAACTCCATCTGAACGGGGAAATTGTTTTTAATGGACCTTCGCACCCATTCGTCGATGCGAGTCACTCCCGTCACATGCAGAGCGCTAGAGCATTTCGATTGGTTGTATGCGGCCTCCAAGAATTCCTTGGAGGACTGCGCGGGGGTGATTAAAAGCACAAAAGTATCGGTTACGGGGAATACACCCATGGTGTGGTTAAAGGTCGCTTACTGTCTTCAATTCTTGGGGATGCAACGATTTTATGCGGCGGTCGCGACCCCAATGATAGATAGTGTGAAAACCGCTGTATATTGTCTAACCACAGGGCAGTTCTTGAAGAACCAGGTACCGTATGGGTGCGTCCACCCTCACCAGTGGTTTGGAGGATTCCGTGCCAGTAGTCTCTACTTACAAATGAAATGAAATGCATTTGGGTAATCGAAACCCAAGTGCCACCCGAGCTATGGATGATCTATATCTTTATGCGAGTGACTTGGCCCAGACATCCAACTGATTGTGAGAAGCAAACGCCGTCGAGTTCGTGGAACGGTCAAAAGTCACAAAGGACTTACGACGGTGTTCGCTTACTGTCTGCGTCCCAATTGAAGACAGGGTAAGGATATTATAGTTTCATCGCCAGCCGAAAATCTGTGACGTTCCATCTCAAATTACAACAGTCCATGGACCAAAACGTCTCGGATCGTTGGCTTAGTCGCATCCTTTGATATGTCATATTCTGGAGAGTCGCAAGAGTGAGATTGCATCTTTTGAATAAGTCGGCCTATCAGGATCCTCAACCTTCAGGCAACCAAATTAATTAATAATGCATGGACCACCACAGGACAGAAATAGGCCGCTCACCTCTACCCAAGCAAATCTCTTCTTCAAGAGGCTGAAGAACTTCCGATCGGCCTGTTATAGAGGCGAATTCGGGATGGATGTGACATGATTCGCACTTGCATAAGAGAAAGGCGTTACCTTTCTTCGCTTCTTGTAGCAGAATAAGAAATCTGGTTTCTTCCCGTCCTGTATTGCAAGATCTCCGAGTGTTTGTACTAGCAGTGGGAAGGCTGGCTCGAAGTAGACGCAATCGGCAGCGAGGACGGCATCGAATGGCTCCATAGTCGGAAGGTGTTCACCCCTTGGCATGATGAGATGATGGTCGAGCTCACGAAGGCACGGTCCGTTACCAGTTGAGCTCAAGCACTTCCACTGACTCTTGAAGCCCATTGAGTCGCACGTTCTCGCACAGAAGCTCTAGAATTGGCCTAAGTGATTGGCGTAATCAGTTGATTCCTGGCCAATGTTGGCAGCGCACAATGAGTGACGCCGACCTCTGATCGGTTAGGACAGTATGCGCGCCTAAGTATCCTGCTACTAGTCCGACTAGACCTGTTCCAGAACCAAGTTCAAGCACTCGCTTTCCTTGCCAGTAGTCTCTTCCATGACGAACAATGTGTCGGCTTAGGACCTCGCCGGCTGGCCAGGCGATCCCTCCACATCCCGGTCCCGCATCCACTTGTAGGGTTACAGTAATATCCTGGAAGTTGAAATGGAGAGTCTCGTTGTGAATTGAGGGTGGCTGGGTTGGAACGAGAGGGAGCAAGTCGTCTGTGTCCTGGTGCTGGAGGTGTCTTAGCGGATCGGCATCATCGAGCTGCTCTTCGCGGATGAACCTGTCGATTTGCTCCGTGCTGAGTGATTCTACGGCTAGAGCGGACGAGGGAGGCATTGAGGTGGTGTTGTGTTTGGCTCTCCCGAAGAACCTGACCACGACTTCCTCTGAGAACGAGATAGGCGGCAAGCAGACGACAAGGTCTGGTATACTGCTCCATCGTCGCTACCTTCGTCTTCGTCAAGATGCATTCCTTCATGCATCAACAGCATCCTCTCCAACCGCCATCCCCAGCGCCTTACTCGGTCGTCCCGTATAATGGCGTACATCACAACCAGCATCCACTATCCCAATCAACACATGTACACAACCACTCCCTTTCTCTCCAATCTTATACCTCCCCACCGACCCTCCAGCAACTCACACAGGCTCAAGCTTCGGCGCGACAGGGCCAGCCATCTCCCGTCCCATCTGGGTCAAATGCAAACGGTACCATTGCTCCGAACGCTCACTGGCAGCAACAACTCCTCAAGGCAGAGGTATGACTAGGCGGGCTTACGTCCTTCACCTCCGAGTAAGGCTCATTTCATTTATAGCTGTGCCGAACAGCAAGCCCTGCGCATCACAGAGCTCGTCAATCTGCTCTGGCGACGCGCAACTCTGCCAAATCCGCTATCCCCATCACCAATCCGAACCAAGCTCCCACAAAACCCGCCGCTTCAAAGGAGAATGGCCACGGGAGAGAACAGTCCATATCCTCTCTCCTAAACGATGTCTCAGTTCCACCAGATCCATCCGCCTCGGAACACGAGCACCCTTCTGCTACCAACGCACCGGCGCCGGCTCCCAGACCCACCGCGGCGCGCAAAGTGGCCGACGGGTCATGGACCACGCTGGATATGGGAGGAATGCAGCTGAAGAACCTAGCAAAGGGCCTATTCAACTCCACCTTCCTCACCACGCTGTACCTCAACCACAACCATCTCTCCTGCATCCCTCCAGAAATTTCCCGATTACGCAACCTCATCCACCTCGACCTGTCCGGGAATCAATTGACCACCCTGATGCCTTCCCTTGGCATGCTGACGTCGCTGCGAGAGTTGCTGCTCTTCGACAATCGGTTGACAACCCTCCCACCAGAACTGGGGAATTTGCACCAACTTCAGATGATAGGGATAGAAGGTAACCCACTGGATTCGAAGATGCGCTCGATAACCCAGAAGGAAGGCACCGTTGCTCTCATCGCCTACCTCCGGGATTCGTTCCCTCCACCCCAAAGCCCCCAGGCGAGACAGTGGCAGCCAATCATTTCCGAAGGCGAACGGAGAATCCAACTATCAGAACCGAACGCCTCTCGCTTCAACGTCCTCTGCTACAATATTCTCTGCGAGAAGTACGCGACTTCGACGATGTACGGCTATACGCCGATGTGGGCACTCGATTGGTCGTATCGGAAGGAGAAAATCCTTAGCTGCATCGTCGAACTCGACTGCGACATTGTCTGCCTTGAGGTACGTTTCTCTCCCATTTGATGTAGTCTGCTAGTCTTCCCTTCTCACCTTGCCACCCAGGAAGTCTCACAGATCCAATTCGAAGAGTTCTTCTCTCCCTCGCTTCACAAACACGGATGGGACAGCTACTGGGCGCCCAAGGGCCGAGCAAAGACGATGCCAGAGAACAAGAAGCGAGAGACGGATGGCTGCGCGACGTTCTACAAGGTAGACAAATACCTGCTCATCGAGAACCAAGTCGTCGAGTTCCGCGCGATCGCGATTCAGCGGAAAGATTTTGATAAGTCGGACGACATGTTCAACCGCGTTCTCCAGCGGGATGACATTGCCGTCGTTACCCTCCTCGAGGAACGGGCCACAGGTGCACGGCTCATCGTCGCTAATCTGCATATTTACTGGGACCCCGATTTCAGGGATGTCAAGCTCGTTCAAGTCGGCATCCTCATGGAGGAAATGCAACGCATCGCCGATCGGTTTTCCAGGCTCCCACCCAGGAAAGCGGCGGATGGGACGAAGTTGGTCGCATATAGCGAGGGCACGAAAATTCCGCTCGTCATATGCGGTGACTTTAACTCGGTCCCCGATTCGGGCGTGTACCAGTATATGAATGAGGGCTTCGTCCCGCCTGACCATCAGGACTTCATGGGTAAGGACTACGGTGAATTCACCTCGAGAGGGATGGGGCATAAGTTCAACCTCAAGAGCGCGTACGCGTCTATTGGAGAGCTCCCGTTGACCAATTATATACCGAGCTTTCAGGGTGCTCTTGATTATATTTGGTACTCCACGAACAACGCGACTGTCACCGATGTGCTGGGTGAGGTGGATGACGAGTACATCTCTCGTGTAGTTGGATTCCCGAACGCTCATTTCCCATCCGAGTATGATCTCTTCATCTTGTTTCACGCCTGTTACTGATAGCCGTTGCAGCCACATTCACCTCTGCGCAGACTTCATTGTCAAGACACCCAAGGAAGCGAACCCTAAGCAGCCGGCAGCAGGTCCGCCAGGTCTCCGACATCCTGGCCTCTCATAAATCACTACCCCTCCTCCCTTCCTGAGACAACATCCAATTGCCCTCGTCCCTTATCCCTTTATCGTGCACTAACCCCCGGACCCTACCTTATGGCGCACCACCTGCGTCCGGCACACGTATCTACCATCTTCACCCCCCACCTGCATATCACTTCTTGCTCTTCTCTTCTCCGCGGCGCCGGCTATTCCTTCTCCACGGCTCACTTGGTTATTTCGATCTTCCACACATTTCTGTAGCTAGTCTTTCTCACCCTCTCCACAGCCTTCCGCGTTTTATTCTATTTCCTGCACCCACCGCCCTCCCACTCCCACAACCCTCGGCCATTGTTGGAAAACGAACCGCATCCCGCTCTGTAGCACGTGTGTAGTCTGTAATGCTCTCGTTCCCTCGCCGACCACCCCCCCCCCCTCTCACCTTGAACGACGCCCACCGGCTCTGTCGCGCTGTCTCGTTCCGCATCCGCCAGTCAGTTGTGTTTCGATGCTTGTCTTGTCTGAATCTTTGGGATTGAATACACGTTCCACCAAACCCTACTGTCACACTTGTCTTTACTGCAGGAGCAAGAGTTTGTCGCAGACGTCTCAACGCGACCCCGATCATCGCACATGAATTACGCAAGGATCGAACTATAGGAGCAAAAAGCTGTTCGGTGGACAAAGGAGTCATGAACAAATCAGTCTGTCCGCATGCTAGGATACGCATAAGCTCCGAAGCACAATACGCTGAGTAGGGGGTAGGATATCTATTCTGAAATGCACGTTGCTCCCCGTTGTGCATCTGGGTAAATGCCCCTGACAGGACTATCCGCCCGGGTTTTTTCTCGTCGTGACCGGCGTTGCCCTTCCGATTAGAACAGGGCACTGAGGACCATTATGATGCTTCCTACCAATCCAGCCATGCTAACTCCCAGTTGTGAGGCTGCGCCCGTTTTGGTTTGGATACTGCTGCTGGCTGTCGTTGTGGCTGTCCCGGAGTGGCTTGCGACAGTCGCATTGACGGCATTGAGAGGAGGGTTGGTCGAGTTGTTATTGGTCTCAGTGTAACTGTCCGAAGAGGAGAAATTAATGCCGCTAATCTTTTGGTAAAAGGACTACAAACACACGCATTCGCGAGAGGCATATGAAGGCACTCGATAATGCTCATAATGTTAAATTTCGGGTTAGTGCTGGCGATTGCATCTGGAAGGATGTAGCCCACAGCCAGGTCGACGGATTGCTGGTACAGATCGTGTGCGAGGACAATGAAACCAGTGGTAAGGTTTGGAGCCATATTTAGAATCGAGGTGAACGAGGCGAGAACACCAGAAGCAGAAACCTCGCCTCCAGCCTGTCACCATTATCGTTTTCGTGAGAATTCTGTCGCGGTATTTGAACAGATACTGACAACGTGCCAATCATCTGTGTCAAAATTTGAATTGCCAACACCCGTCCAGATGATTGGAGTGAACCCCATAGCCAAGGCAATAGCTCGGACACGATCACTGCGGGGTTCGGTCACCAACTAAGGACACTTGCAAAAAAGATCACCATACTCGATGTCACCGTAAGGTGGTCTCATCTGTGCACAACAGTCATGAGTCCAAATTCAATATTATGAGCTCAAAAAAACCAACGGTGTTGGGAGTTACTCCAGTAATTTCCTTGATTGCTTTGGCAGTCCATCCAAGCTCTGCTACAATTTGTTCGTTTGTCAGGGTGGTAAGGTAGGCATGGCTCCATGTGTGGACAGAACTAGAACAGGATAAGCACAACATGCAAGGAGAGAAGAGGACACAGAAATCTACAACACGCACAGTTGATGACCAGCCATGTACTCCGCTTGGACCGTCTCTGGCCGAGAAATGACACGCGAACCGACAAGGAAGAAGGTCGACTTCAAGTTCTGCGATGCTAGGTAGTTTAGGAGCCGAGGGGTGTCCGGAGAGGGACCGTCGTCGTAAGATAAGCCTACAGCCAAGAGGTGAACACTTTGTAAAGACGAGAGTCGCTTGGGAAGAGCCTACCCCAGGTCAGCTTGTCCGGGCAAACCGTAATATCGGTTGATCGGGTCTGTATGAGAGCCCGTCAGTTATGGGCCCAATTATGAGTAAGAGACTCGACCGACACATTGGCCGCAAGTCCACCAACAGCGGGTTGCTATTGAATGCCAGTGCCAACGTCAGAAAAGTCAGGCTGCGGACGCGGTATAGCAAGGATGACCCTACCGTTGCCAACTAAGGAAGGATTGGAGGGACATCCCCCGGCTACAGTCGAGCTGATATCAGGGATTTTAATACCGGAGGCGGCAACCTGGGCCAGCCATTGCTGTACTTCTGGAGAGTTGGTCGGAGGAACCTTGTCTAGCGCAGGGTAGTTGGCTGGGTTTAATGTGGCAACTGAATGAGATGTGCGTTAGTGTGCCATACGCTTATACGGTGCAAGGTGACGCTTACAGCTTGGGAGATTCGGTGCGCCAGGGATAAAAGTCTGGGCTGCTCCGGCAGGGTATGTAGTCGTGAGAGGGACTGTTGCCTCAGTAGCTGGACTCTGAACGATATTACTAAGGGGAACGGCTGTGGGATTGGTGGAGTAGAGGCTAAAGGAAACGGTTGGGGGGGATGAAGTCGCAGGTGCTTGAGTGGTCCCTGATGGAGCAGCCGAAGAGCTTGCAGCTTGGCGACGGGCATTCCCTGCGTTTGCTGTAGCAAACACCGAGGCAAGGAGACTTGCGAGGATATACATAGAAAATATACGATATGAGAGAGTTAACGAGTGCAGGGGTCTCACTTGGGCGAGATACAGGGTTTAGAAATGTAACCTGTGCCAATCGTCGTCGGCGGTGCGGATGGTGAGGGGATCAAGTTCATCCCGTGGCGCAGGGCTAAAATTGGACACGGCATCGCTATTCTTAGAATCAGCTCATTATCCGCTTTCGGCGGTCGTTCTCGACTCGAATGGAGGCAGGACATATCATCGTAGAAGACCTCGACGCGTGTGAGTCATCCCCAGTCTACTTGCTGCGTCGGTGGATCGGCGGGTGGCAGGGATGAATCGAATGAGTACGGCGGGCCATTCGACTTAAAAATTGTGTCGTGAAGCACAGTATTCTTAATGGCATGGTTAAGGCGGTGCTGCTCAAATCGCCTTCTCATTTCGAAAACACTTCCTGAGTCAAATAACCTCATGAAACCAGACAAACACCACATTTTTACAGGCATTTGGGTCCCAATAACTTCTAATCAATCGTGGAGCGCTATCACCTGTGGAGACACAGGGAGTCCCCCCCTTGATGGAAACGCACAGGCTTTACCTTTGTAAGCTGAACTGTATTAAATTATGTTATTTACCCGAGACACCAAAGGGATAAATTCCGCCGTTGACCGGAATTTACTGTACCAACACTAGGAATAAATCGCATGGGATATATTTGTCAATAATGATTAGCAGGGAGCGGAGAAGAATGTGGATATAGTGCATGGAAGGGTTCGGGACAGACTTGCCGAGTGAGGACGGATGAGGTGGCGACTAGCATGCGGCTTGTCGTTGTCGCAGTGGTGAACCCCCACAGGTTAAGGCAACTCTGCAGTTAGGCTAGGCGTGGAGTGGAGTGCCATGCATATGGCGGTGCCGGTATGCTTCGTAAGGCGGTGCGTATGACATGTACATCGGTGTATGGTGCATCCGAATACATAATTGGCGGTGGGAGTCGGTGATCCATGAGGTTGGTCCAGAAGTTCAACTAGGCGGCGGCAAGGAGAAGGAGCAAGTGGAAATAATAGAAACAGACCGCAATGTATGAAGGAGCACGAGCCAAATGAGAAAGGCATGCAAGGAGGCGATTCAGAAGAACGGTCATGCAAGTAGCCAGAAGGTTACGTCAAATCCGAAGTGAAGGGCTTCTTGCACGCTAACCACATCTCTTTGCCCTTGATAGGCGATCCAAAGGATGATGCACAATTTTTCGGAGATCACTTATTATTGTAAGTCCCACAATCCTCGTCCGTTCGAGAGAAATCTTGCATGACAAATAGTAAAGGTGGGACGGGCAAGGCATCGGGGGTAAACGTCACGCAGGATTTTCGTCGACTGGACAAGGATTGTGGGAAGCAAAGCTTTGTTTGTCAGGTGAGTAGCGAATGACTATCTTGCATCATTTACAGCACCAGCTGAGTAAACGAATTGAATTTCTTAATCTACTTCACTTATTTTTGATTGCTATGAGCCCCTGCGTCCATTCACTCTCCCGCTATAGCCTTCCCCTTCTATGTATGTACGGAAGAGTTCACCTGAGGGTTTTCCCCCAGGTGAAACCGACAGATGGTTCTATACTTACCTTATGACGTGAGTAACGAAAGGAGGAGAATAAATTGAGGCCAGCAGGACATGCTGCAGAGTCCGCAGCCCTCCAGGATGGGGAGAACCTGAGGGGAAGCTAGGCTGTCACATGAGAAAATAATTTGCCTCAACAGGCAGATTGCCCGAATGCCTAGCGGTGCAATCCATTACAGGAAGAATGCTATAAAAAAGGTCAGGCCCGCGAGGGTTCAGGGCAGTCCATAAGTCCACAACCATTTCGAGTTTGAAAGCATCATGACTATGGAAAAGACCTTCATCATCGAGGTGTTTGGGCGAGGATCGGCTCGACTAGGACAGCGAAATAGTTTTGCAATCGCCACTGTAGAACGGTTCAAAATAGGGTCTTGTATTGCATCCAGCCGCAGAAGACGCTACTGGCACGGTGCAATTGCACCAAAAGGCAAAACCTGCCAATATCCTTGGAACAGTCGCTAAAACTTCGTGACACAGTAGGGACTCGAACCCTAAACCTCACCCTTAGGAGGGGCACGCGCTACCATTGCGCCACAGTGCCGTTTTAAATTTCGAATCTCTAAGTTTATTATTATTATAAACGGTATCAGATCTGAGATTTCTGATATTCGAATCGATTCGCCGTTTGTTTGTGTTGTTAGCACGGTTCAATGATGTATGATAAATGCCATATAAGTCGCTCACATTGCGCTACATGGCATGTTCTACGGCATCGTGGTGCATCAAGGCGTCTGGCTACCTCATTGAGCCAATGTATCACCCAAACCACCAGATGATGAGAGAGCTGAAGGCTCCTCGATGTTACACTTTCAGACTCAAAACCGCTGTGGAATCGTGGATCACCTTGGAGGATGCACGTCTGCCAGCTCCTTCACAACGTCTGATCTTAGTTTGCAGCGTTCGTCCTGTATGTCACAATGAATTGCACCACCGAGTGTCCGAATATCCGCCTCTTAAGGCGAACAGTTTTCATACTGCGCCCTGTGTTTTTACATGCCGTGACTTGGTCTTCGGCCCTTCTGATGAACTGGTGCCGTCAAGGTCGGCAATATTATAGTGAACCTTCTGTCCACGAGGTACCTAAATTAATTGCACACTGCATTCAACTCTGCCATGTGGACGGCATATCTGCCAAGCGACCATTATAAAAGCGACCCAAGTGTAACACCAAAGCCTATTGAAAGACCTAGATTGCACATGGGAACCAGCTAGAAAGAGACGATCCTCGCATCATTCTTCCCTCATTTCTCTCGAGGACCCGAACAGAAGACAACGCTATCGTGAAAAGGAGATTACGTCTGATCGACTTCACGCCAAAGGGTGTGGTCCGCCTCGTTTCCGGGATTGGGGGGATTGGCTCGAAGTTCGACCTCGACCATTTATTGATGACCAGCAGCCAACCATCAGCGGCGGAACCAACGACGACGACGACACGCAAAGTATGGCAGTACAGTCGAGCGGGTTCCATGCCCGAAATACTCGAGCAGAAAACCCTCCCAATGCTGAGCGCACCAGCACCAGCACCAGCGGGAGCGGGAGCGGGCGGCTACCTCATTCGTGTCGCGGCGGTGAGCATCAACCCGACGGACTACAAGAACGTCGATCCGAGCGGGCCGACATTTGCGATTCGCATGCCCGTGATACCCTGTAGCGATTTCTCTGGCGTCGTCGTCGGCGGACCAGAGGACGGTCTGGAAGTGTACGGACATATTCCGACGGAACGAACGCTTCTGTGGCATGTGAGCCCAACCACCATGTGTCCACAATACACAATAGGGCACTCACAACTGACTGCGGTCCCCCCCTTCTCGTGTTGTAGGGTCAGGGCGCTCTCGCGGAATACATCGTCGCTGCTCCACCGCTCGTATTACCCAAACCCCCACATCTGAGCTTTGAAGCCTCGGCATCCGCGGGGCTTACCGGTCTGACGGGTTGGATGTGCCTTGTGGAGCACGCGAGCCTCCACGCGGGCCAGCGAGTGTTTATCAACGGCGGCAGCGGCGGTACGGGGTTATGGGGCATTCAGGTGTGATATCCGTTAATACTCAAGGCTACGAGGGATAGACTGAGGATTGTTTTTTTATAGATCGCCAAAGGGCTCGGTGCACATGTTGTTTCGACTTGCTCAGAGCAGTCGCGGGAGCTGGTCCTCCGTGCAGGAGCAGACGAGGCACGTACCCATGATCTCCCCTGGCAACGTCGTGCCTAAATATGGACGTCCCCCTCTCTCACTATCAGGTCGTCGATTATCACGCCGTCGATCTCGTCGAACATCTCAGGGCAAACTATTGCTCTCCAGAAAAACAATTCGACATCATCTACGACTGTGCAGGGCTCACGCTTGCGCTCTACCCCTCGTCCCCCGCGTACCTCAAGCCGACGGGCATCTTCGTCGATATTTGTGCGATGGCCACGCCGAAGGAAACGGGGGGGCCCGTCCGATCGTTTGTTCGGCTGCTGGAGAGGTCCTGGAGACCTTCCTGGCTCGGTGGTACGCCTCGACGATACAAATCCGCACTGCTGCTCGCCCACAATTCAGTACGTGGCCCCCCCTTTCCCTTTCTCCGTATGGTCATTCCGGTCTCTTCTATCTAGCTTCGCAGATCGCAGATCGCATGACGCACAATATCCATATTCTGTCTGACCCCCTTTTTTTTTCCATAGAAAGCAGACTTTGCAAAGTTGGATGCATTGATCCGCGAGAGTACGTCATCATAAATTCATTTCTGTGTCCAAGACAAGAGAAAAAGAAAAAAAGGCGTCATCCGCGATCGCCGTCTTGCTAGCGAGTGCTCATCGCGCACACAGAATCCATCCAGCCGATTCTTGACTCTGTCTTCGCGTTCGACGAAGCGCCCCAGGCGTTTGAACGACTTATGCAAGGCAGGTACGTACCCCCTTTTTTCTTTTTTCTTTTTTCTTTTTTCCGTCACACACACCCCCACTACACTTTTTGCTTTTTCGGCTGGAAGACGGTCCGACGGCAATTTAACATTTGATTCGCTCCCATAAATGCGATCAATGCCGGTCGGGAGGATCTTGAACCCGTGAGCTCCCACTCCACTCTGGCATGCGTCCAGCTCCCCATTCGCCCGTTCCATCCATCCATTCCGTCCGTCCGTCTGTCAATCCATTTCCGTCCATCCGAAGTTTATCCATCCTTTCTTCTCGGGCGTATAGTTAACATTCTTCTGATCATCGCACTGACGCCTCTCTAACAGGGCCAAGGGCAAAATTGTGATTCGTGTCTCGGATCAAGTCTGCAAGGGTGGATACCTCTGAGCTACTATTGACAGTTTGATCTTCCTGCCGGAGTCTCTTTCTTTCATTTCATGTGGAGCATAGAACCCAGATTATTAATGACAAGTGCGAGTTCCCTGGGTTCCCAACGCCCAAAAAAAAAAAGGTACAACGGAGAGCATGTGAAACCGCAACGTTAATTTTTGGACTGATGCGTTGATACGTACATAATCTACATCATCATCAGCGATCCAGGGTCGGCCAAACCAAATTGAAGGTTCGAGTCGAGAAGTAAGTAGCAACAAGAGAGAAGCGAGGGTTACGAAACCAGTCCAAAAGCCCAGAGTGAATAGTGTGCATGACGACAGCAAGGAGGGGGGAAAGGGCGGGAGAGAGACGACAGAAAAGCGACGAGGACATGCTGGCTTGCGCATGCTCCCACACAGCCGGGGGTGGGGCGTTTTCAACCTTCGTGTATAAATCAACCCCAACAGGAGACAGAGACGAGAATGGAACACAGAGAAACAAGAAACAACACAGGGGTAACGCGTACGAGAGTCGTGTATGCGCGTACGAGAGAGCCATGCAAAGCTTGGTGATAGTGAGGTGGTTGGATGGGGTAGTTCGTTTTGGTGGGTTCAATGCTGGGGAGGGGAGGGGAGTGTTGCTGGGGTATGATGCAAAAATGCGCAGAGCGTGGTGACGGTGACGGTGACGGTGATTCAAAAGGAGGGGAGGCCAGTGTGATGAAATTTTGTTTACTATGGACACAAAGCGGATCAGGGAAAGGAAGTAACCCAGCACTCAACACGATGTGTGATTGCGACGGGCTAAACCTATTGGGAGAGACGCCCTGGGGCGAGGATACGAGTTCGAGTACATAAAAACGCATGTTGTATACGAGGGTGATGCAATGCGGTGTGGGTGGGAGCGGCGGTGGTGAATTGTTGATCGGGTTTCGGAAAGGGGTGGATTGGGTCGCCATGAAACAAAAATACGAGTGGAGAAGATGGAGCGAACGGTGTAGAGGACTATTTCCATTCAGTATCCATAGCCACGTCCGACCGTAACGCCCTGAGGGGGTGCCTGGTGCGACGGGTGGCCTACACTCGAGGGGAGAGGCACGGCAGCAGGCAGGGGCTTGCTCACACCAGGAAGACTGACATTGATGCTCACGGGCTGAGACGACATGTGCTGGTTCGATCCGCCCTGAGGCTGGATATCGTTTGGCGCTGTAGCGAGGTTAGAGGGCGCACCACCGTGGGCCACGACGAGCTGGCTCAGGCGCGCAATCTCTTCCCTCGATGCGATGAGCGCATTGGTCAGCCGCTCATTCTCTGTCGTCAGGCACTCGACCTTGGCTTGCAAGTCTTGCAGCCACTTTTTCTTGCGCTGGCGGCACTTGAGGGCAGCTTGAAAGCAAGTAAGCAATACGTTTTTCATAAGACGAGCAGACGGCGAGTGGTGCATACCTTGCCGGTTGCGTTCGAGGAAATTGCGACGCTTTTCCTCTTCCGTCTCTGGTTTCTTCTGAGCAGCCTTCCCACCAGCCGTCGTTGCGGCTTGGCGTCCGTTCGTCATGACGCCAGCGGCGGGTGGGAGGCCTCCGTAGGTCTGATCGTCATCGTCGTCATCGTCCATGTCATCGTCCAGGTCGTCGGTGCCCGCGCGGGTGCTACGACGACGTGACGAGGAGCGCACGGGGATAATAGGGGCAGCGGTAGGGGCAGCCTTGGCCTTTTTCCCGCCGCGGGTGGCTGCCACTGCAGGGGTATCCATCGACTTGCGCTTGTTCGCCCCCCGGCGGGTCGTTTCGTCCGGTTCTGCGTTGTCGTTCGGCTCGTGGTGCTGGTGCTGGTGCTGGTGCTGGTGTTGTTGGTCGCTCTGGTTGGACAACGCAGAGGGGGCGATCTGCTGTGGGGGCCGAATGGAATTCTGGAGGGAGAGCAAGTAGAGAGCAGAGGCAGCGGCATTATCGGCATAACTGTCCTGCTGATAGCCATAGGCGTCATTGGGGCGACCGTTGACTTCGTGGCGGATATCGTAGTTTTGGGAATGTTGTCCGTTTGTTTGGGAATCCAGGGGTGAGGCAGCCGTACCAACGCCGAGGGTGCCATTGAGTACACCATTGAGTGCATTAAGGGTGTTAGGGGTGATGGCAGCGGTATTGGAAAGGGACTGGCCAGCAGAAGTTCCATTTACGATGGCGAAAAGGGCAGCGGTGTTGGGGGTGGGAGGGGGGAAGGAGCCACCACCAGCGATAAGGGGTGTGAAACCGGTTCTAGAAACATCTGGAGTGAGGCCGGTTCTGACAAACGAGCTGTCGAACGCGCCGAGACCCAAGGACGTTTGATGGGCAGGACCAGCGAGCATAGCGGGGGAGAGAGGTCCAGCTCGAAGGGAGTTGCTCATGGTCCAACCGGAAAAAGGCTCAGCGGGAGAAACGATCGAGGCGAGGGGGGGAAGAACGGGTTTGGCGTCATCTGCAGCGGCGGTGGGGTGAGAAGAATCGTGAGCATCGCGGGACTGGATCGAGGGTTCCGAATCGGGGCGTTGGGTATCTGAACCAAGTGCTGCGTTGGATGTAGAGGCCTGGGAGACGGCAGGTGTAGAGAAGGACTGCTCAAATGGATTGGGCTCGAGATCGAAATTTGAACGGAGAGGAGGGCGAGAAATCGAGGGGTGGAGTTTGCCATTGTTGTTTGTCGCAGGCTTTTGTTGCGAGGGGGGCTGGAGACTGGAGGGGGTTGGGTCATGGTGGCGGGAAAGAGAAGGATGTGGGTAATGGGATTGGGATTGGGATTGGGATTGGGATTGGGATTGGGTAGAAGTCGGGGGTGAGGGCCTAGATTTGGGTGAGGCGGACGTCATATCGGCTTGTGGGCGGGGCGGGCGGGAGCAACAACGAGGCGGGTGTCAAACTATACGTATTCGAGGTAAGCAAAAGAGGGTATTCAATATAGCTGCTTCGTGTTGTCGTCGTTATCGTCGTCGTCGTCGTCGTCGTTGTTGTTGTTGTTGTGGTGGTGGTTGTTGTGGCAGGATGACGAGGGATGACGCAGGGAAGCAGAAGGGAAGGGGGGATTGGGAATGGGGGAGGAGAACAAACTGACTGATGTAATGTAGACCGCCGATCAACTGCTCGTCTGCCTCGTCTGCTTCGTCACGCTTCGTCTGCTTCGTCTGCTTCGTGCTGCTCGTCAAAGTAGATGGTCGGAGGTCATGAACTGCTTTGTGGGGAGTTGGACTCACTCAACGGCAAAACAAATGAAATGGACGGGATGATGACGATGACGATGCGAGCGGCGAACGGCGCGGCGAGCGGCGAACGATGGATGAGATGGATGGGTGGATGGAAGGATAGATGGAAGGGGGACTAAGTGCCGTGACGCTGTTTGTTTGTTTGTTTGTTTGGTTCGTACGAATGCCCCTTCATGCCGTCATTCATCGGCCATTGCCTCCGATTCACCCCCTGACCGTCTCCCCTGACATCGGCGCACTCCTCCTCATCCCCCACACTACTTCTCCTCGTCACACACCCCACGCCCACGCCCATCCCCACGCTCCATACGCCCCCATTCCGCCTGGCAAGGGCGATCATGCGCCCTCACCTACTCGCCTATGTCAGTTAGATATTACTCGATTGCTCGTGATAACCAACTAACACCTCAGTTCCAATCAGTGGTCAGTGCCGTGTGACACATCACCCGGCGAAGGTACTTGTATGTCAGAACTCCTATACGTCCAACTCCAAGGCTCTGCTCGATTTGTTCACCGGCTCTCTTCCTATCCTTCGCACGAATCAATGCGCTCGGCGTACGCCCAAAACGACCAAGCCGTAGATCTCGTCACTACAACAAGTCACATCACATGGTCGTTGAAATATAGCAGCCATCTCGTACTAATTTAGCAACTGAGCTCACATTCGTCGTAACCCTGCGAACACAAAGCTTTCTCTTAGCAATCCCACCTCCGTCTCCTATCAGATATCAGAATACTCACGATGCCCCATATTCTACACTCACTGCGAATCACCGACCCCAGCCGGACCAAGTTCCAGTTCCCTCACGCAGGGCACAGGATACGGTCTTGTACCCACTAGTATCAATTCCGAAGTCGTCTGTCAAATTGGACATCTCAATATAACCCCGTTTCATCTCTCCGCATTCCGACATCCACCCACCCCATCAAAATCAACTTTTCTGATCACCAATACGAGAGTGCGACTTCCACAGATAATATTCAAGTGCTGCGATTGAGCCTTTGATGCCCATCAACCCAGAAACCATGGACCAGCTCTCAATCTGAATACCCGCCCTGGGAACGTTCAGAATCCAAAGTGGGTAAACTTTCTGCTCAACGTGCAATTATATTAGAAATCAAAATGAACCTGAGCAACATCCGATGAGAACCGCATGTCTCATGTCAGGGAGGTGCAACATAACATAGCATACCCAGGTTCTTTGCGCCAAGCCGTTGACACAAATCCTTCTCACTCTCAGAGATCGTCAAGAATCGACCTATTCTCCCATCAAATACACCATAAAGGGGTACGGCCCCCTCCGGGCAGGGTCCATCGCTGCGGTATACATACCCAACCGTAAACTCTATCGTTGCATCCTCGTTCTCAACCCACCACTTGGTCGCTTCATCGCTCGAAAGGAAAGCGTGCGTGTTCAACTTGGGAGAGTGCACACGAAGGAGGGGGACCATGCCCGGCTCCCGGTTCTCCCAGATGCGGCACACTAACCCCCCGTACGTCCACAATGCATTGTAGCTGTAGCCCCCCTTTTCGCTTGCAAAATTCCCATACAGTCGGGCACTACTCCCTAGTTGTGTCAAAAGGTGCAAAGGTACTGTCGCCGGAGGTAGAGATGACGAAGTACGGTCTCCAGATTTCTTTCCTGTTCTCCTATTGTCCAGTGCCAGCGTGCTTGACGGAGAGAGGTCCTTTGGTAGAACCCCAATTACATTATCCTGTAAACCTTGTCAGGGGCTGCGAGGAGAGATGCACGGTATATCCAGAGCACACCGTCCGTACCTTCAAAATATCCCTCCATTTAATATGCGGTTCCGCGCTCTTCCCAACGCGAAAGCCCCCTTGGTGAAAGCGATCGTCCGCCGACATCACGCTGTCTTCGTCATTGTGCAACGTGTCACGAAGAACGGAAAGCGGAGCATCGGGGTCACAGTGGGCGCGGTATTTGACAATGAGGCCCGACACGAGCGTCTTGACAACGAACACGTCGCTCGGGCCATCCGTCGGCGTTTGAGGTAGGGGAGAGTGCACGGTGGTCTCGGTGTCGGAGAAGGGGTCGTCGTGGGAGGGCTGCATCGAGTGCGCGCTCTGGCGCACGAGAGGATGTGGCGAGGTCCAAGTCCAAGGCGGTTGGGCACCCTATCTATCATCACTCTAGTCGATATCTTCTATGCTTTGAAAGACGTCGGGCTTCGATGCCACGAGCCCGACCGGATCGGACACTATTCCAGCATCCCAACGTCCAACAACAAGAGCAGATACCATTCGTTCCGGGTTCGACACCAGGTAGATGCCTGAAATAATATCATTTCAGCAAACAGTCATCGCAGTGGAGGACTCGCTGACTGACCAACCGCGTTCAATCTGAAGGCGAACCGCCTCAAAAAACGAGCGCTATGTGAGCTGGCTTTATACTCACGCAGTGCTTCAACCAACAGTTTAGGCTGCTCACAGATGCCTGATACTACCATACACGGCTGAATCAAAGTGGACGGGCCGCTTTGACACATGCACCAAACCGTCACTGAGAATAGCACAGAGGGAACTTATTCAGACGGTGAATAAAGCTCGTTGTCCGTTTGTAGCTCGTCCTCGGGGATGTCTGCAAGACGTTACCTGCGTCCCGACTTTCCCATCGTGGAGAGCCGAGAACGCAAGATGATCCGGTAGAGTACCTCCAACGTCGATAGAGGTATCACACCAGCACTTGGAACAGGCGTCTTGCTCTCAAGTTTTCGGCCACGCCTAGCGGAAGGAATCGACGGTGTTGCATTCGGAATGGGCTTATAGTCAAAAAAAGGGAACATATCATATCAGAGCGGCCAGACTAGGCTCGCAGCAGCAGTTAACTCACCACACCCCATTCCACCCACTCGTCTCTCGCGTTTTCTCTTCTCTCAAATAAAACCCCCCCCTGGATTTATCCTATCCCCTAGGCAAAGGAAACGGCCATCGTCCAGTCAGGTTTTAACTTGAACCCGTCGAGTGCTTGCCGGGCAGTCGATGCCAGCTCGGTGGTTTCAAAGTAGACATAGCCAATTTTGGAGGCTGATCCTGGGGGAGCGACTGTTCGAGAGGATTGGAAGCCTCGGTGCCTATATGACATTACCAAGTAAGTGACCAGCTGGTGGAAGACGGAGATGAAAGACGAACTGCTGGAAGAGCATGACGAGCGTTTCGTCAGGTATGTCTTGTGGTAGGTTGGTACATAAGAGAATGTAGTTCGCCGGTCGTTCACCAGCCGTTATAGGCATATCCCCTATACCAGACACTTGTCAGGCACTCGCTTGAGAATGTGTATAGTTTTTCGAACAACTCACCGTCGTATTCAACCTCCATTTGTTCATCTTCGTTCACTCTCCGCTCCTTTTTCCGTGCTCTAGTGTCAGGGTCTACATCCTCAGCGTCGCGCACTCGCTTCTCCAGGGGTTTCGCGCCAGGCGCGGCGTGTTTTGGCGGGACAAAGTCCGGGTTCTCTTGTTTTAACGTGGCCCATGACTTTGTCTTTGCATACTCGATGTGCTGTAGAAACCATCATACGCCCATGTAAGCGCAGGATTCATGAAGCGAGAGGGGTGATAACTGACCATGGGTTTATCATAGAAACTCTCGCCGTCCCAGGATCGCATAGCAGTAGTCGCGGCTGCAAGATCTGCGAAAACGACAAACGCCTGCCCGCGCATTTTTGCCGTCTTAAGTGCGACAACGTCGAGGATTGTGCCATATGGAAGGAAAAGAGCGTAGAGCTGTGCGCGGAGTTCCTCCTTGTTGATCGAGTCGTTTAAGTTTTTGATGTAGAGGGTCGTGTTTGGCGTGTTTGAGCTCATTGCGAGCGTCGAAAGAGGCCAGGTTCCTTCGGAAAATTCCGACGTCCCTTCGAGCCAGCCACCATCTCCGAGCGAAGGATGTCCGCCTTCTTTAATCTGTGCGTGCCACGGAATGTAATCGAACCGATGCTGATGATTAAGAGTACTGTAGCGGCAAGACACGTACCTTCAAGCCGCGGAAGGATGCCCCAGAAGGAACGAAGCAGTACCAGCTCCGCAAGTATGCAGAAGCGACCCTTGTGCGTGATATACAGATGAATCCTTCGTAGACTTGCTCACATGACTCCTTCAACCATTAGGGCTCTGGCAATCTCCGGCAAGCAGTCGTCCTGCCCGACGGGGAGGATCTCAACGAATGGCTGGCCGTACACAGTGAGTACGAATTGAAGTTTACAGTACTTGCGAGCTCATATATCTAATAGCCGTCGATTTCTTCAACCACTTGAACATGCTCTATGGGACGGTCACCGAGTTCTGCACTCCTCAGGAGGTAACATCTTCTCGCGAGCCGCTCTGATACGTTCCTGACATATAGAAAGTGTCCTGTAATGTCTGCTGGACCCCGGTGAGTGGTTGTGGAGCTATGGCACACATGTCCTTAATCGAATGCAGATTTGAGTACCTCTGGGAGGATGGCGTCAAGTACAAGCGACCTACCAAACTTTCTGCTCCAGATTATGTCGATACACTTATGAACTGGGTCCAAAATCTTTTGGACGACGAGGCGGTTTTTCCGAACAAGATCGGTGCGAAGATGCATCGCCCTGAATAGAGGGATAGCCACTAATTTGAGAAATGTAGGCGTGCCGTTTCCTCGTAACTTCCGGGATATCGTCAAGACCATCACCCGACGACTGTTCCGGATTTATGCCCACCTGTACAGCAACCACTTTGACCAGATATGCGCCTTGGGGATAGAAGGTAGGAACACGGATATCGTGGCAGACTCCTGCATGCTGAAATGGCCCCCCCTCGCAGCACACCTCAATACCAGCTACCGTCATTTCTATTTGTTTATTACCGAGGTGAGCCTGACCCGTTGTATGGCGAGTTATGGTGATAATAATGTTACCCTTGAAGTTTGATCTTGTAGACAAGAAGGAGTTGGCGCCTTTGGATGACCTCAACGAGGCGATCGCAGCGGAGGACCAGAGCAAGAGTCGTTCGTAGCAGTTGAAGGATTCCACTAATGAACGCTCGCGGATCGTGCATTATGTCTAATAATTACCTGTATCCAGTCTATTGTAGCGACCCGCTGCACTGCCAATTAAACGCCCACCTTGAACCTCTCCACGTTTGACCGCGTCTTGCCCCTCCTGCAACTACTCCACACGCACTAGAATCACGCATTTTAAGATGTCTGGGTGGATTATGAACATGCTAGGCGCGCGGAAGGACACGAAGCAAACCGCGACAGAGGCCATCGTCGGCTTACGAGAACAACTGGCAATGCTAGAGAAGAAGGAGGAGCATTTGACCCGGTTGATAGACGAGCAGCATAGCAAGGCGAAGAAGAACGCTACTACGAACAAGGCGGGTACGTCGGACGCTGGAGCCTGAAGTGGCTGAACTGACACGTACGCCTTTCGATACCTACCACCTCTCGTATCTCGTATCATCTACCGTACCCACTCTATGTATCATCTGTATCGGTGTCCAAACGGGTGCCTCCAGCTGCAACCACCGCCCTGAAGCGAAAACACGAATTAGAGAAGCAGCGAGACCAGCTGGGGGGCACACGGCTGACATTGGAGACTCAAATAAATGCAATCGAGTCGGCACACTTCAACGCTCAGACGATGGTGACGATGCGGCAGGGCGCCAAGGTGCTCCAGTCGATCCACAAGCAGTTGGACTTGACCAAAATCGAGGACACGATGGAAGACATCCGGGAGCAGATGGAGACCACGCAGCAGATTGCCGATGCTATTTCTAACCCACTCAATGTCGGCTTGGAAAGCTTGGATGAGGTCCGTGAAACCACCTGGATTCGGTTGGTGTGCACGCGCTTTGCTGATGTTTCTACACTTTGTGCAGGATGAATTGAATGCTGAACTTGCCGGATTGGAGCAAGAAGTTCTCGATGAGCGCTTGAGTGGAGCGGATCGGGTGCCTGTTGCGAGTCCAGTATCGAGGGTAGCGGCGAGTAGGTCTTCTTTCTTTGTTGTGGTCAAGTCCCGTTTCTCATGTCCTGCCCAGTACCCGCGAAAGCCGTAACAGTGGAAGATGACGAAGAAGAACAACTACGACAACTACAAGCCTCCCTTGCAATGTAGACCCATACGCGAACCACACTCGGCTCCATCCTTCCTGGTCTCACAATGATCTTTCTTGCTTATTAGAACTGCCCCGATATAGCTATTCACCCCGGTCCACCCACACATCCTTGCTGGTCGCTTGTTGCTGCTCTCGTTGTTAACATTTAATGTTCAAATTAGAATATTCTCAGACCCAAAATACGGCGGACGTCGCTTGCAAAGCGCAGACTGTCCAGTACAGGCAAGAGGTGCAACAAGGCTTCATCAGAAGGGTCCGAGATCCATCCTTCTATCGGTATTCCATTAGCTGTGGGCCGTTCGGTAAACAGACCAAGGGTGGCAGTGAGTGAGAAGGAAAGACACAAAGGGGAAGGTCGCACCAGGGTTGACATTATAGCTGATAGGCGAGTTGTCGATGAGGCATACACGCGCGAGGTCTGATTCGACGAGCGTGAGGTCTTTGGTGTACGAACCGTTGGCGAGCTGTGTGCAAGACTGTACCGCTGCCGTGATCAGCACATGTGTCGAATAAAGGTGCAAGTACAGAGGGGATCTCACCTCTCTAAACAATCGACGCCCGAGAATCCCATGACCGCCATCGAGCCAGTCGATGACCGGATCCGCGTACTCTTGCATCGATGCAGTGAAGACAACCAGTGTATACCAACTTGAGACCTAGCCCCGCAATCCTGTCAGCACCTTCCTTCCTCGCATGGAAGCGGTGACCATACCTTGCGCAAAAAATAATCAACAAACGGTCGCTTATAAACATGATATAGCGTGCTCCTTCCACCGAGTACGACCTCGACCATATGACCGCTTGCCCTGGCGCCTCGGTTATTGCCAAAGATGAACCCGAGTCCAGGGATATTAAAGAGGTTCCCGCCGCCCGTATGCGCATGCATTGGGCGCGAGGTGGAATGGATGAGTGTCTCATCCAGGTCGAGTACGAGCATCTTCTGCAGGTGCAGCCCGGGCATTTTCTTTGGTGGGGGTGTCGACACCGGTGTAATCACGGGGACTGCTGCACCTGTCAGAAGGGAGGAGCCGATCGGGTTGGGGAGGAGCTGGGACGATGGTGTAGATGAGGTCTCTGGAGGTTCGGTGATCGTCGTCTCTGTCATCGTAGTGGTCATTGAGATTCCTGTCGCGAACATAGCCTGGTTGACCTTGGGAGTAGGTGGGGTGAGGTCGATCTTAGGGGTTCCTTTACGTTTTCGTAATACGAGTTCTTCGGGTTCCAAAAGTGGTGCGGGAGTAGCACGTTCGGATGAAGAAGATGCCGGATAAGAGAAAGAAGCAATCGCGTCTCCATATCGCACGTCCGTGTCTGGGGGTGGAGGATGCGAACGTTTTGACGCACGTGTAACGAGGACGTCGTCCTCACTTTCCTCAATCTCTTCCACACTCTCTTCATTCTGGTCTCCGCCTGTCTTTTCTTTCTTTTTCCCACCTTGAGCAGGCCGGCGAATAAGCAGCAAGCCGGAGAGGATCAGCCACAGCGAGTAGATCGCTTTCCAGACGACACGTAAAATCATGAGCGGGACGTGAGTGTACTCTATGTGTTCAGAAGTCGGACATGGTCCTTCGACCTGGGGGAAATAGGACGATGGAGGGCCGGTTGGGGAAGCCGGTTGGGGTACGGGTGTCAAACTGTGCGTTGGGGAGCTGGTTTTTCGGAATGACCAGAGGGCGGGAGAGGAGTAGGATCGTTTCTGGAACTGCGGCTGAGGTGGTAAGCCCCATGGAGTTGTGCGGTCGTAGGCGTGGGTTTGGTGACCCCTAGGATCCAGCGACCTACGAGGTGCGATACGCGCGTACGACTTCGTGCGAGGCGGTAGGGCCGCATCATCTCGCGGAAGCGCATTCAGGACGTCTCTGGTAGGCGTCGAGGGTGGCGTCGCTGCGTAACTGGCAAATTGCCCGTCGAATTGTCGGGAGAGAAAGTGCAGCGAATTCATGGCTACACGTTATCAGCTCTCTAACGTATCCCACGTCGTTGTGGGGCGTATGCAAGCGGATTATATCTTGGGAGTGCAGCGGTAGGGTCCAAACGCCGTGCCACGGCAAGCCAGAGCAAGGGACTGGGGTAATAGAATTATAGACACTCCGTAACATAACCACTCTGTACCAAGGCACCAAGGACATGTACAACGTCAAGCCACAGTCCGCCACCGCACCGGAGTTTCCTTACATGGCGAGTGACGCCTGAAGTGCCTTGAGTTGCGCCTCTTCGTCCTCCTCGACAGTTGTCCGTCGCTCTGAGTGATACCACATAACTACGTCAGACATTCCACTTCGGGCCGCAATGGCAGGAAACCACATACCGGCCACGGTACTTGTCCCAGCAGGCGTATGCACCGGCACATGCGACGCACCCGCAAGCTTCTCATCAAGTACCTCTTGTTCAAGCTCAGCAAGTTCGTCCTTCAGAGCATCCTATTTCGGGACTTGGTGTCACCATAATCGGATCCGGTAATTGGAAATAGTCACCTCGTCAAGATCCATGCCCACATTGACTGGGTTAGAAATCGCATCTGCAATCTCCTTGGTATGCTCCATCTGCTCCCGGATCTCGTCCATCGTCGCGTCCACCTTAGAAGAGCCAATAAGACGCTACAATTGATGCAAAAGGAAGCGCCTACGCACCTTGTCGATGTTGAGCTGCGTGTGGATATCCTTGAGCGCAGCAGCACCTCGCTTCATCGCGAGCATCGTCTCCGCGTTCATGTTCGCGCTCTCAATCGCATTCGCCTGCGTCTCGAGCGTCAACCGCGTTCCTGCGAGCTGGTCCCTCTGCTGCTCGTACGTCCGCTTTCTTCGTAGTGCAGCAGCTGCAACTGTATCGCCCAGAAACAATCCATTGTCAACAATACGCATGCGAGTTGGGATTACGGGCAGTGGCGACGCACCAGCCTTGTTGCTCACAGCATTCGCCTTGGCTTTCTTCAACTCCTCTTCAATCTTCTTCTCAAGGTATTCTTCCTTCTTGTCCAGCATCGCCAACTGTTCTCGGATGCCAACGATGGCCACCCGCGCACCCTGCTTTGTATCCCGCGGGCCGGTGAAATATGATAGCCATCCTGACATCGTGTCTCCTTCGATTGTGTTTCAAATGAAAGAAACCAGTTATTCGTGAAGTCGTCAAAGCGAGATCGAACGGGTGGTGGTCAGGTTGCCGTTCCTTTGACCACCTGAGGGCCGTCCACTGGGAAATCCGCAATGTGGTAGGAGCGTGGGCGCGGGCTCTAGTAGGAGGTGCTCCTGTATCAACAGTGCGTTCTCTACTACATAGGATATCACCTAGGCAGTGGGGCTCCCATGCAGTTGAACAAGCCAACCAACGCCTGGCTCGTCTGCAAAAGTCTTCATCTGCGGCGGAGTGAGGCAGATTTGATCATCTTATATTGAACAAGCTATTAACGTTATAATCCAACATCCCACTGGCCCTCCTATTCTTCCACCCACCAGGTGGTAAATCCTTCCTGTATGGGTACCTTATACTCTCCTACGGAACCATATACTACACTTATGCTAGTTGGGGGTTCAGTATTAACTATATCTGCGAATTCGACATTCAAGCGATATCGGATCGAGACTCCGCTCTTCCATCCAGCGGGGTGTTGCTAACCCGTTGGCTGGACATGCCCCTCTCACTAGAATAACGTATCCGGTTATAACTTATGATCCGAGAGGTCGGTAGCGTAGGTGTATATTTGAGGGAACGAGCAACGCGTGTGTTACGATCCACATATATACCGCCTGTGGACTAAGTGATCAGCTCTGATCATGATGCCCTTTTGGCCTGAAGGTTATGGTGTCCAAGCATAACTTTAACAGCATGTAAACCACGAGGCATTGGCAGCGAGTATACATGATCCAGGTCAATCCGTCGCTGTGACAAGACAAATAGGGTTTTGGCATCTCTCCAATTGCGCTACATGTGTCATTGGTGATCACGTACAACTGACCGACTTTTGTTAAAGGGTCCAACGCATATATTCCGCGAACCACGCCTCAATGATTTTGCAAGTGACCTCAGAACTCACCTTCAGTCAGGTGTAACTGTTCCCTACTGTTAATTGCCGCCCCTACACTTCACAGATATCCCCTACGATATATTGGCCATGGTTT
>Ga0307513_10001544_pt1 | contig 32981 bp, 22 predicted proteins | sample 15_EM_MG_FD_202174 | JGI IMG/M metagenome (GOLD analysis project Ga0307513, IMG submission 202174) | Populus trichocarpa ectomycorrhiza microbial communities from riparian zone in the Pacific Northwest, United States - 15_EM | ecosystem: Host-associated > Plants > Roots > Unclassified | place... | reverse complement strand
AAGGAAGAACATATTCACTACCAAGCCAGTAATGGGGAGTCAAGGGGGAAGATCGTTTGGTAATCAACAATCCAACTATATGAGCAATAATCTACAGACACCAAAGGTCTCAGAAACCATGTATGAGCAGAGGCGCAGATTGGAACAGTGTTTTGAGTGTGGGGACAAATTTATGTCAGGAAATAAGTGCTTGGTCAAGGGGCTGCACATGATTGAAGGCCGGGAAGAGTAAGAATTTATGGATACTGCAACAGGAAATAACAGTACATAAATGGCACCTGATAGCAAGATTGAGGAATATGGCTTATCCTTGAATGCATTAGCAGATAATTATGCTCATAACACCATACGAATTAGAGGAAGCTATCAAGGCAGGGATCTGATCATTCTCATTAACAGTGGCAGCACCCACAACTTCATGGATGCCAATGTAGCAGGAGAACTACAACTTTCTGTAGAAAACTCCCTTGTGTTAGTAGTAACTATTGCTAATGGCAGTATAATGCTATGTGATTCCTATACAGCAGGATTTACATGGTTTATGCAGAGCTATGAATTCATAGCAGATTTAAGGATTTTGAAGTTGGGGAGGTGTGACATGGTGTTAGGGGTGGACTGGTTAAGGAAATTCTCACCAATCTTATTCGATTTCATCAAGATGAAAATCACCTTTAAGAAGGAAGGAAGGATGTTGGAGCTCAAGGGCATCATCGAGACAGCCAGCCTCCAGCCAATGACAGTAGAGAAGGTCCAAAAGAACTTAAAAACTTCTATCATGGGCTTCGTTGGGCAATTTTTTCTGATAGAAGCAACCACAACATCAGTGGCAGTTTTGGCTAATACAGAAGTAGGGGAACTATTAGCTGATTATGCAGAGGTTTTCCAAGAACCTATTGCATTACCACCAAGGAGGAGGCATGATCACAGAATTCCACTGCAGACATGAGCTCAACCTGTAAACTGCAGACCGTATAAAAACTCCTTCTTTCAAAAAGGGGAGATTGAGAAGATGGTCAAAGAGATGTTATGCAACAACATCATTCAGCTAAGTGTGAGCCCATTTGCTTCACCAGTACTTTTGGTGAAAAAGAAGGACAACACCTGGCGTTTCTGTGTAGACTTTAGGCAGCTGAATGAAGTCACTATCAAGAACAAATTTCCTATTCCCTTGATCGATGACCTACTGGTTGAGCTGCAAGGATCTAGTTTCTTCTCTAAACTGGATTTAAGGTCAGGATATCATCAAGTGCGAATGCATGAGGGAGATATAGAGAAAACAGCTTTCTACACTCACCAAGGGCATTATGAGTTTAGAGTCATGCCCTTTGGCCTCACGAATGCTCCTGCAACATTCCAAGCCTTGATGAATGACATCCTGGAGCCATTCCTGAGGAAATTTATCTTTGTGTTCTTTGACGACATTCTCATTTATAGTTCTTCTCTAGAAGCACACCTCAGACACTTGAAGCAAGTTCTAGAGATCCTGAAGACCAACCAGCTGTATGCAAAGAGATCAAAATGCACGTTTGCTGAACCAAAGGTAGAGTATTTTGGACATATAATCTCTACTGAAGGGGTGGCCATAAATCTTAAGAAGACACAGGTTGTACATGAGTGGCCAATTCCAAAGACTATCAAGGAGCTAAGAGGATTCCTTGGCTTGGCTGGTTATTATCGAAAGTTCATCAGGAAGTTTGGTGTCATTAGTAAACCTTTGACAGAATTACTCAAGAAGAATAATTTTGTGTGGCACGAGGGGGCATTGGAAGCTTTCCAAAATCTGAAGAAAGCTTTATGTGAGACTTCAATCCTAGCCTTGCCTGACTTTACCAAACCATTTGTCTTGGAAACAAACGCTTGTGACACTGGAATTGGGGCAGTGCTTAGCCAAGAAGGAAGGCCATTGACATTCATGAGTAAGGCCTTGGGAGTAAAACATTTGGGATTGTCTATCTATGAGAAGGAATACTTAGCTATATTGATGGCCGTACACAAGTGGCGACATTACTTGGAACAAGATCAGTTTATTATACAAACCGATCATGAAAGCCTAACATACTTACTTGATTAGAAAATCCAACTACTATTCAGAAGAAGGGGCTGACCAAGTTGTTAGGATTGAACTATCGAATCAGGTATAAGAAGGGAAAGGAGAACAAAGCTACTGATGCCTTATCAAGAAGGATTATGCAGAGTGAAGATAGCTATCAAGGAACAGACATGACAGGAGGATGGCTCACAGCCATAACACAAGTGGTTCCTTCTTGGTATGACTAGATCTACAGCTCTTACAAAGATGATGTCAGGTTACAGGACGTCATACAGGGTAAAATGATAGATGCTACACAAGCTCTAAATTTTACCTATACTAATGGGGTGGTGAAGTATAAAGGGAGAATTGTTATAGGAGCTGCAAGGTCATTAAGAGAGGAACTCGTCAAAACTACCCATGACTCCTATATTGGAGGGCACACAGGGATTCAGAATACCTATAGGCGACTTAAGGCTCATTTTTATTGGCCTTTCATGAAGATAGGGGTCTATCAACAGGTGCAACATTGTGACATTTGTAAACAAGCCAAGGCTGAGAGGGTGTCTTACCCTGGGTTGTTACAAGCTCTTCCCACTCCACATGGTCCATGGCAGGATATTACCATGGACTTTATAGAAAGGCTCCCAAAATCCGAAGGCAGGGATACTATCATGGTCATTGTTGATCGCTTCACCAAGTATGGACATTTTATCACCCTAGCACATCCCTTCACAGCCCAGGATGTTGCTAAATTCTTTTTAGATCACATCTACAAGTCCCACGGCTTGCCTGCCACGATCTTGATCGATAGGGATAAGGTTTTCACAAGCTTATTCTGGAAAGAATTGTTCAAACATTTAGGGGTCAAGTTGTTACTAAGTACAGCATACCATCCTCAAACGGATGGGCAGACTGAAAGGGTAAATTAGTGCCTAGAGACTTACTTAAGATGTATTACTATGCATTGTCCAAAGGAGTGGCACCAATGGGTATCCACAACACAATGGTGGTATAATAGCAGCTTCCATTCCACTATCGGTATGTCCCCATTCCAAGCTTTGTATGGATATGAGCCTCCAGCTAGAGAGATGGTGCTTACTGAGGTTACTCAAGTAGCTGCTGTGGAGGAGTGGACGCAGAGGAGGATCAATATGGATCAATTAATCATAGGAGGATCAATATGGTTTACAACCTAGAAACCTATCGATGTTATCCCTTTACCATTATGTTACGTACCTATTCTCTAAGAAGGATACAACATATGGGAAGAAGAACTAAGGGTGCTGCAAAGTTGATAACGTCTGCAGCACGCAACCTTTGTTAGCTGTTAATTCTGTTAGTTGATATTAATAGTTAGTTAACAGGTTGTTACAACAGCTATAGTCAGTTAGAATAATCAGTTAGTAGTTATTTCTGCTACTATAAAACACACAGGAGGGGTATCAGTTGGATATAGAATATACACACAGAAAATTCAGTCTCAACTCTTCTCTCTCGTATTCTCTCTAAACAATTTCTCTGTTCTTCACCTCATTTCTTCTTCACTTGTTAAGCAACCTTAACAATCATTACCCCCAAAAACTCAATGAATCAGGGGTAGATTTTGCAGCATTCATGACTTTTTTGCATGATAATATAAGGAGTAAAATGGCAGAACAAACTACCAAGTATGCTGCTCACGCAAATTTGCACAAACGAGATATGCAATTTAAGAAAGGAGATCTTGTATTAATTCGGTTGCATCCAGAAAGGTTTCTCCTTGGCACTTACGACAAACTTCATGCAAGAATGGGTGGTCCATTCAAGGCTCTTAAACGAATTGGTACTAATGCTTATTTAATTGATCTACAACCGAAGTTCCAGTTCAATCTTGTCTTCAATGTAACTGACCTTACATCATATCATGGTCCTTTACCTTCAGTTGAATCTACTACTCCAGCAAATGTCTTTCATATTCAACCTATTACTGAAGTTGCAGATTCCATATTGACACATCAATTTGTGTCCATGCACAGAGAAGGCTATCATAAATTTTCAGTGAAGTGAGCATCCAACCATTAATCTGAAGCTGTTTGAATTAAGGAGGATGAACTCCAACGTCTCAATCCTCATTTACATCAAAATTACCTTCAACAAGTGATAGACATGCACTAACACACACTGCACAAATTCAATATAACAAACCATGCAGCTAACCATGCATGCACTGTGTGCACATCAGTGTAACCACCCATGCAATGCACACCATGCAGCAGCTGTAACAACCAAGTGTACAATTCTATTAACAAATCTATTAGCTTAAGTTTAGGAAATCTGTTAGACAATTATTTTGCTGTATATATATATACCTACATGATGAATACAAAGATTAAGCTTTCATCAATATCACGGTGTATTACTCTATGGTATTAGAGCATTAATTTTACTTTCTCAGCAATATTCTTCTCTTTATTTATCTCCACGCTTCCAATGCCTGTCAATACCACTATCCTTAACACAAATGAATCTCACAACACATTGATTACCATTAATGTAGCAGCCCAAACACCAGTAAAATTCACCTCCACAAATTATCTAGCATGGAAGCTTCAGTTCCAGACTCTCTTCATAGGATATGATCTTAATGGATTCATTGATGGATCACATCCCTGCCCAGCCACACCTATTCCAGGAATAACTACACCTAATCCAGCATACAATCTGTGGATCAGACAAGATCAATTACTCCTCAATACCATCCTTGGTTCTCTGTCACCCACAATCATGTCATTCATTGCTCAAGCACAAACATCAAAGGAAGCTTGGACAATATTAGCTAATACATATGCTAAACCGTTTCGTGGCAGGATCAAGCAAGTCAAGAGCCAATTCAAACAACTCATAAAAGGATCCCTTGGTGTCTCTGAATTCCTACAAACCATCAAAGCCCGAGTTGATGAGCTTGCCATTCTTGGAGCACCAGTTGACATTGAAGACCTCTCAGAACGAATTCTTGAGGGGCTTGGTTTTGAATACACAGAGTTAGCCAAGGCAGTCCAAGCTAGAGACACTTCAATCTCCTTTGATGAGCTACACAAAAAACTCCTCAATTTTGAAGCATCCATCCACAATACCAACAACACGGCTCAACCTTATTTTCCTACCTCTGCACATCTAGCCAATCGTGCCTTCTCTGGTCTAGGTCCCTTACCACACTCCACCTATTCCTCTGGCAGACACACTGGCTGGTGCCCAACCAACTCATATCATCCTCGATTTTCTAATTCTTCCCCACCTAACCCTCATAACTCTCGCCCCTCTCAGAAGCCATACCTTGGTTTTTATCAAATCTGCAGAATCCAAGGCCATATTGCTAAGTATTGTCCCTCTTACAAATTCATACCTGTTGCAACTCCTACCAATAACAATTCAGGACTGCTAAAATCACCCTGGCAACCAAAGGCGCATTGTGCTACCAATTCCCCTCACAACAATTCCTGGCTGTTAGACAGCGGTGCATCTCATCATGTTACCTCTGATCTTAACAATTTATCCCTACATACTCCATACAATGGGCCAGACAACATTATGATTGGTGATGGCACGGGACTTCCAATCACACACTGGTTCTACCTCTCTTCTCCACGTATGTTACAATTTTCTTGTAATGCCTGTCATTGCAATAAGAGCCATAAACTTTCATTTTCCATGTCCACTCTTACCTCCACCCGTCCCCTTCAAATTATCTTTTCAGATGTATCGACATCCCCCATTCTGTCCTCTGATGGTTTCAAATATTATATCATCTTTGTTGATCATTTTACAAAATATATCTGGCTTTATCCTTTAACACACAAATCACAAGTAAAAGATGTCTTCCTTCGCTTCAAAGCTATCACAGAGAAACACTTCCATCAGCACATCCATACCTTGTATTCAGATAATGGTGGAGAATATGTTGCGCTCACTAGTCTTCTTACACTTCATGGTATATCTCACCTCACTACTCCTCCTCACACACCTGAACACAATGGTTTCTCTGAAAGGAGACACCTTCACATTGTGGAAACTGGCCTCACTCTCCTTGCTCATGCTTCCATTCCTTTACGGTTCTGGCCTCATGCCTTTGCTACTACCGTTTACTTAATTAACAGGATGCCCACACAAACCTTAAATCTATGCTCTCCCTATGAAAAAATCTTTGGTTCATCTCCCAATTACTCAAAACTCAAGGTGTTCGGTTGCTTATGTTATCCCTGGCTTCGTCCCTATACCTCTCATAAATTAGAATCTCGTTCTAAACCATGCATCTTTTTTGGGTACTCTTTAACTCAAAGTGCATATCTCTGTTATGATCCATCCACGACCAAAGTTTTTGTTTCACGTCATGTCAAGTTTGTAAAATCCATTTATCCGTTACATCCACTTTTTTAGTTTGGGAGGGGAGTGAAGGGATAAGAAAGAAGAAGGGGAAGAAGAAGGAGAAACAGAGGAAGAGAGTGTCGGTAGAGGAGGTATGTATATAATGGCTTTTACCGATGGAATCGCTGACGAAACGTTCCCGTCGGTGATTCCGCCAGTGAAAGTGCCACGTCACTATACGGCTATCTCAGTTTGAATCCCTCGGTCATTCCGTCGGTAAAATCGTCTGAAAAAACTCCACGTCACCACACCGTTGCATCTTTCCAAACAAACTGTATAGGCCGTCAGCGATTCGGTCGGTATATATCGACGAAATATTTCCATCGGTATATACCGACCGAATCGCCAACGGAGTTATTCCATCGGTATATACCGACAGAATTGGAGACAGAATTATTTCCATCGGTAAGAATTACCGACGAAAAAAATCCGTCGGTAATTCCGTTGGTTTTCGCCGATTTTCTAGTAGTGACTCTACGTGTTGCTCACGTATCCTCCACTGATCAACTTGCTGGTCTACTGACTAAATCACTTCCCAGAGTTCGGTTTCTGTTTCTTCGTGACAAGATTGGTCTCTCATGCCGAGCTCCATCTTGAGGGGGGATGATAAACATGCACTAACGCATACTGTACAAATTCAATATAACAAACCATGCAGCTAACCATGCATGCACTGTGTGCACATTGTAACCACCCATGCAATGCACACCATGCAACAGCTTTAACAACCAAGTGTACAATTCTATTAACAAATCTGTTAGCTTAAGTTTAGGAAATCTGTTAGACAATTATTCCGCTGTATATATATACCTACATGATGAATACAAAGATTAAGCTTTCATCAATATCACGGTGTATTACTCTCTTTAACAAGTTCCTTGGGAAGTAGGGAAGTTGATGCAATTTCAATGTGTACCAGGCAATAGAAACATCATGCAGCAGATAAGTGTCATTGGTTCTGGTTGAACTAAGTTAAGTTCTGATGGATGAAAACACTCAATGCAAGCCACCTTTCCAACGTTACACGTTGACAACAGAGAAGAATTATAGGTTGAAGTTTATCTTGTAGTTACATGTGATAATAGAAGTTTACTATGGAGTGGGGCCTTTGAAGTGTTTCGGGCCAGTTTGCACACACTTTGATTAATATTTTATTTTAATCAAAGGAAATTATGTTGTTCGATTCGTCCAATATTCCATGCTTGTGGAAGTAGTAGTAGTCTGAAATCTTAAATCATGCATGTTCTCATCATATATAAATGACTATGTATGACTCTCTCCAACTTTGTCGGCAACAATTAATCAAGACATCAGCCTCAGTGCATAATCCTGATTGTTTAGTTCCTCTGAACAAGGAGGTTTCTCAGATGCCATTTTTTAACTTCACGCGGGCGGTGATTATTTTTTATTCTATGTTTGTTTTTATATTTTAAAAATATTTTTTTAAAAATAAAAATAATATATTTGTTTTATTTTAAATTAATATTTTTTGATGTTTTTGAATAATAAATGAATACTATCTGGGAGCTTCTGCCTGATCCTAAGGAGAAAAGAAAGGACGGCCACATGTGAGATTGTAAAGGACTACAAGCGTCAGTCAGAAAAGGGGGAGGAGCTCCACTTGTCAAACAGAACAGGGGAGTTTAGTTATTAATGTTTTTTAAAGTATTTTTTTATTTAAAATAATATTTTTATATTTTTTTAAAACATCATATTAAAACAATCTATAAAAAATTAATTTAAATAAAGATGAATCCCAAACGCCAAACAGTCTCGCCACCGGGACCGAACCAACACTTCTTCCTTGTTAATGCCAACAAGAAACTCTCTTCGTTTCCACCTTCTTCTTCTATGCTTAAACTACTTCGACTCTCGTCTTCTCTTCTAGCCCGTCACTCTTTTAGTACAACAAGTAAATTATCTTCCTCGTTAAGAAGACCAACAAAGTACCGCAACTGTCCTTGTTCCTCGGCCTTTGTTGGTCGTTTCCACACGCACAAGGTGTTGGCCATGGCTGAAACTACGTCTTCGTCTTCGTCTTCTCACGAGCATACTAATCGTCTCTCAGCTGAGCACAGTCCATATCTCCTTCAACACGCCCATAACCCTGTTAGTATATAAAAGAGATATTTGTATTGATTTTTGCTCGTTTCTTAATTCTCTTTTTCCTTGTCGAAATGAATTGAAGGTCAATTGGTACCCATGGGGCGAAGAAGCATTCGCTGAAGCACGTAGACGAGACGTCCCAATTTTCTTATCAAGTATTTATTATGTTTTCCATTCGTTCTTTCGTTTCTTGTTATTATTTCTATTATTATCATCATGATTTGCAAAAACTGGGGGCTAATTACTACTTAGTATGTAATCAATTTTTTTGGGTTATTTGGTCATGACTTTTTTTTTTTTGTGCTTTCTCTTTGAAGTTGGATACAGCACTTGTCATTGGTGAGTCTGTGACATTTTTCTTTCATTTTCTAGTCCAAAATGCCTATCGAAAACTTGAATGAATAACTGATTAATTGTTTGGTGTTTATCCTTTGATGGGTGTAGGTGTCATGTTATGAAGGTGGAGTCTTTTGAGGATGAAGAGGTCGCTGAATTGTTGAATGATTCGTTTGTCAGTGTGAAGGTCTGTTCAAATCTTGATTGCTTGCATTAGTTGTTGTTGGCACTATTCATTTGTCCCTGAATTATCAACTTCTCTTAATGGTCTTGTTAATCACGCTAACATGTCAGATTGCCGCAGGTGGATAGAGAGGAACGACCTGATGTTGACAAGGTAAATAGCCTCTATCTTGACTGCCTTCCAGAGAAATAATTCGTGGCTTTATCCTTCGGTGGGTCTATTGTGTGCTGATTAATCTATGATAAAAGAGGTTCTCAAGAACCATGTGATACAATGTGCTGTTGAACTGCTGCTAAACTAGTTGTATGAAAAGTTAAAATGCCAATAATACCATGCTATTATATGAAAGAAGGTGACTGTAAAGTGTAAAAGAGTGTGTTTGTCTATTTATATTATTTTAGTTTCAGAGCACACTTGCATTTGAATCCGGTTGGGTTTGCTCGTATGCAAATAAATTTCAATGTTCTTCATAGATTGTTCGTTGGTTTCTTTATATACTAAGCAAATACTTTTGATTTTCCAGGTCTATATGACATTTGTACAGGCATTGTATGGTGGAGGAGGGTGGCCACTCAGTGTCTTCATTTCACCTGATCTGAAACCTTTGATGGGTGGAACTTACTTTCCCCCAGATGATAAGTATGGAAGACCAGGATTTAAGACCATACTTAGGTGGGAGTTTTGGTTCTTGGACTTTTTTCCTTTCCTCTTTTCTGCAGCATGGCTGTTCCTTGACCAATTATGAACACATTAGATCGTCACAAGTTTATTCTTGCATTGAATTATGATTCAAAGTAGTATTAAAGGTTAATTGTTTTTGCTTAGTCTATTATTTCTCTATTATTTCAGAAAGGTAAAGGATGCTTGGTTCAGTAAGAGGGATACGCTTGTGAAGAGTGGAGCCTTTGCTATTGAACAGCTGTCAGAAGCATTGTCAGCAAGTGCAAGTTCAAAGAAATTGCCAGATGAGCTTTCACAAAATGCTTTGCATCTGTGTGCAGAACAAGTATGACTATTGCAAACTGCACAGTAGTCCTTTTTTATCTGACTTGGAAGGAAGAAATGCTCAAATATGAACTTCTGATTGAGCAACTGTGAGGAATGAGTTTGGTGTCTCTGACTCATTTTAATGCATTGCTAGAACCTTCTGAATTTCACTATTTTGGTTGTTGACTTGACTAAAATTTGATGCATAAAAGATCTTAAAGAGTTAGATATTAGGCCCTGTTTGGCAGTGAGGCCGGGGATGGATCTCCCCGTTGCACTTCTTCTGCCTGCTTGGTGTTTCTGTAACATGGCAAGGAACATAGATTAGCTTTTCATAGAATATTAATTTGATGCTTCTTGGTGTCTTGTAGTATTTTTTTCTTTCTTTCTTCAACTGTTATCACCAAGCCACTTTCTTAGTCTTTTCAAGATTGTATCAATATCCACATTTTATTTACTGAATAATGTTTCTGTCATCCTAACACAGACTATTATCATGGATATAAATGGAGCTTTCTTGCATCAATTGTTGTCTTGCAGCAACTCTTTTTTTCCCTCCCTTATAGCAACATTAAAAGCAGACATCAAAACTTTTATATGTATACCAACATTGCACCCTTTTAGCACTTTTCAGTTGCCATTTTCATGGGTTTGTGTGTTGATTTGTTTTTATAGATGCTAAAAAAACATATTTCTGTTGTACTTGGCTGCTGCTGCTTGCTTTCACAAATTATGATCAGTTAAGAGGACTCAGGGAATGCATAGGACCATGGCATTGTTTTACATAAAACTCTTGATGAGGCACCATTTTATTGCCTTTTTTTTAATTCTCTTAACTACATTGCAGCTTTCTCAAAGTTATGATTCACGATATGGAGGGTTTGGATCTGCCCCAAAGTTTCCTAGACCGGTTGAGATCCAATTGATGCTTTACCATTCAAAAAAATTGGATGATGCTGGAAATTACAGTGAATCAAAGAAAGGTCTGCAGATGGTTTTCTTTACCTTGCAATGCATGGCAAGGGGAGGCATTCATGATCATATTGGAGGTGGTTTCCACAGATATAGTGTGGATGAACGCTGGCATGGTTGGTTTGTCTTTAAAACGATAGTTATTTCCTAAAGAATTGCGTAATTCAAAATTACTGGCATTCTGTTGTGGTTTTCTGCATTTTGAGTAGTTGTATATGGAATGTTGAAACTGTAGTATTTTCTTGCAGTTCCTCATTTTGAGAAAATGCTGTATGATCAAGGCCAACTTGTTAATGTTTACTTGGATGCCTTTTCCATTACCAATGATGTCTTCTATTCAAGTCTATCCCGTGATATTCTTGATTATTTGAGGAGAGACATGATTGGACCAGAAGGTGAAATATTTTCAGCAGAGGATGCTGATAGTGCTGAGCGTGAAGATGCCAAAAAGAAAAAGGAAGGAGCCTTTTACATATGGACCAGTCAAGAGGTTTCTTATCATCATCATTTTGGTCTTCATTTCATTTTGATTGGTTTGATTTCTCATCATGTAAAATCTAGCAGCACATCTGTTAATTTACTGATTTGTCAACTGCATCTGGAACTTTTGTCAACTGCATCTGGAACTTATATCAACTGCATCTTGATAGTTCTAAATTGATGATGCTGACATTTGGAACTTATATCAACTGCATCTTGCAAAGTATTCTTATACCACAATTTGATAGGCTTATGTCATGTACATGCTCTCTTTTTTTTTAAAAAAATACTATATAACTGAAGTCTTAATTCCCCTTCTCGGATTGAGATACTATTAGCCTTAGTCATATCTGCATCTTCCTGGTTAAAGATCAAGGTAGTATAGCTTTGTCCTAAATTTCATAGCATGAGCAGTGGATTTCTATTGTGAGTTACCCTGATTCTGTAAAACTTATCTTTCATTGAAAGATGAAATTATATATACTTTTATCCATTCTCTATGAAGTTTTCTTAAAAATGAATGCTGGGAGATTCATTTAACTTGCATTAACCTCTACTAATTCTGATTTTTCTACATGTTTTCCCCCTCTTTAAGATTGATGACCTCCTTGGAGAGCATGCAACTCTTTTTAAGGACCACTATTATGTAAAGCCTCTGGGGAACTGTGACCTTTCTAGAATGAGTGATCCACAAGATGAATTTAAGGGGAAAAATGTGCTCATTGAATTAACTGATACTTCAGCACCGGCAAAAAAATATGGCCTGCCTCTTGAAAAATATCTTGATATTCTGGGTGAGTGCAGGCAAAAGCTTTTTGATGCAAGATCCAGAGGACCAAGGCCACATTTAGATGATAAGGTTTGTCATTATCTGTTTAAAAGAAGGCATGGATTGTATAGAAATATTTCTTAATCTTTAGCTTTTCTGTTGTATGCACACTTTAACGGACTAGGTGCTTGCTAGGTAATTGTCTCCTGGAATGGACTTGCAATTTCATCTCTTGCAAGAGCTTCCAAAATCCTTATGGGAGAAGCAGAGGGCACAAAATACAACTTCCCGGTTGTTGGTTGTGATGTAAGATTTTAACATCTTTGGCTAGCCAGGTTAACTTAGAATTATTGTACAATTACCAACATGTTCTAACTTTCTAAGCCAAGTTTGATGTAATTATCATGCTTCTTTGTTATTCTTTAAGCATTTCCTTATCATGTCTAGATTTTGACCATGGTGTGAGGATAAAAAAACAGTTTCTTACTCTCATTTATCCTGCTTATGGAAAACTTCTACATGTAATCATATTATTCTGAACATCAATTTTAAACAAAGGCCTGTCTTCTGGAAGGTCTATGCATTCAATCATCATCATTTTGGTGTATTTTTTGTGTTACCGAGTATTGGATTTCTTGTACCTTCTAGGCATCTGTTCTGCTGGGCTCTGTCAGTCTTGATATGTAGCCATAAGTACTGATCTGTGGAAAATCACTCTAGGGCAGTTGAAGTATTCTTGGCATGATATGTGGTGTGTGGTTGACTTTTTTATTTGATCATGACTAATAATTTTGCATGTTCCATTGAATTCCAGCCCAAGGAATACATGATTGCTGCAGAGAAGGCAGCGTCTTTCATCAGAAGGCATCTTTATAATGAACAAGCTCACAGGCTAGAGCACAGCTTTAGGAATGGTCCGTCTAAAGCACCTGGATTTTTAGATGATTATGCATTTCTAATTTCTGGGTTGCTGGATCTTTATGAGGTGGGTGGCGGGATCCATTGGCTAGTGTGGGCAACCGAACTACAGAATAAACAGGTAAAAGAATCAGAGTTCATCTCCCTGAGATAAATAGTGAGCCAATTGTTCTCGTGTTTTTAAGAGTTATTTTTCCAGGATGAATTATTTCTCGACAGAGAGGGAGGAGGCTATTTTAATACCCCAGGAGAAGATCCTTCAGTTCTCCTACGAGTAAAGGAAGACCATGATGGTGCTGAGCCCTCAGGAAATTCAGTTTCGGCAATAAATCTCATAAGATTGGCCTCTATGATGACTGGCAGCAAGTCTGAGTATTACAGGCAGAATGCTGAGCATCTTCTGGTATGCTGTTGCTTCACTTACAAGCGTTTCTTGGGGAAAGACTAGTGTTTACAACTCGAGTACTCATTGTGTTAGCATAATAAATTCATCCCATGGCGATGCAGGCAGTTTTTGAGTCGAGATTGAAGGACATGGCTATGGCAGTACCTCTGATGTGCTGTGCAGCTGACATGATCTCTGTGCCTTCCCACAAGCAAGTTGTCTTAGTTGGCCACAAATCATCCTTGGAATTCGATAAAATGCTTGCTGCTGCTCATGCATCATATGATCCCAATAGAACAGTAAGTAGAAGGGCTTCAATATCAATTCATGAACCCCATGTACTCTGCCTATGATTCCTCCTTCTCTCTCTCTGAGATGCAATTATTGCCATTTGCAGGTGATTCATATAGATCCTACCGACAATGAAGAAATGGAGATTTGGGAGGACAATAATAGCAATATAGCTCTCATGGCAAGGAATAATTTTGCTGCAGATAAAGTAGTTGCTCTCGTCTGTCAAAATTTCACATGCAGTCCCCCAGTCACGGATCCCAAGTCTCTTAAAGCATTGCTTCTCAAGAAACCTTCCTGAGGTGTAAATCTTGGTCAGTGAAGACTTTCAAAGTGTTAATTGTATGTGATGTATAAGACATACCTTTTTCGTGTTGTAACTAGATTGGTGAGCTATGTCACGATCAAATGTTTTTCAAAAAAAAAAAAAGAATTTTATTAGATTCAATAATTTTAGTTAATTTAATAATATTATGAAAAAAAATAACAACACATAAATTAAACAAAACAAAATTGAATTGAGTTAACATGTTTTAACTTTCATAACATGTGATCTTATATATAAGATTGAGATATTTTTATGGAAAGATTGAATTGAAAAAAATCAATTGTAAATAATAACAAAAAAAATATAAGTTAATTTGGGGTAATTTTTTAAATTTGTGATACGGGTTTTTGGGTTGAAATTATCCTATAAAAGATAAATTTGAAAAAATCATGAAAGAAATTTTCAATAAAAACTAATTTAAAACAAATCAAATAGAAATAAAAAGAATTAATGACTAAATTTAACATAAAATAAAATAAAATATTGAGAGATGATTGAAAAACAAATTCAAATAAAAAATGATTAAAAAATAGAAATTAAAAGAATAAGAACCAAGTCTGATAGATAAAAAAAATCAATAGAGGATGAAATTAAAAAAAAAAACTCTAATTTTATGAATTATTTAAAATAAAACAAATAGAAAAAAAAAACAAGGACTAAATCTCAAAGAAAAACAACATGAATGGATGCTTTGGAAATGTAAAGGGGCATGCGTGGAAATCAATGAGAAGAGAAAACAGAAGAAAAAAAGAGAGAAGATTGTCAGTGTCAAACCAAAAGTTTATTGGTCACACGTGCCGCCAAGAGATGGAGGGATTGTCGTGAAGATTCAAACTCTGCCATGAAAGCAGGTGTTTGGCTGCCTAATAATGTCTCACGTGCTGTTCAAATAGCGTGAACGAAGCCATGTAAACAACATGCGATTAACTTTTTAATATTAAATAATATTTTATATCTTTTAAAATATCAAATTGCTCGTGATCCAACTTGATAATAACAAAACAAACTATAATGAAATAGACTAAAACCCCTGGATGAAGGTTAAAAATAACTTGAATTCAAAAGCAATGTAGTAATTTTATTATGCTATTGAAATGAAAAAGTCGAAACAATTCATGAATGACAGTTTAATATTTTTTGTTTTAAAAGGTATGTTAGTTATTTTATTGTGCAAAAAACAACAAAAATATCTTATTACCCTTACCCCATTGCCAAGGTTAATTATTATTATTTTTTTTGGCTAAGAAAGGCAAAATCATAATTATAGTGTTTCAATCCACAACCAATGAATCTAAACCTACTATAAAAATTGCTATAGTGAATCATCCATCCTTTGTAGTTTCTTTTATTTAATAAGTTGAACCAATCCAGAACAATTATAAGTAGCGTGCATTTGGTATAAGTGGGGCTTGTAGTTGCGATTTTAGTTGTAAAAATATTCGGTAATACTTTTGTTATAGAACTTCATTTTATAGCTTTTATTATATACTTTATCCGTGTTTCGTCGTGGGTCCGAAATTTATTTTTTCAACAAAAGAAGTTGTATACACATGCTTTTCCAATATGTTTTTGCAGTTAAAAATAATTCTACGTGAAAATCAAAAGTATATACGTATATATAATCAAATAAATCAAGACCTATGTATTAATAAATAAACGATAATAAAAAATAAAATTAAAAAAATTGAGAGACAAATGTACATCAAGATATTTAATCTCACAAGACGGAGCATTTACCCAGTTGTGTTTGCTAAATTTATTTATTAAAATAATTTTTTATTCAATCAAACGATAATAGAAATAGACACACACAATAAATTGATTGAATAAAATAAAAGAAAAAAAATGCTATGCAAGATTGCACATATTAAAAATATTATCCGAAAATAAAAATACTATTTTTATTCAGTCAAATGATAATAGAAACATACACACACATTAAATTTATTAAATAAAATAAAAGAGAAAAAAACACTATGCAAGGTTGGACACATTAAAAATATTGTTTGAAATTAAATATTTTTTTAAAAAATAAAATTCATCTATATAAAAGATAAAAAAAAATATAGATGAATTAGAAAAACCTTTTCAAAAATTAAATGATTAACCAAAAAAATAATTATCATTTAATAGAGGCTCTCAAAACAAAATAAAGAGAAGAGTATTAATTTAGATATAAAAAATGAAAAAAAAAACATATACAAAAGCATTAATTTAAAACAATTGAAAAAAGCCAGCTTGCCTAGCCAATTTGTTAGGTCCTGTGCAAATGGACACCCTTTTTTCTCTTTTCATCTAGGGCAGAAGACATGTCGTGTGCCCTAATTGTTTTGAGAAAAAGTTAGACGATGTGTCATCTGTATTGCTCAGTTTGTGGCCACTAAAGTGGTTGGAAAAACAGGGTTGATGGATTTTTAGACCCAAAAACCAAAATTTTAACCAATGTTTACCCAAAATATCATCCTAAAACCTGAAACCAAAAAGTTTATCAACATCAGATCTATTTTTACTAGGAACTTCAAGGTAAAGAAACCTAAAGTGAGCTCCCCTCTTCAAAAGGAGCAATTTAACACCAACTTCACACTATTAAAAAATCTACGAATACAAACGGATTTATCGACAGATTTTTTTCGTTGGTATTTTATGATGATCTTTACCGACTGAATTTTTTTCATCACTAACTCTTTCGGTATTTACTAACAGAAATATGTCATTGGTATATACCGAAGGAATCCTAGTCAAAATAGAAGAAATTAAAAAAAAAAACAAACAATACGATGACGTGTAAGTTTTTACAGACGTCGTTACTAATGGAATTACAATTGAATTCAAACAGGGAAACCCGTATAGTGACATGTCACTTATACTGACAGAATTGTTGATGGATTGACATACAAAATAATTTTATCGGTAAATTCATCGATAATATTTAATATATGACTTGACCCTCTCCTCTCCTCTCTCCTTCCCTATTTCTCATTCTTCCTTAATAAACCTCTCTGCAACAAAATAAATAGCCCCCCTATCCCCTCTCATCTCAACATAAGATGAAATAATTTTGTCAGTAAATTCATCGATAATATTTAATATATGACTGACCCTCTCCCCTTCCCTATTTCTTCTTTTTCCTTAAAAAACCTCTCTGCAACAAAACAAACAACCCCCCCCCCCCACATCCCCCTCATCTCAACATAACTCATCCTTCCGCAACTTTTCTAATCACAACAACATAGCGTTCGTGTTCTGATTGAAATTTTATAGCAGATTTTCTATTTTAAGTAAGCAAATTTACCATTTTTTTTTAATTTGAACACAATTTTAAAATGTTAATTTTTTATTGCATATTTTTATGGTATATGTATTTTGTTTGGGTGTTTACTTGTTTTATTGTTTTTTCTCAAACAAACTTGTTGTATGGATTTATGATTTTGTACATGTTATGGTTTGTTTTAGATTTTATAAAATTGTATTTGTTTGTAAATTGTTGAAACTTATATCGAATTATCAACTTATGTGTGTTGTGATGAAATAAATAATGGCTTGTTTAACGAGTCCATTTTAAATTTTTTCAATTTTATTGCTAAGTTGTAATTTCCATAAATGTGTACAAATTTGTATGTACGTAGATAATTGATAATGAATTAAGAAAAATATTAAAGTAGGTTGAATAATCTTGAGCTAAACCAATATTTTTGTAAATTTATTTAGTTAACGTAGTTAATTAATACATGTTGTCATCGTTATTTGATATAAGTTCGATAGAAGTCATGGATGATCATTCATAAATGTATCGAGATTCACCCCAAGGATTGTGGAGGATGAATTATTGTAATGAGATTTAGGGTTTTATTAATTACGCAACATCTGATCCGAGAAATATTAGTAGAGGTGGTATTAGGTGTCCATACAAGATGTGTAAAAATAAAAAGTTTCTCGATCCAGATGTTGTAACGATGCATCTTCTACATAAAGGGTTCATAGAGGAATACCTGTGTTAGTATGCACACAGAGAACCATTTGTTCCTCACGAGACCATGATAGAAAGGATAGTTGGGTCAACTTCTAGTGCTAGCAATATGCATGAAGATGTAAATGACAATAATAATTCTTATAGGACTATGGTTATGGATGCAATGAGAATGCATCAGGGTCATACCAGTCAATGTTCAATCATAGATGTAGAACCTAATTCAAACACGGCTAAGTTTTTTGATGTTTTGAAAAATGCTAACAAACCATTATGGGATGGCTGCACAAATCACAATAAATTATTGGCTGTTGCACATATGTTTACCATCAAGTCAGATTATGGGTTGAGTGAGGCCGGTTATGACAGAGTCGAATGGGCGAGAAGCATTTTACTGGAAGGGAACAGACTGAAAGAGAACTTCTATGCTGCTAAATCCATAATGAAACTCCTTGGTCTAGGATACCAGAAAATTAACATGTGTCCAAACTTCTGCATGTTGTACTACTTTAAAAATGTTGAGCTGACTGATTGCATGACATGTGGGCATTCTCATTATAAACCCAAAACAGGCGGGGGAAAGACTCTTATAGAACATAAAAAAACTTAGATACTTTCCAATCACACATAGACTGTATAAGTTATTCATGTCACCAAAAACTGTTGAGTATATTACATGACACCAATCACATGATACAGTCGTTGGAGTGATGTGTATTCTTCCGACGGTGAAGCATAGAAACATTTTAAAAGTGTGCATCCTCACTTTTCAGTTGAATCAAGGAATGTGCGCCTTGGGTTATGTACAGACAGATTCAATCCATTCAGGTCATTTGCTACTCCTTATTCTTGTTGGCCGATTATACTCATGGTTTACAACTTGCCACCGGGGATGTATATAAGGCTGGAGTTCATGTTTTTATCTACGGTCATACCTGATCCTAATAGTCCGGGCTAGAATATAGATTTTTATCTTCAACTGTTGATTGATGAGTTGACGCGGTTATGGTCCTCCAAGGCTTTAACTTATAATGTATCGACAAAACAAAATTTTCTTATAAAGACAACTTTGATGTGGACTATCAATGATTTTCCAACTTATAAAATGGTTTCTAGTTGGAGCACACATGAAAAACTACTAGCATGTCTATACTGCATGGAAAATAACAAGACATTAACACTTACAAACAGGAGCAAAACATTTTTTTTTACTGCCACCGGCGTTTCTTGCCAACAGATCACAAGTACAGAAAGAACATAAATGATTTTTTTGTTGGTAAAGTTGAAAAGGATGTTGCACTCCCGTGTATTTCTAGTGAAGAATTGTATGACGTGGTGTCAGGGTATGGTGACATTGTGTTTGGTTTCCAATCCGGTAAACAGAAGTTTCTTGGTTCTGGTTTGACCCATAATAGGTAAAGTTAAGTATTTTTTAAAAGCTTCCTTATTGGAAGACCAATCTCCTCCGTTGTAACCTTGACATCATACATATATAAAAGAACGCATTTGAGAACATTTTCAACACGGTTATAGACATGAAGGGGAAAACAAAGGACAATATCAAGGCTAGAATGGATATAACAATGTTTTGTCATCGTAAATATATGGAGTTGGTTTATGTTGGGTCATGGGTCGCAAATATTAGTCAAATTTTCATGGATTCAGTAAACTGATTATTAAATCCAAATTGCATGCAAATATATGTATTTTTTTTAAAAAAAAGCTAAAACACACCATGTGTGTGTGTGTGTATAAAAGAAAAAAATATGATTTTTTGTATTTTTGAGAGACTAGTTGTATGTAATTTGAGTAAAAAAAATGATTTTTTTTTTAAAAACAATTTATTGTTATTTTTGTAAAAGGGAGAACAATTCGTTTAATACCGAAAAACGCACATTGCATGAAGTTTACAATTCCAAATAACCATTTGGTTCCAAAATTTCACAATTTTAGCAATTTGTCCAAAAATAAGTTAAGTTTATAGATAGATCTTCTGAGGTGTTTGAAATGTCTAGGGTATATGGAATATACACTGACAGATCGCTGGAATAGTGGCGATGTATGTACTACGTGCTGTCGCTGCTGAAGGTGTGTGAACAGATTCGAAGCACCTCAATCTCCTCTTCGCTCCTATACTGGTAGTGAGGTAACCGAATGTATGAGGAATGAGATTTGCTTGATCAAAGGTTTGGTCCTTCTTGGTGTTTAAATCCTCTTCTCTTTTGGTTTGTTCTCTTTTCACCAAGTTATTGTTTGTATCCATCAGTTGTTGTCGACTACTGGTGGTTATAAAAAAAGAAGGGTGGTTGCAAGGGTGGTCTTCGAAGCTACCGATGATGACTAGTTAGTCTTTGAAGCTGGTTCATGGTGGGTCTTCACTGCTGGAGCTCAAAGTGGGTCTTCCCTAGTGGTGGGGGTGTTGATTTTTGGTCGGGTTTTTATCACCATGATGCGACACTTCTTTCTGTGGTGGCAACACCTTTTTGTGGCCGAAAGGCAAAGAAATGGCAGTAAGAAGTGATGTCGTCGATGGGGAGAAAGATGAAGTGAGTTAGATCAGGTGTGGCCGATTGTATGGCATTGATGTGAGCTCACATTACTTGATAGTCCAGATCGCTTAATTTATGATCTAATAGTCACGATCAAATTGACCTTAAATTGATCTGATAGCCATGACTTCTTGGGTATTAGCCATATGTCACCCAAGCTATGGTAGATCTGTGAGGCTATTTTTAGTAGACAGTTTGATCGCTTTTGATATGATCAACAGTCCAAATCTAATCAAACAAAACTGATCAATGGCCCTGATCTGTTGGATCTTTGATCTAGTGTGGACAAGTCTATTTTAAACTCTAGTCAAGCAGTTGAAATTCTTTTAGCCAAATTGATCAAACGACTTAAAAGGAAAGCACTATTATATAGGAAAGAGAAGGTTTGTTACTGGCGGTTTTTTGTTAGCTTCTCTATCTCATTTCTCCCCCTATAAAATCTACCCCCCTTTTAGTTTTGTATGTGTGTAACCATTTATTTATAGAAAAAAAATTATTTAGCTTGAAGGCAAAGCAAACCAAAATTAACCATTAGATTTCAAGAATAAATCTCTACCACTCATTTGATTTTTATTACTTTGTAGGAATAACTTATAGGCAAAGCAAAGAAATATAGACCCTCGGATTAAGAAATTTGATTATGGATCATTTGATTAAAATTTTGGTTGCTTTGTAAGAGGGTTTTCAATTTTAAAATGTGCCATCTCCCTTCCACAATATTTAGATCGCTAAAATATTAAACATGTTTTTTTTAATTCTTTGAAAAAGACGCAAAAAATAATGCAAATACGTCAAAAACATAATTTTTTTTGTTTTTTGTTTTGCTATTTTTGGTTTTTTTTCAAAAAAAATAGAAATTGGGTCCAAATTTAGGTAGCAACAACTTTACAATACTTATGAAGCAAAGACTTGTTAAGTGATTGGCATAATAAGTTTGTAAAGACAAACAAATTGTTCTTCCAAAACTAATCTTCTCAAAGCTTGTAGTTTGGTTGACTTGAAACTCTGTCTTTGCAGCAATCCCCTTCAACCCAAACTATGACGAAACTGTTTATAACTCGGTTAACCTGAAATCCCAATCTGACAATTCCCTTTAACTAGAACCAAAAGCTCAGTCAACCTAAGATCTCAATATGACGATCCCCTTTAATCAGAACCATAATTTTAAAAACACCTCAGCTAACCTGAAATCGCAATCTAGTGATTCCTTTTAACCAGAACCAAAAGGTGCCTTCAGTTTGGTTAACCTGGAATCTCAATCTAGAGACCTTCTTTAACCAGAGCCTTGGTCTTTGTCTTTAGCTCGGTCAACCTGAAATTCCAATCTAGTGATTCCATTTAACTAGAACCAAAATTTTGCATGCAGGTCGATTAACTTGAAATCTTAATTTAGAGACCGCTTTTAACTAGAACCTTGGTCTTTATCTTTAGCTCGGTCAACCTGAGATCTCAATCCGGCGATTCCCTTTAACTAGAACCAAAGTGTTGCCTTCAGTTTGGTTAACCTGAAATCTCAATCTAGAGACCCCTTTTAACTAGAACTTTGGTCTTTATCTTCAGCTCGGTCAACCTCAAATCTCAATTTGATGATTCCCTTTAACTAGAACCAAAGTGTTGCCTTCAACTCAGTTAACCTGAAATCTCAATCTAGAGACCCCTTTTAACTAGAACCTTGGTCTTTGTTTTTAGCTCAATCTACCTAAAATCTCAATCTAGAGACCCTTTTCCATTAGAACCTTGGTCTTTGTCTTCAGCTCGATCAACCTGAAATTCCAATATGGCGATTCCCTTTAACTAGAACCAATTTTTTGCATGCAGGTCGATTAACTTGAAATCTTAATTTAGAGACCGCTTTTAAACAGAACCTTGGTCTTTGTCTTTAGCTCGGTCAACTTGAGATCCCAATCTGATGATTCCCTTTAACTAGAACCAAAGTGTTGCCTTCAGCTTGGTTAACCAGAAATCTCAATCTAGAAATCCCTTTTAACTAGAACTTTGGTCTTTGTATTCAGCTCGATTAACCTGAAATCCCAATTCGATAATTCCCTTAACCAGAACCAAAGTGTTGCCTTTAGCTCGGTTAACCTGAAATCTCAATCTAGAGACCTCTTTTAACCAGAACCTTGGTCTTTGTTTTTAACTCAATCTACCTAAAATCTCAATCTAGAGACCCTTTTTAACTAGAACCTTGGTCTTTGTCTTCAGCTCGGTCAACCTGAAATTCCAATCTGGCGATTCCCTTTAACTAAAACCAAAATTTTGCATGCATGTCAATTAACTTAAAATCTTAATTTAGAGACCACTTTTAACTAGAACCTTGGTCTTTGTCTTTTGCTCGGTTAACTTGAGATCCTAATTTGGTGATTCTATTTAACTAGAACCAAAGTGTTGCCTTCAGCTTGGTTAACCTGAAATCTTAATCTAGAGACCTTTTTAACTAGAACTTTGGTCTTTGTCTTCAGCTCGGTCAACCTGAAATCTCAATTCGACGATTCCCTTTAACTAGAACCAAAGTGTTGCCTTCAACTCGGTTAACTTAAAATCTCAATTTAGAGACCCTTTTTAATCAGAACCTTGATCTTTTTCTTTAGCTCAGTCTACCTAAAATCTCAATCTAAATACCCCTTTTAACTAGAACCTTAGTCTTTGTCTTCAGGTTGGTCAACCTGAAATTTTAATCTGGAAATTCCTTTTAACTAGAACCAAAATTTCACATGCAGGTCAATTAACTTGAAATCTCAATTTAGAGACCGCATTTAACCAGAACCTTTGTCTTTGTTTTTAGCTCGGTCAACCTGAGATCCCAATTTGACGATTCCCTTTAACTAGAACTAAAATATGAAAAACAGCTCGGCTAACTTGAAATCTCAATCTGAAAATTTCTTTTAACCAGAACTAAAATCTTTGTTAATCTTTGTCTTTAGCTCAGTATACCTAAAATCTCAATCTAAATACCCCTTTTAACTAGAACCTTAGTCTTTGTCTTCAGGTTGGTCAACCTGAAATTTTAATCTGGTAATTCCTTTTAACTAGAACCAAAATTTTGCATGCATGTCGATTAACTTGAAATCTCAATTTAGAGACCGCATTTAACCCGAACCTTTGTCTTTATTTTTAGCTCGATCAACCTTAGATCTCAATCTGACGATTCCCTTTAACTAGAACTAAAATATGAAAAACAGCTCGGCTAACTTGAAATCTCAATCTGAAAATTTCTTTTAACCAGAACTAAAATCTTTGTTACTTCTCAATCGCAGGGTTTGAAAACTCGATACTTCTTGATTGCAGGGTTAACATGAAGATTCTTCATGATGACAGGGTTGATCTTTCTATAGAAAATTTTCTAATAATAGGGTTCATCTCACTTTTCTTCCTGATTGCAGGGTTTAATTTCTTGGTGTTTTTTTATTGTAGGGTTGACCTAAAATTTCCTGATCGTGGAGTTTGAAAACGTGGTGCTTCCTGATTATAGAGTTGACTTGAAATTTCCTGATCATGGAGTTTGAAAATGTTGTGCTTCTTGATTGCAGGGCTGACCTGAAGATTCTTCTTGATGTAGGGTTCTTCTCACTGTAGGGTTCTTTTTAAATATGGCAGGGTTGATCTTCTCTTTTTCTTGAGAATTTTCTAATAGTAGGTTTCTTCTCAGTTTTCTTCTTAATTTTAAAAAATTGAGATTCCTTACCATCATAGCTCAAGGATTCTTTCTTTATCAACTAAAATTCATCAAAATCTTGCTAGATTTTAATAAGGATCTTCTTGAAATATTCAAAAACATATATCCAATGCTTTGGGGTTAGATGACATGCATGTATCCTTACCTATTTGAAATATAAGCCCTCCCTCTTCGATGCTCTATCGCTATAGGGTGCCTTAACTTATTATCCAAACCTTCTTAGTTCTCTGATTCACCAACTCATTCAAGTTTACCATATGTCAATCATCCACTCAAATATAAGTGCAATGCCTATCTTGGGTTATTCGCAATGATTACTACTCTCATTGTTTACCAAACCTGACCATGTCACCAAGTATGGTGTTGTTTGATTCATCATAAAGGAGTTTAACTAATCATTCACTTCTTAGATTCTCTCAATAATTGCCCTCTGATTAGTTATGTGCATCTTGACATTAATCATCAAAAGATTTTCTAGTGTCGACCTTATCTTATATTGTCAATCAGCCATAAAGTTACCTTCAATTGAACCATACTCTTCAAGCATATGTTATCATCAACCTCCATGGAATTGCTAAGTCATCTAGACATGCATCTTTTAGTTTGCAGTAAAGGCTGATCGTTGTATGCTTAATGTTCTTCTCAATAAAATTCCTCTCAACCTATCTAATCAGATCATGAAAAGAAATTCATTATCATCATTAATGATGTTCATTTTATCAACCACATTCATGTGGTGGAATGCATCTTGAATCGATGAACTTCAAAACAAATTGTCTCACGATCAGTCTAGGTGGCGTGCATTCTTTCAAAATTTATTAAAATGCACCCATGCAATAACTTTTTTTATGATTCATAACCATATTTCAGAGGATAAACTAAAATTTCAGATATAAAGATGCCCCTCAAAAGTAGTGTTACTCTCAACTGTTGTTAGAGTTCATTAAATCATAGACTATCTTTGAGAAACATTGCCCTTAGTTAATTTGATCGTGCTCATTCTTCTGTTTATCATTAAGAGGCATTTGTCATAACTAGATACTAAACATAACTTTGATGGATTTCATTGAATCATTATTTGATTTTGTCTGCTAGCTAATATGAATATTGTTTATTTTCTCTCCCAAGGTCCACTATATTGCCCCCGACTACTCAACTTAAGAAGTATTAATGTCATTTCTGTCAATTACTTTGCAAACTCAGTCAATGATCTTTTCGTTTGAAAGTCTTTCTTATTCTAGAATCAACTTGTAAATTTCAAGGATCATATCCATTGAAGTCTAATTGTTGAAATGAAATCATAGAGATGTCAGTTTTTTTTAAAAGTATTTTTGAAAATCAAGTTTTTTTGGTCAAATACCTAACACACGCCATTCAATACGTGCAATCCTTTGATTATTTTTCATTTTGAAAACAAAAATTGACTCGATGTAAGATTAAAACAATTTGTTTAGCTCTTCTATGGTTCTTTATGTCCATTTTAATCTCTTATTTTAGGTATATCATTTGATGGTACGTGACGAGATGACCTTCTGTATATTTCAACAATAGGAGGTTCGAGTAAAGACTCGAGGTTCCATTGAAAATTTATCTCATTTACAATACATACTTTATCAACATGTATAATAATCAGTTGTGAAGCCGCAACCCTTATGGAAAAGCTTTTCAAGTTTTGAAAGTGTCATTTATCGATTCAAATCGCTTACTTGATTAGAAAGGGTTTTTAAAAACATGTAACACAAGCTATGGCTCATAACTATGAAAAAAAAGGAAATTCACAGGCTTAAAAGGTATTTGAGTGTTTCAAAGACCTATGATCACCATCAACTATTCATTAACTCCTTTTTTCTTGCTATCTTTGTAGAAGAAATGATGTATAACCATGTCATATATTTTATCAATAAATCTTGTTTTCTAAAACTGGATAGGAAACTCCATCATAATTAAACAATAACTATACCTTATTCTTAATATGATTTTTCATCAATAAAAAACTTTCAGTGTTATCAATCAAGGTCAAACATTAGCATATAACCATGTCACTCCTTTCATTGTCAATCTCAAACTTAAAGAGAATATTGAAGCTCATTAACCATCATTTATCACTTGATACTCCTTTATCTCAAATTTAAATTAAAAAAAAAAGGCCTAGGTTATCTACCAATTATTAGTCTTATTATTTCTTTATTTTTATTTCATTATCTTTGTAAAAGAATGGCATATAATTATGCCACACATTTCATGTCCACCTAAAAGATCAATATTCTTTTAACAAAAGCCATAAAGCAAATCCGACTTTTGCTTTGATGGATAACCAATTTAATCATTTGAAGACACCAGGGGCTTTATCATAGATATCAAAAGACATGTTCATAGTTCAGTATCTTTTTTTTTACTATTTTCCTTGGCATCGACTTTTGGCATTTGTTATTTCTTTCCTCAATTATAACTTTTTTTTCCTTCCTAGATGTGATAGGCATTTTCCTACTTTTAATCTTATCATGACATTCCATCATCAAAAACTTGATTTGCCTTTAAATGCTGACAATTTCTACTTTTGGCATTCTCACTGTCTTTCTTAGGGTGTCCCTAGATACCTTATAGTCTAGGTTTTTTTAATACTTTCAGTCATTTCTCAATTGTTGGACTTTCATTCTTAACATTCCTTTTACCATTAATTCTATTGTTGTATTCATCTTTTCAACCAAAAAAACCCTCATTTACCCCCAATATGGAGTGTGGTCCATGTCAGGATTTCTTTTTTAAAGAAAGATTCTATCAAACTTAAATTGGGATTGCAAGGGAATTATATTTTAAGAACTGTGAAAGGAATAAACAAAGATGATATTTTTTTTCATTTCAAGCAAGGTCGATTAGAACTAATGAATTTTGATCTCATCCAAGATAATGATTTGGACATGCAAAGAATTATGATTTGCGAGTGCATAATTACCAAATCCATTACATGTCATTATGCATACTGGTAAAACTTAGCTCTATGATGTGTGGTTCAATTTTGTATGTGAGTTTAAAATTTGTTTTGTCACCCCATACTGTTCGTCATGTTATTTTAATGAATGTTGAGTCATTTTTGTAATTAAAACACTTTAATCTTTCAGAATTGATTGACCTTAATTTTGTATGTTGGAGTTTGATCAAAATATTATGTTAAAATAAAATGCTAGACATCTCCTGATTTCAGAACAACATAGAGACAAAGAAAAGATACATCTCATTAAAGGATGAGATGTGACCCAAAACAAAGTGAACATACTAAACAAAATAGCAAAGTCTCATAACAACATGATTGACAATTCAACACCTTTCTTGGATCAACTTCTCTAGCAATATATGTGTTTTGCCAAGCATTTTTTATTACTTGTTATGTTGAGGATGTTCTGGTGTACCACCTAGAAGATAGTGGCTTGGGGTAATTGTTCTTGAAGGCTGGACAATTCCAATACTTTTATCCAACTGTGTTTCTTTCTTGGTAATAAATGTGAATTGAAATTGAAAGCATCCATAGAGTAAACCCTTCCTTAATCTTAGCATATCAATGTTTTTGGTCTTGAAGTTATAGAATGTCACATTAGGAAAATATTCTCTCATAAGCATAATGTTAGCATTAAAGAATGCTAAAGGATTTAAATGGGGTTCTTTCCTTGTTAAAACCCTATGTTTATTGAATGCCTTTTGTTCCATTATTTTCTATTGTAACTCTTCATGATCCATACTTTCATGAAATCGTTCCTCCTATCAATACAAGTCATTACAAGTTTTTCTTTATATTTGACAAGCTCAATATCTTTGTTATTATTGCCCTTGTAGACTGGTGAAGAAAGTAGAAACAAATAATAACTCTCCCTTTTCACATCAAATGCAAATATATTTCTCTTCCAAGTAAGCCAATTAAGTGAACCATTCACATATATTTTTGTCATACGTTAAAGAAACTCCTCTTACAACTTTACTTCATCCAATAACTTCCATCTCCAAGTCTTTGAGTAAAACAAACTTAACTCTAATACAGAGATATATATAGAATTCTATATCATGTGAGCGAAACTTGGGCTTCGAGAATCTTACTATCTTGTAGTGTAAAGGCTTTGATCTTTCAACTATTAGGCTAAATTTTATAGTATCATATCATGTCTTTAGATTCAGGATTTTTTTGTCATTGTTTGATAGCAGGGTTACATATATAATAACATGGTCCATTGTATGCATGGCAGAGTAAAACTCCTTGATTTATTGATGCCACAATTTCCATGTGGTCAGGAAGGAAATCAAATGATATTTGAGGATGGGGCTTCAGAGTGTCGGTTCAAATAAAGAAAACTGATATTCATTTCTTATCATTCTTTGTATAAGTACCTAGAGACAGTGTTGGGTTTTTGGTTGTGTAGCTTCTTGAAAGTGGATTCATTTGGGAACTTGTTGCACTCCTTGGAAAGAAGTCTAAATTTCCATATAGTCTCTATTGATGAATGTATCAGAACTTCATAGATGACATCTGAGCATAGGTCACAAGTTGTGTTAATGGTAAAACAGAGGCTCTTGTTACCGGCTTGTAGAAAACCATAAACAATGCTTTAAGATTGGAAAATGAGTAAATTCTCCTTAACACCGTCAGAAGTCGGTGACTCTTAACTCATTAGGGGAAAAACCAAATTTGGGAGACCTATATTTTAACCTATGAGCATGTATATTATGTGTATGAGTATGTTTTTATATGATGAACTCACCCTTCAAAGGGTGACACACAATCATAACTCTTGTATGATGAACAAGAATTTTGATTTTTGCCCAAACTCTACAACAAAAATTTCTTAAGTGATGGCTATTGTGTCACCTATAAATCCTAAACTCAAGATGCTTCAAGAAGGGCTTTCCTTGATTTAAAACATGTGTAGGGAGCATACACCCTAAAGCCAAGTTCTAATCCTTTTGAGAGACAAAGAGTAGATTTACTACTTGGTCTTTAAAAAAGGGTCTCGCTATCCTAATGATCACCCTTGTAAAGGAAATATAGGGGCTCAATAGGTAATAGAATGTAACGTATATCAATCACTACCAATCCAAGTACTCAGGAAAGAGTTGAATGGTTTCACGAACTTAAACCCTGACTGAAAGTCATAAGGTAAACCGTTACTCCCCCACCTAACCTAAAGTTTCCATGTGTGTGCATTCTGAAGTGATATATCACAAAGAAACTACTAATGCATGAAGCCATTTATCTGTATTCAAACATATATGTATGGGCAAGATAAAATATGTTAAATCATGAATAAATTAAAATACGTTAAATGTGAAAATCTAAACACATCAAATAAAAAAAACCACATCAAACACATAAATCTTAGTCTAATACTGTAAGAAACAATATCTTCCCTCGTTGAGTCGTCATTCTATCTCATATAGATGCATGATATCAGGGGTCCAGGGAGTCGTCACCTAGTTGTTTGGTTTAGGGTCGCCAGGAAACCTGGGTATACTAGTTTTATCAGAGATTTCAAGGGTAAGAGACTGGTTGTGGCTAGGGAAGATATTAGCATCCCTAGCGCACTCTACCTGAGGTAAGCTGCATTGTGTGGTTTAAAGGGTTTGATGGATTTCTAACTAATGAAGTCTATGGCTTAGAGTAAAGATTCACTCATGCGAATAAATATGGTATTTCAAATTTATTATGGGCTTGTGTGCCCAAATAAATTTTTATGGAAAAGGTCCATGTAGGTGTCTTGATAGGGTTCACCTATCGTGAAAGGCGGAAAGGTTTTCCACAACTCGTATGTTGTGGTGAAAAATACTCCCAAATAAAATTTATGAATATTGAGAATAATTCTAAGAATTTTCTAGTCAATTTCTAATATTTAAATACCAGTACCATAATATTAACCATTAATTCTCATGAATTAAAATTTAGAGGTTATTGAAATATTGATCAAATTTTCATGGATTTAGTAAACTGATTATTAAATTTAAAATGCATGTGTATTTTTGTAAAAAAAAAAAAAAAGCTAAAACACACAATGTATATAGATAATCAAAAATATGATTTTTATTTTATTTTTGAGAGACTTGATCTTATGCAATTCAAATAAAAAATATATTTTCTAAAAGAAATATTTTTTTTATTTTTGTAAAAGGAAAAATAATTCGTTTAATATAAAAAAAAAACTCCTTAGATGTAGATCACAATTCCAAATATTAAACAAAAATAATAACCATTTGGTTTTAAAATTTCACAATTTTAAATTTATCTAAAAATAATTTAAGTTTATAAATCCACCTTTCAAAACATTTGAAATATCCAGGATATACTAGAATATACTCTAGAATACCGCTTTGGTGGCGCGTGTACCACGAGCCACCAACACTCTTGGAGTGTGGATTCATGCATCGTCATTAAAGGAGCGTGAATTGGTAGATTCGAAGCACCCTAGTCTCCTCTCCGCTCCTATATCGGCGATGAGGTAAACAAACGTCTGAGGTAGGAGATCTGTTTAATCAAAGGTTCAATCTTCCTTGGTGTTTAAATCCTTCTCTCTTTTGGTTTGTTCTCTTTTCACCAAGTTATTGCTTGTATCCCATCAATTGTTGTCGATTGCTGGTGGTTGTCAAAGAAGAAGGGTGGTTGTAGGGGTGGTCTTGAAGCTACTAGTGATGGATGTTTAGTCTTTGAAGCTAGTTCACGGTGGGTCTTCACTGAAAAAGCTCATAGTGGGTCTTCCCTAGTGGTGAAGGCGTTGATTCCTGGTCAGGTTTTGGTCGAAACAAGGTAGCGCTTTTTTCTGTGGTGGCGATGCCTCTTTTTATGGCCAGAAGGTGAAGAACTAGCAGTAAGAAGTGACGCCGTCAATAATGAGAAACATGAAGTGGGTTAGATCATGTGCGGTCGATTGTATGGTATTGATGTGAACTCACATTACTTGACAATCCAGATCATTTAATATCTGATCTAACAATCACGATCAAATTGACCTTAAATTAATCTGATAGCCATGACTTCTTGGGTAGTGACCATATATCACCCAAGCTATCGCAAATCTGTGAGCCTGTTTTTAGTAGACGGTATGATCGTTTTTTATATGATCAACGGTCTGGATCTAATCAAACAAAAATAATCAATGGCCCTGATATGTTAGATCTTTGATTTAATAATTTGTTATAATGTAATTATAGGCATCCCGTTATAAACTCTATCATCTAGAACATCTCACAACCAATCTCCAGTACCATAAGTAAGTTTACATCTTTCAAATCCTACCTATGATAAATGGGAATCTTCTTCAATTTAAAGTACAATTCCAACTTTAATAACCATCTTTTCTTTTCTTTTTTCAAAAAGTCTCCATCAAAGAAATCAAAATTAGGAACGCGTTTACAAAAATATTAACTATGAGTTAATTCTTCAGTGTATCGTTTGTCATAAACACCACTCTTTCATATTGACATGATGCCTACATAGGTTTGCATGAATAGATCTAGGACTCGGTCTTCTTCGAGGTAAGTTTTTAGGCACATCTCTCTCCTCGTCACTTTCTCTAATTATGCATCCCTTTATCAGTTGATCCAACTAATCAAATTTGTAGGGTTCTTCATTTTGCTTCTTGATGCAACTATATTATTTGATAGTTTCACCTATATTTAATTAGTGTTTTGCCTATATTTTATATGTAAAATGCCTTGATATTCTTTATTTTATGTTTTGAAGGCACTTTTGAATGAAAAATGCAAAAAGGAGTTAATTGGAGGTCATTGACAGATTTGACCTTCAATCAATGTTTTATGCAGAGCGTGAGCTCTAGAAGTCAAAATGAAGTGATTCTAGTGGCATTAAAAAGCTAACATCCATACCTTTCTGGAAATCTAAGGCAAGAAAATAAAATAAGGAAGAGCATGGAAAGCGCAGCCTTCAAAGTCAAATCTCGCAATCTGCCAGTGTTGACTTTCGGCCATTCCACTTGAATATCTGGAGCTACAGAAGTCCAATTGATGCAAACTCAATTGTTTTGGATTCCTGACTCAAAGGGCTATCAACTCTCCAAATTTCATCAAAAACCGATGTCATATGAGGGATATATGAGTTTTCAAAGACGACAACTGAATTCTACCAGCAAATAGGTTTCGTGAAGAAACGAGCCCAAATTACGTTCCGAAGCATCTAAACCGATATCCAAGTTTTTATTTCAGCAATTTAGCTCCTCTAAGTCAAAGCTTGAAGATTTCATGCAAGACTATTTCTCTTTTTTTAGGAAATAGTTATTGAAGTACTTAAATGTAAACTGTCTACTTAAGAGAGGACTATTTTGTAAAATAGAGACTAGGGTTTCCTAGGATATAAAAAGAATGAGAGAAGAGAAGGGGGACAGTAGACCAAGAAGAGAAAAACACCCCCTTCATCTAAGAAACCCAAAATCATGCATTCTTCCTTCTTTTTGATTGGTTGTTCAACAAACATGCAAGGCTAAACACTTTTTCTTGGTTGTAAGGATACAGAAACCTTCGGATTTCAAGAACTGTGAGATTTATTTTACCTTTTCTTTTCAGTTTATATGATGAATATGTTTGTTCTCCTATGCTTATTTTTCCTATGATTG
>Ga0307513_10001543_pt1 | contig 33022 bp, 21 predicted proteins | sample 15_EM_MG_FD_202174 | JGI IMG/M metagenome (GOLD analysis project Ga0307513, IMG submission 202174) | Populus trichocarpa ectomycorrhiza microbial communities from riparian zone in the Pacific Northwest, United States - 15_EM | ecosystem: Host-associated > Plants > Roots > Unclassified | place... | reverse complement strand
GCGCCCGATGAGCCGAGAGCGAGGGGAAAGAGGGGTGAAGTCGGGCAGTTGCCGGGTTCACGCTAGGGGGGGAGCAGACCACCCTGAGTGCCGCCAGCCTCTGCCGGTGCTTGATCAGGAGGGATACTCCTATCTCTTGGTCGGAACCAAGCGCCTTATATAGGCATCTTCCCCCAACCCTAACCCTGGTAACTTATTACCTCGCGCTACATAAACCTCTATGACTCATAGTGAGTCTTAGCGCGAAATCCATTGATGACTAATATAAGTCATCGCCCAACATTCCGTTAACCAATCAAAACTCATAAACCAAGTCATGTGCTCAAACGAGTCACATGCGTGAAACCCATGACTCATAGTATGAGTCATGTGCGAAAATCATTACATCATATGACGTCACAATTGTGAGTCATGAAACCATCAACCAATCATAACATAACAATGACTCGCAAGTGCATAGTCATGTGAGAACTATGAGTCAAGTAACGTCATAGTGTAAAATCCAACATACCTTATGACTCATAAGTATGAGTCATGTGAAATCTGCCTTGCTTAGTCACGATTTGTGACAGATGTTCTACTATCATGATTGTTTCTTTTTCTAGTAATAGCTTTATGTATATTAGTCTAACTAATTTTATAACCATTGAGAGTTACAATATTATCGTGCATTTAATCATGTTACACACATTAAATTACAACTAACTTCTCTAATCATCTTAGAATTATCTAACAAAATAATAGTATGAGAGGAATAAAACATGAAAATATGTAGAACAGAAAACTGTTACCTTTATTTTATTTATTTTCCTTTTGACTATCAATTCGGAAAATGAAAAATATCACTCACAAAGTGACTAGGATCAACATGTGAGAAAGTTTCACTATTTGCTAATTGATATAAAGTTTTGCTAATGACTGTGGTAGAAAAACTTCACTAATACAAAAATAATACACCTTGCAAATGACGCCAACCATTACTAGCAGTTCATCATGATCATTACACCAACTTAAGATCTCACAATATTGAGATAAATGCGTCCCATATGGGTCTAGCCAGTTTCATCATTCTCAAACCAGTTGAGCTCCTCTAGTGTTGCAATCCTAATCCACTGAATCAAACAGAGAAATTGTTTTTCCTTGTTTCATGCTCATCCATCATTTACAAGTCATTTGGCTCTTTTATTCATTAGAGGAACAAGATGTTTGTTGTCTAAAGTATTTTGTTAGAAATAGTCATAGTGATAAAGAACTCATAGAAATTAATTAGCATACCTAGTAGTTCTGCTGCTACTTGCCATGACCTTCCATATAAGGCAACTCAGATAGTAGTAGATTTCCGAGGTTCATTACAGAACATACAAACATCAGCATATATATCTTCTTTGTTAGCTTGGTTATTACTAGATGTAATAGTAGAGGGGTTGCTAGTACCAGAAACCACTAGTACATCAAACCAAAATATTGTAACCACAAACTGATGAATATCAACTGTTATGTCTCTTAGCAGATAGCAAATTGCATTATCTTTGGTTAAAGGATCTTATACTTACTTACTGATTTATTGAATATTGTTGTAATTGATGTATCTTGTTTTGCATAGTTCACTCTTGTTATTGCTTGTTTTCTTTATCCTTGTATCTCAGTCTTCAATTATTTGAATCAATTTCAATATTAATATCCAAGTTTCATTTCTGCATATTGTCTTTAATTTTGTTAAAGTGCTAACTTGGACACCTCTGGATGCTCAAACTATAGTAATTAAAAACTTTTCAATCATAGCCAGTTCCTGTATTTGGTCTATGCTGCTATCAACATAGATGTAAATAAATCTAGCCACCTATATAGTTAAATCGATAGTTAGCAAACAATTCAATATTTGGAAATTGAACAGTATATAGTTACTTTAATAGGCTCTTTCCTCTTGTAACCTATATAGCAAGTTCACTTGTTAGATAAATATAAATAGCAGGAGAGGAAGAGTTATTTACTCTTGAAGTTACAAAATATTACTTATAAAGTACTCTTATTCCAACGATTATATGTACCTTCACAACTACCTATAGGTTATACTCCTACTTAGATTGCTAATATATTAGTACTACTTGTAGCAGGCTGTAATTGCTATTCTCAATAATCCTTTTGTTAGTATTAATATGGATATTTCCTCTCTTGAATAATTGTGAACTCCTTGGACTTACTTGTAACTCTTACATAGTTGTGTTTGATAGTATTGTATTTATCTTATAATCAATTGTAGGTAAAAGGCCATAATGTGTAAGAACATATCAAGAGGTTTCTTATGAATAGACTTGTAGGGAGGAAAGTACAGAGGTAGTAATGTGAAGATCTTCTCCCTTACAGTGTAAGACCCTTATTTATACTTAATCCTCACTTTACCCTAACTTTGATAACATATCCATATGAGTCATACTAGTACAACCTCTATGACTAATTAGTGATAGCGTGAAATTGATCAGATGACTTGTATGAGTCACTGCCTAACAACCTCTTACCTAATTAAAATACAACAACTAAGTCATGTGCAGAAGTTATTATAATATTATATAACCTCACAATCATGAGTCATAAAATCATCAACCAATTATAATATAACAATAATACCCTATTGCCTAGTCATGTGAAATGTTTTTCAGTTAAGTGACATCATCATATGAAATATAATATACCCATGACTAATAACTATTAGCCATGTGAAATCTCCCTTGCTTAGTCACCATTTATGACACCATACAAAATGCCCCAACCTCAAACCCAGAGAACATACAGCAGTCTTTCTGTCTATATTTCCAGAAATTAAAATTGTAGATCAATGCAGCAGGCAGGTGTCTAGCTACATTAAATATATAAGATATTAAAATCAAGAAAAGCCTCCCTGCTGGTAGTGATCACTCAACTTGAAATCGGACGATTATTTTTCTCGACCATGAGCAGGTTTATCGCGACCCGAAACATACTATAAATTTACTAATTACCGGCAAGAGGAGATGTTTTCGGATAAGACAAGAGCGGTTAGCCGGCAAAATAATCCCTGCCTCATCCACCTCCTTGGGCGCAACACTTCTGCTCGTATAGTACGAGTACCGGTACTGCAAATAGTTCAATTAGTCTATTTAAGATCCTGCAGTACGACTTCCAAGACAAACCTTTGGCAAAGGGAACGGTTTCGCCTATCTTTTCTAGTGCACCGGGTTTCAAGGATAAGCCTGTCGAACCCCTCTGGTGGCCCGGCTTCCTCTCGGCCACTCACAGAACGGGATTACCTCTCGCCGGGTTTCCCTCTCGCCGAGTTTCCCTCTAGCCAAGCTTTCCCCCCGCCGAGTTTCCCCCTAGCCGAGTTTCCCCCCCGCCGAGTGGCTATGGGGAATCCCGTCCCATGAGTGGCCGAGAGGAAGCCGGGCCACCAGAAGGGGTTCGACATACTTACCCTTGATACCCGGTACAGCTGATAGAGGAGTAATTCGAGCTGCCGGCTGAGCTGAGACAGCGAGGGGAAGGAGGGAAGTGCTCGACACGGCGGGGCCGAAATGAGATGGATGAAGGTACAGGCCCCACGATAGTCATATGGAGGAGAGAAGAGAGCAATTGGGATAATTATAAAGAGGAGAACATTCCCTTCTTTCCCTTTTTTGCCCGAGAAGCCAGAATTGTTTCGTTTCGTCTCGAGTCACGAGACCAGCCAACTATATCGTGTGTCCTACTATAACCGGCAGTTTTATAACTTTTCTTAAGATGAAGTTCCTCCTCTTAATAACCGCAATTATCACCCCGACTCTTGCTGCTGCTGTGTGCGGGATCCAAGATGTTACTTGTCATGGTACGTGCTCGTAATATCCAACTGAGACATCCCCTACCCTTGCCGCTATCTGTCCCGTGCCCATCCCAACAACAACAACAACCACAATAACAGCCCCCATCACCACTACCACCACTTTCTTGCTCAACTACACATCCAACAACACATAAAAAACTAACAACATTTCCAGGCCACACCTACACATCAGCACAAGTCTCCGCCGCCGCTAATGCAGCTCTGGGCCGTTTGAATAATGGTGGCCAAGTAGGCCGGCGAGACTACCCGCACCAGTACAACAACTATGAAGGGTTCACATTCAATTCTGGTTGTAGTAAACCATACTACGAGTTTCCGATTCTCGGGGCCCAGGTGTTTACCAGTGGCAACTCCCCAGGTGCGGATAGGATTGTTATAGGAAGTTGGGATGGGACGGATGCTGTACTTTGTGGTGAGTTTCTTTCTCCCCCCCCCTCTCTCTTCTTCCCCTTCCCCTTTTCAGTTTTGTTGGAATGGAACGATCAGAGGGCTGACTTGGGGATTTGGTGTGGGATGCTGTAGGTGGGATTACGCACACTGGCGCGACTGGGAATAACTTTTTGCAGTGCACTTGTTGAATGAGTTCATGGTGTGGACATGGATGGGGTGGGAACGAGGAGGAGGGGACATGTGCTATCGGTTATAATATTTATATCACAAAAACGGGTGGAAGGGTGGAGGGAATTTTTTGTTTCAGTCCTTCTTCCTCCTTTCTCTCCGCAAGAGTCAAGTGGGAAGAAGGAAAAGGGTAAAATTGAAATTAAAAGCAGAAAGAAAAAAAAGATAGAAGCTCCGACCCCGAAAAGCTCATGGCGCGTGAAGGGGACGACGAAAGAACACAAATGGCTATTGTACATGATGGCGAACACAATCTAGTGTTCCAAGGAGCGTTTTTTTTTATAACGAGGCCAAGCCGGTGATGGTGATGGTGATGGTGGCTGCGTTTTACCAGACCGAGATACTACCAACACCAGTGTCCATGACGCTAGGGTTTTCCCAAAACCCTCCAGAAACACCGCCGAGGTCGTTGATAGCAAGCCTGACGGGGATTTGTGCACCCTCGTCTTGTTATTATGTTAGCACTTATACATGGTGGAATGAGAGCCTGGATGAAATGGGTGGAAAGGTTTACCAATGGTCTTGGGCGGCTTACCGCCCATGGAGGCACCCATCTCGGTATTAACCCTAGCAGAGAAGAACTATCAGCTATGTGCCTGCCGGGGAAAGAAATAGTGGGGGGGGAAGGCAACATACCATCCAGGGCAGCAAACATTGATGAGCAGGCTAGGGTACTTCCTAGCTAATATTCCAGAAAGTGCCGTCTCCCCAGCTTTGGTAACAGCGTATGCCATGGGCCATCCATTCTCACTCGCTTTACCGTCCTTGCAGTCCGCCTAGCCGGGATCACAATTAATTACTGAGACAACACCAACTGACTGACAAAGGCGCATATGAAGAGAGAGAGAGAGAGGAAATGGGGGTAGCAAACCTTGTACTTGTCCATCAGAGCGCTCAGTTCCTCGATTGTCAGTTCTGGGTTGCCCAGTTGGTTTCTTATCTCCTCGTTTTCAAATGTGGCGAGATGACCGATCGCAGAGCCGATTGTGACGATGCGTCCATGCTCTTTGTCAATAATTGGGATGAATTTCTTGCACACCTGCATTCGTTGGCATCTCAATCAGCCCCATTCTTCCTTTTCCATCCCTCCCCCCTCATACGAGGAGAAGGCTACAGCGGGGACAACATACCATCAAAGTTCCATAATAATTGACATCGACCATCAATCCATTGTCAGTCCCAGCAATCGAAGCATTGTTGATGAGCACATCGAGCTTCCCATGGGCATTCTTGATCTTGTTGGCCAAGGTGTCGATACTCTGTTCATCGGTGATGTCCAATTGGTGATAAACCAGATTCGAGGAACGTCCTCCAATGGCAGAAAGCTCTGTGACAGCCCTCTGTCCACGAGAAACATCGCGGGAGGTCAAATAAATGATGGAATGGGAAGGGGCAGAGGTGAGCAGGCTGCGAACAATTCCATAGCCGATGCCCTTATTCGCACCAGTGACAAGGATGACCTGAGGATTCATTTTGTTGGTTTTCTGGGGAGAAGAAGGTGCCTTTCGAGATAGCGTGTGAGGTAGTGTGTAATTGGCGGGAGAAAAAGTGACTTGCTGGTCTGAGGGGCTGGAGCTAGCTAGAGGAAATTGAGCTCGCTGATACTGGGGAACAAAAATCTGGAATTGGGGGACCTGAGCTTGGATTTTTATACTCTTTTCCAGAAGAGCCGTTGTGCGGGATAAATGTACGGAGGTACAGCTCCTAAGTGTTGTATGTTCCACAGGAGGTAGGGGCAGCCAACCTCGCTTGTGGAACATACAATACTTAGGCGCTGTACCTCCGTAGACCCACACATAGCACACATGAGCGCTAGTATAGTGCTCACTGCCCAACTGCCACCCAACCTCGAGCGGCTGGGGATCTAACGCATTACGCACGCCAACATAGATGTTTTAATAAGGTTATCAGGGTGTTGAGAGGTACCGTATAACAGGGCATCATGTGGTTTGGATTCTGCTAGGAAGACATTAGCCAATTAGGTATCCCACCACCCACCACCGCCAGGTGGAACTTCATTCAATATTTAAAACAGCATGGATAAATTCTGTAGTGAGCAAAATGGGTTTTGCGGATATACCGTAAAAACCGTAATACCGGTAATTGAGAATCTCGCCAGGACGTTGGAGTTGCCTCTCCTAGTAAGTAAGGTCTGTTGCAGTCTTTTCTTTTTTACTTGTCTCAACCGAGCGAGAGCCGAATGAGAATCTTCTCGTTGTGATTTCTCCAAAGGAGGGAAGCTCCGGACCTAGAGTCATCCTCAATTATTCGACTGTAGTTTCTGAGGTGTCATACCGGTACTGTTGGACTGGTACCCTGTGCAGGACTACTGCACTCGGGGATGGAGGTTAGTGATGAGACGGGCAGGGGCGCTCAAACTACCAGAGCCTCTTACCCTCCCTGCCGTCACTCATACAAGATTAAGTCACTTTTTGTCGGCGATATTTAAGCCCCTGGCTCAAAGACACTTGCCGGTCCCATCACTAATCCCCATACCCAGGTAGTCCATCGGTATTGTGCGGTAACAGGGAAAATACCATGGACCAGGTTACTGTCCTCGAGTACGGGCAGGATGGATACTAGTGCCTCCGAGCGAAGAGTCGGTGCTCGTTCGCACTTGAGGTTAAGCTATTTCAGGGCTCTCACGTCATAATCAGCGGCCGCAGCTACCTCCGAGGTGCTCACAACGAATCACTCGGTTTCTCCCCTGTTGCGCACGGGCCGCATCCGGGACTTTCCTTCGTTGTGTTGCTGTTTGCCCTGAAATTGAGGCTTTGAGAGTTGGATTTTGATCCTGACATCCTGTCCTACCGGTGTGTTGTCCCGCTCGCATGACCGGCGGTCCCAACCTCGTTGCTTACTGCGGAGTAGCGGTGTTGAAGATTTTTAATACGGTAAGCGAGAAGGCGTTCATCGGCTCAATTTTTGGCAGAGAGGAGAGGCAACACGAAATCCAACTCTTGTCAACGGGTAGAAAAGGTCTCTAGGAAATTTCTCACAGTGTAGGCCGTTAAGGCTGGGTGAAGTGTTCAGGTGACTGGTCCGGGCGTCTATCAAGCCACCATATTGGTTGGGATTCATACGAGCGTAGAATAAGCTTACGAAACAACAGCCAGCGGTCAAGACCCAAACCAACAACCACATTGATAGGCGTTCCAATACGGTACTCGAGCACACTAAAGAAAGCCGGTAAATTCAAGCCACCTCCCTGGTATCAGACAAGTACAATGCCATCCCCACCTAATAAATCCTGTCCCCCTCAATCGCTCCGGTCTACAGTGGGTTAGTCACATTGCCCCCAGGGTATCGAAAAGTCTAGGGAACCCGGATCTGTTCTAAATCATACCTTTTTCGCTGCCCTCTTATACGCCTCCCTCTCAGTGAGCTTTTCCGTGTATGCCCAAAGTCTCGGATAATTCTCTTGGGTGAATATCGATTTCCCCTTCATCGCGGTAAGTGGGAAGGATAACAGGATATCCGCGCCAGTAAACTCCTCTCCGGCAAGCCACGGGCGCTGGGAGATTTCGGACTCGAGGAAATCAAAATGAGTCTTATAATTTGGCAACAAGTATTTTGTTTCAACACCGGAGCATATCATATTGACAAGTGGCTTCAAGAAGAAGGGAACGGGAGCATTCTTGACACCTTGCATTACAATCCCAACGAGTAGGGGAGGCATAAAAGAGCCCTCTGAATAATGAAGGAAATATCTGCATGTCTTTCTCAGAAAAGCTCCACCGCGTGGGGGAGAGTGTGGGGGGGTAACTGACTTGTATCTCATCAAGGAAGCACGGTCTTTCGGCTTTAGCCATTCGCCGTAGTTGTCGACCAGGTACTCAGTAATAAATCCAGACTCAGCCAGTAAATCGTCGTTAACCTTTACTACTGGAAACTTCCCGAGTGGATGAATCTCCTTAGCCTTTGGCGGGGCTAGCTTATCCACACGCCTGTAGACTTCGAGATCATAGTCCAGACCGAGCTCTTCGAGAAGCCATACTATGCGTTGGGCGCGGGATTGGTTTAGCCTAACAAATTTGTCAGGGGGTGATCTCGAGTAAGCAGCTTGGGAGGGGGGGGGGGTTGGATACGAACCAGAACAGGGTGACCTTTGGCTTCACAGCCTCGTCGTTGGAAGCATTAGTGGTGGCCATGTTTGACGATTGTGTCGTAGAGCTGTGTGTCGATTTATCGAAAATGGGTCGGTAGTTAGTTTGTTTAGCGCGGTGAGAGATGATTGTGATAACTGAGAGGTTCGGGGTGTGTTTGTATCGTGGGAAGTGGTAAGTGTGGTGCGATGCTGGGCAGACAAAGCGCTGGTATCTAGTGATGGTTTTAAATGGCAGAAGGTTCGCTATCACACCTAGCCTCGGTCTACCCATCCCGGATAAGCAGGTGCGCCGCTCTTGCCTCCGTTAAGGATCGCAAATTATTAAAGTCTGATCAAGTTTAAGGAATTCTCAAGAGACACCTTTTGCGTGTGTTGCCCTGATAGGGAGAATTGAATGAGAAGGATATTGCCTTTGCGGATGTTTGTTGGCGTGCCGGACGAAAGGCATGAGCCACCACATCGCTGAGGAATACTTTTGTGCCTCACCAGAACCGCCAGGAACACACTGGAGCAAACCTCCTCCCTCCGATGCTCTTGGCAACAAAATCCCTCGGATACCAAGAAACCTCCCGTTGAAAGGGAAACCTTTGGAATGGCTCCGTCCTCTCCCAGCCACAAAAGTGTGAAGAGGGGTTCAAAAAGTAAAATTGACAAAGGAGGAACAAAGTTTAATGCAATTCACAAGTACCCACGAATATGTTTTCGTACAAGACAGGGATTATTTTCTGCTGGTTAACTATCTATAGCGTACGAAAACATATCCTCGGGCACTTATATATCTTTGGACTTTTTTTCCATCTTCCAGGCCAGAAACCCCCCCTTCATACTGCTCTCCTCTGAATTAAAAGTGGAGTTGCCTGTCAGTGGCTTGTGTGACCCGAATCCCAACTAAATTGCCAAAAGCCTTTACCACATCACTCAATTCATCTCGAGAAATTTTGGGCAAAATTGTGAAAAGTGTGAGCGCTCCAAGTGATTCCTTATTATTTCTCAACCACCTCCCCCAAGCTCTTTGTATTATTCCGGGGATAAAAAGAGAGGTGAAAATGCGGAAATATTGTGCTGCTTATTGCAGTATGAAAACCTGGCAGATGGTGTCATATGTTTTTTGCTGAGAATGGTATTATAAAGATACCCCCCTATTATTTCACCGTATTTGAGAGTGGTTTCTCCTATTATATGACGCCCTTATCTGGGCGTAGATCTACAGTACTCGTAAGACTTCCTAGGGAGAGATCCTTCGTGTAAGTAATAGGTAGAAAGCATCTAGAGGCGTTTTTTGAGGGGAGTAGGAGAAGGTTCTGTGGCGGGGGTGGCTTTGATGGCGGTGATGGGGCCAACCAGCTTGAATAGCCGCAGTGCCCGAAATGGAAACGTCTATATATATAAAAGGTATAGTACCGTAATATTCGAGCACTGATTTAGTATAGAGTCTTAAATATGCCCAGATAATTGGTAGTATATTTTTCCAATCCCTTGGTTCGGGCATGTACTTACCTGTTACTTGAGCTGCCCTGCAGGGCTATGGCGGAGGAGGCAGGAGGGAAGTGTGTAGCCCCCGGCTACAGAGTGGCTTGCGTGCAGATACTGGTACCTATTCATTCCATTGTGGCCCCAAACTCCAGGGGGTCTAGCTTACTGCCCTCTACCAATTGAGAAATGGAAATGGGGGGGCTCACACCTTCCCCTCCATAGCTTCTAGCACCATGGGTCAGCTCTATCTTATCATGCCATTCCCTTGACAACTTGATAACGATACCCAGTCTCTTGTTCGACCTAATATACATGTTCCCGGCATGTAGAACCTGAACACAGGGATCAAAATTTTGTATGGCAAATTGTCTGTGCGTATCTGAGCGCCCATACTAAATTCGGATCCAAATGTTCAGGTTCTTCATGCCGGGAACGAGTACAAGTACCATTAGGAGATAACGAATAAGAGGAGCACAGTGCCCTACAATGAATAGCCTTACCAAATTTGATGCTGGCCACTTGACTCCTGATGCATTGTCCACAGCCCTCCCGGCTAGTAGATTACCCTCCTCTGTTAGCTTGGATCACTTGCAGTTGGAAGAAGGCGATGCTTTCCCCTTACACTGGATATTTGCTACTCGGGGCTACTGTGCCACATATGATCCATGTGGGATCCGAAGCCAGGCTATTCCATTTTCCAATTCAATCCTTTCCCAATTGCAATATCCATGAAATTCTTTTTGATCCCAACCTTGTGACTCTACATCTGAATGGGTCAGTCTAACGCTATGATACAACTACCTGTAGTCATTCCACCTCCTGGCCCCACTTCCCCAACGGCGCTTCCCTGTTTAAGTCAGTTTTTCACACTATATATTCTCCCACACTCGTTTCACTCTTACGACGCCGGTGTCTATAGAGCTTTGTGCATCTGAATTAACTCCGAGCTGTTGTTAGACTCGGAAAGAAGCAAATCTGACCCTTTAATCCCCCCGAATAAGTTAAGAGGAGAGGCTGGTGAAGGATCCGATCCCTTAATCTCTAGAGTGGAAGGTTATGATACCATTGGTCTTCTAGAATTCAGAACACTCGAATTATAGGTATCAGCATGATTTAGGTTCTCTAGGTATCATATCACAGGTGACATATATACAACATTTGCATGATAGTTATGATAATGTGATTTTGAACGGTGTTAGAGGGCTTCGGTCTTCACATTTGCCTTACGATTAGCTAGGTCAAGTATTCCTCCTGCTATCCCCGCCTCGTGCCTATTCCCCCCACGCTGCCTAGAGGATCTGCCCCTAGACTCCTATGAGCAGATGCAGAATATCATGCTATGACAGCACCAATATCTGAGCAAAGCCTGACGGCCTCTAGGGTTTGTGGTAAACGTGGAGCTTATGGCTGATGCGGGTTATGAATAAATGGGTTTTAGACGAATGCCTCGTTCAATGATGATTATTTTTTACATCAGAAAACATGGCTCTTCACACCGCGCAAAAGTCTATTTGTCCTTGGCCCTTTGCCCGGTTCCTCAGATGTTCTGGCCACTACCGTCCCTGATTTAGGGAGGTATTTGGCGATATCACCCCAAGAAATCGCAATATCGAGCATGATCCTAACATCTAAATCGATAGGGTCTTCGGGGCCGCGTTGGCAAAGTTTTTGGCGCATATTGAGAGCAGCTAAAGTTAGCCATTCTCAACTGTTCTTAGATATCTTTGAGTCTATTTACCTTCGAACGAAATCTGCCCGAGCTCGATAGTATCTTAATGGGAACACAATGGCAAAGCGAAAATGTATATTTTGAGAGAGAGGCTCGAGGGCCCCAAAGTAACAGCTCAGGCCCTTAACGTCCGCCAAGCTCTGCTGTATCCTCCTTGCCGATACAACATTCACAGAGCGACATCCCATTATCAGCAACTAACGGGTATACTCGGCTCTGGACATATAATCCTCTGTGACCAGCGAGGCAAAGTGTTTGCAGGGTTGCACTGTCTGAGTCGATGTGCCTCTACCCACAGGCATGGTAGCCAGCCTTGAAAATATATGCTTGGTTCTGAGAGGGAAGTCCTCCTAATCTCTTTTTCAGTCTCCTGGTCGCGGGGGCCGGGCCCCAGGAAATTCTGCTCGAGGGAATTCTAGTCCTCGGTTCCTCGATCCGATCTGTTGTATAGGCAAAAATTAACGCAGCCACGAGACCCAGGTCAGAATAGAGGGATTCAGGGTCGAAAAAGCGTTTTTCGAGCGCCGGTTTCGAGTGAGTCTGCCATACTTTTATGCAGGGAGGCACTGCATACCAAAGTCCTTCAACTCGAAATGCCTGCATTCACGCCTCCTAAGCCCGGGATCGAACGCACCTGTCTGAGTCTTCTATTTTCTGATCTTTTTCACAGTGGACCCCTATTGCCCAAGAGCCGAGTTCGGGAGCCGTTCTGATTCCTTGGTTCCACAAAGGCCCTTTCAGACTGTGGCAAGCCTGTCTATGGTGCCTAAGGTATTTGGGGGTTTAACCGGTCATCGGTCTCTTTCCTGGAAAAACGATGCGTACTGCCAAAGCCACCCCTTCTGTTTTACAGGGTATGCAGCCACCACCCGACGAGGTTTCGGAATCATACTTGTAGATATTGCACGCAAGTAGCATGCATCAGTTGCTTTGACGGACTTTTTTCTTTTTTTTTTCCCTTAAGAAGAAAACCCAGAGCCTCACGGAGGGCTAATAGACGACAAACAAGACTTGCCGGTGGGGGCTGTATGTCCCCCAAAAATTGAAGTCCCGAACCAATGGAAGGGCAGCTGTATACTCCCCAGGAGAGTACCGGTATATAGTTGAATTTCGCCGAGAAGGCCATATCACCACAACTGTCACAGGCCGCACAACTTGTGAAATGTGCAGATATTCAGCAGCGGAAGTAGTTCATTCGTTCACTTCTCTGAAGATACAATGACAAGCCCTCCCTCATATAGCCGCATTCCTTGTGCCTGCCCAAAGTACTAAACGAGTGACAAGGAAGTACATTCAAGGTTTGCGTATCAGAACAAAGAAAACTCAAACAACAAAGAAGACATCATAGCCACATATCGCAACACAACTGTAGGGCTGAGCTTTCTGCCGGTATCCACTGGCACAGTACTCATACCGGTACGAGTACTGCACAGCAACTGCCTTCAGAACTAGAGTAATTGAGAATAGCGCTAGGGCGTCCAGAATTCCCCCTTTAGATTAATGGGAGAAGAGGGCGAAAAGATATTCTTTCAGCCCTCATCTGTGGGAATAGAAAGAAAAAAAATTCAACAGACCTTACCAAGAGGAGCAACCCCAACGCCCAAGCCAGATTCTCAGTTCTTAGTACTCTACTCGTACTTCTTGCAGTACCGGCGCTCGCACCGCCGCTCAAGGGGCTTTGCGCAGCACCTAGGATTACACCACTAGCAGTGTACCGAAATCAAATCGTCGGGCTCGCGGTCAGCCCCAGGACAAGGTTTGACATATACCGTAAAAATTTGCGAAACCCACCATCTCCGGATTCCGAGACAGGAGCTCCTGAGAAGGATTAGCGTTTCCCTGACACAGCATAAGATCAACCTTCACGATTTGTTGGATCTCACTAACCTGTATTCGCAATTCTGTTAACTTGTAAAACTAAAACCTACCGTACCGTATTTACTCGCTAGATCTACCATCGGCGGTCAGGCCCCTGCCTTCGCAATTCGAGACAAAACACCGCAAGAAGGAATAACGCCTTCCGGACTCAGAATAGCCTATTTAACCTGAGCCAGTTGGATCAGGTTAACTGATATTCGTAATCATGATAACCGGTTCTTCTAAGCCCACTGTACTCGAGTAGTTTAGACGGTGATTTCCATTGAGATCCCCGATGGTGAATCCAGCGAGTAAATACGGTATTCTGGGCTGACCGAGATGGCGGATTTCACGAGTTCTTACGGTGCTGCACATAATTGCACCGGAGGGAAAATAAACCCAAATAGGATCTTGCCAGCACAACAGCGGCACATCGCGTAGTGCCCATGGCGTCAGGCAGAAACCTCGTTACACAGCGCGTCGTCGATACCCGTTCGAGCCCTTGATCTCCGGTAGGTTACCGGTATAATTATTGCGCCGGGATGCCACCATTGGCATTCGCGAAGTCCTGATCGAACCACATCCTCAGGATAACCCCTTGGCATCGTGGGGCTTGCACAAGTATAATATCTTCATTGGTATCGTAGGTCAGGAAGCGTTAGCCAGGCTTTGTAGAGGCAAGTCTCGTGGGGGCGTTTGTGGAGATGACTCGTGGGACTCGGAACTGTTCACGGAGAGTGTGTGGGGGAAGAAATGCCCCCGGGACGACTTCTTCACAACCGGCCTCAACAGCATTTGAGGGCCCAAGAAAAATACTAAGCAAACATCATTATTAATTCATTGGCAAAACAACACCCCTCTGTGAGAAAAGGCCAATGACAGACCCAACCCCCGATGAAAACTGAGTTGTTTTATTTCTTCCTTGCATTTTTTATCAAGCTTTGAAAACTTGGCTTTCTTTCTTGGAAGCTTCTGCTGTGCATTTTCACTTGCAAAAATACTTGACAGGTTGTGCCTAGTGGTATGATATCATGGATAAGTTGTTTCATATTCTCAGAAATATTATGCCAATATTTTAGGCAAGGTTAAGCTACTGAGCCCTCAAGCCATGGTTTGGAATTTACGCAGTTGGGCGGATCTATCACTCTTTCAACTCTTGTCCTCAATAGCAATTGTGGAAGTGCACTCTGTGAAGCCATATAAGCTTCTAAACGCTTTCGAAGTTTCTAGAGGCTCCGCACTCAAAACCCTCCAAATCCGCCGTGGTTCAAGATAGCTACTATTCCAGGTTGAAGATACTATACATAAATAAGCTGAGGGGGTATCAATTTTCTTGCCCTTCTGACACTCATCATCGCAATAACTATAGGGCAGCACCAGCTGTCTGCTGTACCTTGCCCTTCAGAGCGAACCGTTAGACCAGTGGAAGTATCTGCGAGCCGCCTCCAGGCAACATACGATAAGCAGCCGCCTACTTTTGTGGGAGCCAACGCCCCTGGGCCCTGGGCTAGACGATAGCTTAAATGCTTAGGCTGGCGGGACTTTGCTAGGAAGGTCAGGTGGGTGCACTGGTCGAGCCTCACGTCAAGTGCGTCTAGCGATAGGGTATCGTACTTGCACCTCGCTAATATTCGACGATGCGGTAAAATTTCGGCCCAACCTTGCCCGGTTTGGGGCGATTCGGTGTTTTCAGAGGAGCCAGGGCTCGGCCCATTTAGGCTAGATCCCTTAGTCACGACATGATCTGCTGCAGGGATTATGTTACTAATGGACAGGGGGGGGGTCTCCAGAACTCTAATTTTAGCGAACATCTCCTGTTGGCCATGGAGAGGATTAAAGAAGCGTTCGCCAACTGCTTCTATGCCTCTTCTTCTGATGCACGCGGCACGTGTGCCCTTAGTTTAGAATGTTGCCGCTATTTTTGACAGATAATCCATAAGTATCGACGTTCCAATCCTATTCTAGTCTGCACCTTGAATAGTCTCCCCAACCGCACGAATAGCATACCCGGATATACCGCGATTGCTACTGCAATATTACAGAATCCGCTCAGTTGTCAATTATAAAAACTGGGGATGGTATCAATACCGGTAGGGCGGTGGGCGGGTAAGGGCCCGAGAAATAAAATATTCCCAAATGTCGAAAGTTATGCCCAAGCCCGCCCCTTACCACGTGGGAATAAGTGCCGAGGCTAAATTGAGCTGAACCCGTGCTTACTTGAGGAGAGGAAGCCGCGGCTGTCGTGGCCGCCATGCTTCCCACGAGTGCCCTAGTTCGGCCCCCGGATGAATGCTCCAGGAGTTTTTTGTTTTTTTCCTTGCCCGGTCTCGGAGAACACGGTGCAGTGATTTCCCCTTTCTATTGACGAGAAGAGTGCATAGGGGGCGAGGTTCTTACACCTGGGGCATTGTGAGATCATTGCGACCGGCTGACAGGTACGGTAGTGCGTAGCTTGGACCGTTAGGGTGAGTGGGTGGGGAGTTTAAGAATTTTTAAATTCGGGGCGAAGAGGGTATAGTAACAACTTTCCTTCTGGGAATCTCGTTCGGATCGTGGAGGCCACCCCAGCAGAACAATAAGGGAGTGAGAACAGCCAGATTCGGATCTCTTTGGTCGAATAGCCATTTAAGCCATAATGTATGTAGGATAATGTAGCTAGGGTTAGCGCCAGAACGCCTAATATCATAGTACACGTACAAGTACGCGGAGAAACAAGCTTTCACCCCATTACCGGTCGGTAGGCAGGCTCCAACAAAGTCGGTCATAGCCAGATGCCCCACTGTTTCCAAAGTCTAGATGGGGTGCATCCAAGTTAGATTCAGGTAGGGTACATACCGACACGGTTATTATCTCTCAGCCCTACGACATCACTTTGAAAGTCTGTGGGCCCCGCATATTCGGGGTCAGGGGAACAAACTAAATGGCGCCGCTCGTAACCGCCCGACGTTTACAAAACGGACTGCTATTGCATACCGGTCGAAAAAAATGGTCAGAGCCCCAGGGTTCTGGTGCTATCATGCAATATCATACCAGTAGCCGTCTGTTTTACAAGCGTTAGGCAATGACGAATAGTCGTTGCCAGAATGTATCAGTACCGTACTGTTCATGGTGGCTGTGTCCATTCAAGCTTATCTACCTCGGCCTCACAGCCCACATGGCCACTATCCCAGAAGGGAGCTCTCATCTCTACGCATTTGCTTTTTGATTAAGAAACGAGATCTGGGAGATTAAGTTTTGTAATGAACCAGATCTAGATGTGACACGGCGGAGTAAATAAAAGAACAAATAGGAGGTTATATACTTCAGCGTCGCCCAGTAGGATAACTCGAGAGTCCTGAATTTTATTTTCTCGGGGCTCGGTTAAGGGTATCATACCAGGCGATATTACCGGTATTACCGTATTACCAAGGGCATCGTCATATCATACTCATCAAATATTTCCTCGGCATACCACACCTTCAAGGGCCACGCACATGGCTCGGGCTTCACTTTCCGATCAAGCGTCTCCCGATATTTTATCATAAAGCACTCAACCGGCATCCCCCGTTGTCCAGAGACTGGTGGCTTTCCCCATTACCAATCCCTTTGCTGCACTTCTTCCTCCCTCGGACGGGGCCGAAAAAGCCGACCGCACCCTGAAACCCCGTCTCAAACTTCATCCATCCATCAAGTTCACAATACATTCCACGAATGCAATCACCATAGTTCCTCCATGCAATCAAGAAACCTCTATCCTATAACATAAGGAGACACAACACCCATCCGAAAAACATACGTACCATACCGCACCGGTGCATCGTTTCCCTGGGTATCCATTTCCGAAACAGGAACAGCCCTTACTCGGGGATCTAAGGACTAGCGTCCCGAATTTTGTGAGCACTATATCCGGATAACTATATTTCAATATCCCTCTATTCTTCTTCTGGTAATCTCAAAGCAATTCGATTTAGACTGTTGGTGGTGGTGCTTCGTGGAGGGCTCCTTTGGTTGCTAAAAAGCACTGCAACTTTATACAAAAAAAGATACCAATTGACGCCCTGATTAAAAAAGCGCTAAGCGAGCTGGCGCAATCGATTGTGGCTGCTTTTCTGGAACGAAGAATCGAAAGAGAGAAAAAGGAAGAAGGAAAAAAAGAACAAAAAAACAAAAAACAAAAAACAAATATCACACCCAATCTGACGAATAGGAGAATAGCTTGGGGGAAGAAATAGTGGAAGCGGAAAAAAAAAGGAAAAAAAAAGCCAAGAGGAGAGGAGAGACACAGAGAGAAGAAAGGAGAAACGTCAGTCGGGGTTGTCAGTTCCTGAAATAGTTTTGCGGGAACGGCGCATTGCAGTCAGTGAGATAGTCCGAGAGTGCGTGCGGTCAATTTTGACTGGGGAACCGTGGTCGTGGAGAGTCGAGATCGGTGATAGATTGACTGAGGGTTTTCCTTCACCAGCTTTTGGCTTTATTATGACTAGCCTCCACTGCTTTTCATCAGCCGCTTCAGCAGCAACGGCTAAGGGTTCTGGTTGCAGCGCGAGCAATAGCAATCGTACTGCTTCCTCTTCAGCAAATTTACTATCTTCTACTGCAACATCTTCAACCGTGGCTCCTGCTGCTGCACCAGGCACTTCTGCTCTAGCCACAGCTTCGTCTGGTGGTGGAGCGGATTACGATCTCGCGTCTCCCGGAAATCTCTTCGGTCCGTGGGTGGAACTTAGTGCAACACCCACAAACTCACTCAACCCGTTCCTCGAGCCACCACCGGGTTCTGCTTCTCATCCTCATCACCCTCCTTCTCGCCCTCCATATCGCCCTTCTCATCCTACTCACAGTGTTCACAGCCTCCCCTCAGCAAATAGTTGTTCCCTCGCAGGTTCCGGTGCAAAGCACCCCCCTACCCCGAAGAGCCTTCCACCATCGCACAAGGTTCTACCATCCTCACTCCCGAACTCTGAAGTTAACACCAAGTCGAACAAACGACCAGCCGGTGTTGTCGCCTCTCCATCCTCGTCCTTGTGCCCACCTCCCTCTATTCGGTTATCGGAGAGGGAGGCTCTGAACAGGAGTATAGAAGGTGGTGCTACGGGATCATTGAAGAGGGAAACCCCCGTAGAGGGCGACGCCGGAGACGACACAATGAGCGTGCATAGTCAGGGAAACAACCACGACGATAAACCGTCATCGAGGATTGCCACGAGCGCGTTCTTTCCCGAAATCCCTAGGATTCTACCGCACGAGAAGGTACGAGAGCCCCTCATTCAGCCCTGCCCTACCCTGCCCTACCAACACGATGAGTAAAAAATAAATAAATAAAATTGTCACGTGCTTTGAGCTTGACAGCGACCCATAATGAAATAGGTATTTCCAATTCAAATTGGTGGCGAATTGTTTCGACTGAGGTTTGCTCCCTCCTCTCCGGAGTGATTTGTGTGAGTTTTTTCAGGCTGACTATGGTTTCAGCGGCGCATCGATATCCTCAGATGGTCAGTATCCAAATGAAGCTCCCTTCTATCTGTTGTACAGTTAGGGCAGAAAACTGAGAGTGCTAGAGCTCCCTCATACTTTTCGCAATTCTTCGAGCAGCAGTTGGCGAACCTAGAAGAAGGTCAGAGTGTGAGAACACTCTATATCGACCGGGATCCGGTCACGTTTAGGGATATTGCTCGGCATTTACAAGGCATGGATTTACGCCCACAGTGGAGCTACAATTAGGAGAATAAGGGTATTAACATCGTGTAGGCTATCATGTTTCTCCCCGAGATGGGCAACACTTTGTACAGCTATTTGCTGATGCGCAATTCTATAGCCGTGGGTTGTCTCTAGAGCTTGTGAAGGATGAAAGCTAATTGGAGTAGTTCCAAAGTTGATCTCACAGCTCTTTGAGTCAGAGATCTTCATCTCGATCGGATCAAGGCCTTTCCAGATCAACCGTGAATTATTCCAGTCCCCCGGAAACAACCCTAATTATTTTTCACTTGGATTTGCTGTCTTCTTTTCATCGCCAAATGAAGTCTTCCCCGGGCTGAGTCGAGAGGGGCTCCTGCGGCCGCCCTCGATATTACCGCCCGAGGTCCCGACCCGTTCGGGCGAGGTCTTTGCCGAGCTTCTGCACTTGCTGCGTGGCTATCCGATTCACATCCGGAATGAGGAGCACCGGCAAGAGCTCCTGCGCGATTGCAAATATTTTCACCTAAAGGGGCTGGAACAGAAATTGATCCCACATGAGATATCGTGGAATCAGAAGCGACAAAAGCAGGAGATGGTCATCAGATTGGAGGATATCAAGCCGTCCGGAATTTCCTTTGTCCCTGATCTGATAATCCCGGATCGGGCGCCACCGCGCGGCACTTCAGGCTGGATCAACTACTCCCGGCCGTTCGTGGATGAGACGCAGAGAGAGCTCATCCTGGAAATAGGAGGTGAGCAAACAAAGGTGGACTGGAAACTTGGGAGAGCGGAGTTTTCTGGAACTACGAACCAACGCGTCACAGCGCTCTTACAGGTGATTGCCAATAAACTGGGATTGCCCGTTGGGCATGAAAGAGCACTCGGTCTGGTTCTGATGCAGAATAGCATGAATGGAAGCACCGGTGGGTCGACTCCTGGCCCGTCGAGCCCAGGCAACACTCCACTTAGCGAGGATAGGGTAAAGATTAAAATAGGCCCCGATTGCTTTGTGCAGCTAGACGGAGAGGAATGGCAAGGATGGGATCGAGAAGGTGTCAATTCAGTAGATGGATATGATCTAGATGGCACGGCTGCCGATGACGCTTATGGCATGGGCGGCCGGCCCGGCCCCGGAAGTGATGCGGGGAGGAGTGCTACAGGCGGAAGCCCAAATCTGCCATGGCAGCAGCACTCCGGGGCAGGCAGCCGACCCCCGTCGACAAAACCCCAAGGAGCGTTCTTGGGCATGCATCCCCGAAAACGCCAGAAGCGCATGGCGGGGATCGAGGACTCCTCTGAGTGGCTTGTGAAGCGAGGACAGTGGCGACTGAGGGTGCAAATGACGCCTGGAGTGGACGGCAGAGATCGGCCAGAGGTCGTCTTAGTAGGTGTCAAGCTAGATGCTTTTAGTGGAGAATACGGAAGGAATGAACAGAGGAAATTCTTGACCTGAAAGAGGGCCCGATCTCTTATTTTTTGTATCCCATTTCTTTTTTTTTTGATGCTTCGTTTTATTTCTCCCCTCCTGTGCTGGGCTTTTGGATTTTCTTCAACCCTTCATTACCCTTTTTTTCTTTCTATAGAGCATTTGCTCGCATTCTCTCTTTGTGGATGTTCCTGATACCATTTGGAGGGGGAGTTCCCCCCATATATATATCTATTTCTCCACGAACCTGTCTACCTACAGCCCTGCTTACGCATTCCCAGAGTATCAGGAAATGTGGACCTTAGGCCAGACACTTTTTAGCAGGCGGTCCCACCTAGGTTAGCTCCGAGCCGGTATCCACATTTCCGGATACTTCTGGAATGAGCAAGTAGCATGTGGCAGCAGCTTATATTCTTTGTTTCTATTTTATATTTTCCTCCTCATCTGTCTATCTTCATCCATTTTCACCTACCTCTCCCTTCCCCCTCCCCCCAAGACACAACCGTGACAACCAAAAACCAACGCGCTCCCTTACCTTCTTGTAGGAATTTTTCTCTGGGTTCGGCCTTATTTCCTCTTTTAAGTTTCTCGATCCACTTACCTTTCCTAATCATCATCATAATTTCAAGACGTGATACGGAGTATGGGGGTATAGGACTTGTTTTTTCTCTCCCTTTTTCCCTTTCCTGTCTTTTTTTTTACTCTTGCTTTGTTGTGTCTTCGTCTTGGTATTTATTCCATGATAGCGAGTCGGAGTTTGAGTTGGGTGCGTCGTATGTATAGTACTGTACAGTACTTTCTATCCGCTACATTTGCATTAAGTCGAGTAAATTTAACGTGAAAGCAATGCTGTGCGTGCTCCATGATCGGGTTACCCGCTATTTTGCCGCATGATAGCCAAGTTGCACAAGTGCAGTGCCTGATACCAACCGCTGGCCAATTATATCTATCTGGTAGCGTGCGGCCAAGGGGAACATTGGGTTTAACGACAATCTTTGTACTCTACGGATGGCGAGCGACCGGCTCATTGTCATCACGGTGACCGAGGTATACCGGTAATGGCTATGTAGTGCTAAATTTTATAAAGGAGGGGATAGAGGGTTGTTTATTTGGTCCTCATTTTGAGTCTACAAGCAGGGAGGAGAGGAGTAGTGTGATGCAATAGTGCACAATCGTCCTACAGTACCACAATCCACGACCGACCCGAGCCTCACCATCTACTGTAGTAGGCGGCACATTTGTGGACGCTGATGTGGTGCCGGTCCCCAGCGGGTACTGTACGGGTGCGGGTACAGTATGGGACCTTCCACAATCCATCCATCACATCACACACGCTCGTTGCAAATTGCTTGTCCTCCATCCACCCATTCATCCACCCATCCATCTATTCATTCATTCATCCATCCATCATGTGTTGTTTTTTTTCTTCTCCACTTTTCCTGTAACACCCTATACAACCTACCTCCCCATCTCTCAGGTGGGGTCGGGTGAGGACGGCGAATAAAAGCTCCCTGCATAATTTATTTCTCTTTTTCTTTTTCTCTTTTGGGGGTTGCCTTTTGTCTGACTTATAAATCAATGATGACTGGAGCCTTCGATTGCGGGTATAGGATGCATAGTGATTAGTATAATATGATGGATAGGTAGATAAGTGGATAGGCGGGGGGTAATTCCAATGGTTAATGAGCCGTTGAGTGAGCGAGGTATGGATTGCATATCGGTGCTTGAGCCTTGTTTCCCCCCTGTGGAGTATGATACAAGCACAGCACAGTGCTCGTACAAATAGATATATATATATCGAGGTATGATACCACTGGTATCGTATCATGACCTTGATTGGCTTTCCCCTTGGCATTGCATGGTCGGAGTGGATCAGGCATCTACTGTACACTACTGTACGGGTACTGTGCATGCCATGCCGTAGATATCGGCGGGTTTATAAGTACTGGACCCGATTTCCTTTTCTTTCTCCCCTTCTTTCCTTTCCTTTTTCACTTTGTGCTTTCGGTACAATACTGTACTCCTCCTCTTTGTCCTACGCTTCCGTTTCCTCCTACTCGAGTACTTGTTCTTCACAACGCTTCCCCGCTTGTGTTGAACGATGAAGGTCTAGGGTAGGGTTGGTTCGTCTCGATTCTTTCTATCTAGTCCATTTTCGATATATTTTCGCTTTTCCCTTTCCTCTTTTTTTTTTTTTTTATCCCCCCCCCCTCTAGCCTAGGCCCAATCAATTCCCCGCCCGTTACGCTAGAAATTTCTCTCTTCTTACAATTCCATTTTTCCTTCCCTCTGTCCCTCTTTCCTTATCTTCCTCTTCTCCTCCTCTAACCCCTCCTCCTCCTCCTTCTCCTACTCCCTATCTTACGTTTCTTTCACTTACCGCCATTTCCCACCCCAATTGAGAAACCAGAGTTTGTTTTGAATAATTATAACCACGCAATTGCTTGGTAATCCACGCCAAAATCCGAGGCATGGCTCCGGGAAGGTTCACGTCATCCAATCACATCGCACCCGAAGATTTCAAATGCACAGACACAGTAATCATAGGTGGGATCTTCTGCCCCCTTCCACTGCATAATTAATCATCAATCATTTGCCCACATGATTGAAGAAAAAGTGAGAAAACGTGATTGAACTGAAATTGACATCTCCTATTGTAAAAGGAAACGGCCCATCGGCTCTATTCTTGAGCTACCTGCTTCACGGTAACATCCCGACATACGATTCCGTCACCCACGGACCACACCCCGACCCAGCACTCCACGCAAAACTCTCGCGATATGGCAATCGACCGCTCTTCGATGCAATCGAGTCCATGAGGGCGAGCGAGGTGCTGACGGAGCACTTCCATGCTGCCACTTACATGAGTTATTCGAATCAGGCTCTGCCGCTGAATGTTTTACTGGACACGCTGGTGCAGCCGGGCGCTGATACAGAGATCGGGGGGGCAAAGTCCCGATTGAGGTGGAGTACTGATGGGCGGAGGAGGATCGGACATGTCGTTCTGGGCTCGGCGAAAGAGGCTGGCGGACAGTGGTCCGAAGATCCGGCTAGTACTGGTACTTCCGGGGATATTGAGGCTTTGAGGTTAGCTTCTCTTTTTTTCCTTTGTCCGCTTTTGATTCGGGATTTGGGGGCTGATCCTGGGGGTAAGCTATGCGGAGATGTTGTCGCTGCCGGGGTACTCTTTTCGGGAACATTATCGGAGGAAGCATGGGAAGGCTATGCCCTATCTTAATAGACCCACGAGACGAGAAGTAGCGGATTACTATGGCGCGTACCCTCGCGCGGCGGGGATATCATCGGAGGTCTTCTCGTCGGTATACGCGCACCGAGTGAATCGCACACAATCTGGCTTCTCGGTGAAGGTCTACAGAAAGCCCACCTCGTTGAGACCACAATGCGGGTACACGATCCACTGCAAGCATCTCGTTCTTGCAACTGGGATCTTCACAAACGTCACACCGCCCCCGCCGATCTTCCTACCATTGCTCAACCCAGCGAACAACACCCTCTACCAGCAGCAGCACGTTAAAGCCCTTCCACTACTCGTCGTCGGTTCAGGCTTCACAGCAGCAGACGTAATCATCAGCGCGCCACAGAACCAGAAAATAATCCACATCTTCAAATGGAACACTACCCGCCCCTCACCGTTGAAGGGCTGCCATTCCCAGGCATATCCAGAGTACGCATCCATATACCGCCGAATGAAGCAGTCTGCCGCAGACAGTACCTCTCCGGCTTCACCAACCACCCCATCAAACTATGAGGGCTTTCCAAACGCACAGGTCATAGCCGTATCAAGCGATGGGCGGGTTATTAGAATATTAACGGCAGACGGCGATGTCCTAGAGCGCACCATCGGCACACTTAGCTATTGTGTCGGTCGGCGCGGAAGCCTAGAGTACCTTTCCGCGGAACTGCGGAAAGCCGTGGGCGTGCTAGACGCAGGGTGGGTATCTGCCGACACCCTGAGGAGACGAGTAGAAGCAGACCTGGAAATTACGAAAAACGTGTGGGTCGTCGGCAGCCTAACTGGTGACTCACTGGTTCGCTACGCGTTCGGAGGTTGTGCATACGCTGCTGGGAGGATAATGGCTGACCGGGAGATTCCCGAAGATGAGTTGACTACTCGAGAGACTACCACCGTAAATAGGCGAGGATCTGGGTGTATGGTTTCTTGATGGGCGTGATGGCGGTAATGTGGGATGGGTTTTATTGGGAGTTTTCGGAATGGAGATTCGGTGGTGTCATAGAAGTAGATGATCGGTTGGGCTCTTTTCACTTGCTTTCAGGCGCTGAGCGATACGGTGCCCTACAGTCACCTGCATCTCACTAGGTGATTGGGAAAGATACGGGTATTGGGAATCGTTGCGTGATTCCGGTTTGCTTGCTCGCCTGCTTTTTTATTAGCAATTTTTTATATATATCTTTAGATCATCGTCTAGCGCGGTTGTTAGATCTTATTCCCCTTTCTTCCGTTGTCGACACGGACATAGATGTAAATTATATATTATGACATTTTACATTTTTCCTCCTGTTTTCTCTCCATATCTAGCGTGGTGTCATAGACTTTATATAATTTCTTTTCCCTCCTGCCCGCTGCCATTGTGGCTGCTGGTTGGGATGAGAGTACTTTACGAGTGATGTTTTGTGGCTCCGAAAGTGGATAACTCCTGACATTTGTGTTCTTCTAGCAAGTCAGAAAACCGGTACTGCATCTATCTTACCGTTTAGAGAAATTCAACACGTTAGTTCTAGGGTGGGCCAACTCATATACTGTATCCTCTTAACTAACCCCCCCCGATGGGTATTCGCCGCCCGGGACGCCTCCGAGGAACTTGAATTTACTAATTTCAGCGTTTTTGAGCATGTGGGGCTGCCAAGCGGATGATGCTAGACCAGGGGGTGTTTTTGGAGAAGAGCACCCCCCTACCCTAGCAAGCAGCAGGGTAGAAAAAGTGCTGTACTCTTGTACGATGTTTCCCCCCAAAACGAGCAGTGGCTCACAAAATTCTGCAAACCGCTATCAGGAACTGAGCAACTTCCGGAAGAGAACTTAATAAATGGCTGCAATGGCTACTCGCGACGCTGGGGTCCCCTCGCCGCATAGGGACGCAGGCTACACAGCTTAGAATTTTTTTGTGGCTTCGAGGAGTCTAGCTTGGGAGAGAGGCGGGAAGCATTATTCCCTTCGCCAACCCGTAATGCCCGGGAAATCGAGACTTGCCAGGGTGGAGGCTGGGTTTTATCAGCAGCTATATAATAATAATAATATCATACTATTGAGTAATTGAGTACTTTTCCTTGGGAAGTCTCATGGACTGTCACTCGTGGCTTGGCAATATCTCCCATGTGATCCCAAACATATTATAGTAGGACCTGTTTGGCAAAAAAAAAAAAAGAAAGGGGCCGTTCCGTTGGGCGACCGATTCAGCTGTGAAAAGAGCACATTATCCTTTTTGAAACGGAAGGGAAAAAGGGATTATTTGTATGGAGGAATGGAACGGAACAGTTGTATCCAAACAGGCTCTTAGAAACTTCGATCGACTATGGTATGGAAATTTTTCAATGGAGCACTAACTGCGATTTCGGTGTTTTCCCAATTTCCCGCCCTTCTATTGTAGTCACCCCTACCAGAACCTGTGGTGAAAAGAAGAGAAAAATTAAATTAGTGTTTGGATTATTATTAGAGCCTGTTTGGCTATGCACAACGGATCCGCTCCGTTGGGGGAAACCGTTTCTGCTGTGAAAATGACCTCCTCTCCGTTTTGCAAGGGAAGGAAAAGGGTTATTTGTATGGGAGAACGGAAAGGAACCGTTGTATCATATCATAGCCAAATAGGCTCCTATAATAAGTCTCTACTTCTTATCTAATTTGTGTGTTCTGGATTGAGGTAACTATCCTACATAGAAAGTGCCTTCCCTCCCTAGGGCTACGCTTCTCTTATTTTTGAAAAAAAAAAAACGAGAGGAAAAAGTCCCAAGGCTTGCCCTAATTTTAAGGGAAAACTCACCCCACAAATGTTGAGCAGTCTTGCGCACGGGTGGTATATAAAGGGGTCTTTCTTCCCTTCTCTTCCTCTCTCGTTCATCTCCTTGGTAAATTCTCTTTTACCACCACCACCACCACCACGCCCCCCCCCCTCTCCGCCTATTTAGTAACTTCTCTATTAGAGTTTACCTCTTTTTCCCTCCTGTTCCCCTCTTTATTTCCCTTCTTTTATTTCTTCCCCTCTCTACCCTTGGGGGCTGGGTATTGTCCAATTCATGGTGCTAATGTCCGCACACTGAGACTCACAGCGATCCGTAGCTGAGGTTGTCGTGATCCTCATGGAGGCGGGCTTCTCTGTTGAAATCAGCTTTTAATTAAGTCTTGGGCTCCAGAGCGGCCACTCTGCGCACTCCGACACACCGAGAGCAGTAGCTGAGGTAGCCTATGAGCGTAGTGGCAATGAACCTTTCCGTTGAAATCGGTATCCCCGTGCTCCAGAGAGTTCGATGTCGCGCAGGCTGCCATTTTCTGGGTACCTGAATTGGTGAGGGCCCAGATCTTGGTGAATAGGCTACCAATATGCGCTGGAGGGTGCTGGGGTCGATGAAGTGTGCTGGCGGGCACATGCTGAGAATTCACGTGCGGTAAGGTTCTCCCCTTTGAATTCCCTACTTTGAATTGTGTCTGAATGTCATATCTAGATGCTCCTCCCGCTGTGTTTTCTGGTTCCCTCGCCAGAGATAGAACTCTCGGAAGAACCCTGCGAGGTTTACCTTGTAACAGGGGCAGTACGGGACGGCCTCTGGTCGATGTTCATCTCGGCGTGGGAGCGATTGAGCTGCTGATTACCATGCTCCACCAGCGTTTACGTGCACAATCCTGTTATCTATGTCTCGCCTCACCAGAGGTTCCTCCGTGAGACCTTGAGGCAGCTATTGGAGTGTGGGGATTCACGCCAACCGATAATACGGCCGAGGGGCTGGAGGAGGGGCTTTAAATAGTTTTCTGCCTCTGGCTGGTTGACTTGACGTACGATTCAGGAGCGTGCCACGGACCCTGGAGCACTCGGCAGTTCAGACGCAGGAGCCTTTCCGTAAGTCGTGGGGGTGTTGTGCAGTTTGGCAACGTAAGTCACGGCAATTCGTGCGCCGATCTGGTGGGGCCACGTTTGCACAATCCACTTTTGGGCTTCTATACTCACGCACTATCTTAGTTGGTGTTGTGATATGGCCCTGTGGAGAGATTAAAGGACGGCGTTTAGCGCAACCATCAAACCAGCAAACTCGGACAAGAAACGATGTGAACAAAGTTTCTGTCCTGGGGAGATGGGTACATTGATAGCGGGATCTGAGGGCTCTTGTGTTTTACCTTCTGTGTTCTCTTTTGTGTTCTCTTTTGTGTTCGTGATTTTTGTTTTACCTTTCTTTCTTTCTTGACTTCTCTTTTTGCCAGCCTGAGTTTTTGTACGCTAATTCAAAACACAATTTCGTGGCTAATGTTCCTACTCATGGCAAGTTTGCGGCGAGGGGGTACAACACCCTCATGCTCGCAGGCTCACAACTGGAGAGCATTCTAAAGAGTGTCTGACAGCTCAACCTAACTTGACAGTTCAACATAACTTTGTGGCTTACCATAGCAATGTCGTGACAGCTCAACATGATTTTGTGGGTTACTATAGCAACATTTTGGCTCAACATGACTTCAAGTCTTAAGGGGACCTAAGGAGTCCCCATAAGAGCTGAAGAAATGATAACCCATTCTTTACGCCAAAATCTCAAGCCATATCATATCATACTGGACCAGAATTATGAGATTCTAGTCTAGATATAGTGAGTTCCTCCAGTTTTTGCAGCAGACTCCAAGGTCATGTTAAGCTACAAAGTTGTGCCATTAAGTTACTAGAGCAACCCACATATCTACGTTGAGCTGTAAAGCTACGTTGAGCGTCCAGACACTCCTGGAGTGCCCCAGGTTGTTAGCCCGCAAACATGCGGGTGTTATGACCGCTCACCGCAACCTTTGCACGAGTAACGGTTTGGGGTGGGGACTACTGGGAGCTTACTCGGGGGTGGACGTAATTGATGGGATGGACAGTGGTTTGAGGTCCCCATGCTCACTACCGTCAGAGGAAGAAATTTTATTAATTTGGGAGGCATGATGCTAGGAAGGGTATGATAAAAAACTTTGACATCGCCAACCCCTGTCCACCCCATCAGTAACCCTCATACCCGAGTAGAACGGGGGTGGGCGATCTCCCGCACCACCTCCCTCCGTCCAGGACTGTGCGGCTAGTCCGGCCAAAGTCATCCCTGGTCGCCAAAGTCTGACTGCGCCCAGGCAACCTTCGAGCGAGGATCGACAAGACCCAGTCCAACGCTCCGCAGAGACCTTGGCAATCTGGGGATATCTGTACACGCCTCAAAGCCCAGCTCGCCTTTTGGAAAGCGGCGGCCCAACGATGCGGGCGATGATATAGGGGGGCAGGGGGGGGGGGGGGATTGAGGTCGTTTAGTAGCAAGGCAGAGGCCAAAACACACGAAAATTGCAGGTTTTTCGAGCTATAATTACCCCAAGCACCATAAGTGGAAACGGTATGGAAAAAAATAATTCAAAAAGTGATTTGCTACAATAGCACCCACACAAATAAGTGTGAGACCCTTTCCTTCCATTCTCCTACCGTAGAGTAGTGAGGAGTGGAATGTTGTTTTTCTCAAGGTACCTACCAAGACCAGGGCTTTTGCATGGGAAAGATACACTGCAACGCACCTTGCCCAGTTCATGTGCCCACAGCTCTCTAGTAACTCTAGATAAGAAACTGAAATAAATATATATTATACTTCAGACATGCTTATTTTTTTCGGGAAACTTCAAAGGCTGGTTTTTAAGAGGTCTGTGGGAATACAATAGCTCAAAAGCCAGAAATTCTGGTGCGGGTTGGCCTCTGTCTGGTTAATAAACGACCCCTGTCGGGGGCACGGGGGAAACACATGAGTGATGTCTCATGAGCGCACTCCAATTTCTATACACTCTGACAATTGAGTATACGTGGAATGAACCTACTGGTGCATTGTGAGAAGCCCGGGGCGCAAACCTTAAATACGCCTTTTATCGTATTGGGAACAAACCTCTGGGATTTTTCCTAATGCCCCCCCCCCCAAAACGGCCCCTCTTGGTGCATTGGGCAAGCCAAGGAGCCATTACTTGGACACTGATCGCGTCTCCCACCGTAAGAACTCCAAGAATTGAACCTAGTGCTAGGAGGTCCAAAATTACCTCTCTCTCTTAGATAAGGGGGGCAAAAGTACTTCAGCACCAGCTTCAGACAAAAAAAAGGTTCAGCAAATGCAGTTCCAGCTCCCTAGAGCGAGGTTCAATTATTCGAGTTCTTACGGTCGGTAGTCTGCTGCGGGAGAGCACTCGTAGGTGGGGGTCAACAGGCAACAGTTAGGCAACTCGCCTCCTCCAAGGCTGGACCAGTAGTGCGGGGGACCCTAAAAGTACCCTCGATGTAATGGCTGTTAGGATATTGGGAAATAAGAAAACTCCACTATTAGCTTCAGGATGTTTGTTTAACAACCCCTCTTGTCCATCCTTTTCTTTCTTTCTCATTTCCCTCAGTGCCTCCGAGACTCTTTCAAGATTGCCTATCTCTCCACTCCTACTGCCGTCCCCATCCTAGCTTGCTATCCAATCTCTCAATCTCCTTCTCTGCAATCCAGCTCTTGGATTTCCCCATTTACCGGTATCCCTTTGATACATATAGCAACCGTGGTCCTGAAAAATTAAAACCCAACCAGCTTGAAGGTACGTATCGAACAGATTCCAAGATTAGAGTGCACCGACCCTTCCCCCAACTTAGTTGCAGCGCGTCCAGAGGGCTCAGACTCTAAATTCCTCTATGTGCTATCGTGCATACTTGAATTTGTTCTATCTTCCTTCTTATTCCGCAGTAGCTTTATCACTCAATGGACTAATTGATGGTATAGTAATCCCAGTAGTGGAGCACTGCCTGCAAGCAGAGATAGCGGAGGCATGGAGAACACTCACATGTATAAAGGAACATTAGAGGGTGGACATCAGGAACGTTCTAGGGAATGAACGGATGTATAGGGCATATGTGGAGACATAGGGCTATCACATGTACGAGCAGAGTTTTCACTACTTAAGGTGAACCATAGCTGGCAACCACCATAGAGAATAGATAACCACAACCTCTCCACTCGATTGGCACGGTCTCTCTACATAGTAATAAAGAATTATTGAATCCACTTGACAACACATCTGAGCACACGATTGTTAGCAAACCTCTATCACTAATCCCTCTTACATATTCCCCTCTGTGTGCCTTGAACTTTGTGTATTGGTCTTGTCAAGATGAGGGGCTGGTCACATTCAGGATAGAGTGATAGGTCTGGATTTATCGCAGCTTTAACGGGACTCTTGACAATCTCAGTGAAGTTGAAGTTAGGATAGTAATAACAATAATATTGCAAATAATAAGAACTACCCCACCTCTTGTTCTAGGCAGATCCTTATGCTCCGAGTCATTGATAGACTAAAGAGATAGAAAAAATATCACATATTAGGGCTAGTATTATACCTCTGGCAGCACTGCTATTCCTCTTAACTTGCTTCAAGTTCCTATTACAAATGACTAAGACTTCTCACATATCTTTAACTAAGATTCGATAAGACCGATAATACTGGTATCCCAAGCAGAAACTTGAACTTGTAGATCTTCTCTTTTCACCAACAATACTCTATTAGATTTTCTCTTCAAGTTAATGCCAGTGTACTAACCAGTCACGTAGGTTACAAGAAGAAAGGCTTTTCAAAGCAAGTGTCAGATTGAAATCTCCTTCTGGCCAGCTCTATAGTCTCTTTTTTGAGACAGAAGTGTAACCGGTATAGGTACTATAGTTACTAATAGATTTTTTTTAGGAATTGTTTAGTTTCAGGCCTGGGATACAACCCTTGGGGCTGTAGCCTTGTAATACAGGAGGTATGGTTTTAATACCTGGTTTGTTTTATGTTTGGTTTTGGGATATGAGGTTGTGCCTCTCCCTGATTATGTTTTGGAAGCATTGTTTGATACTTCCAGTCTTTGAAGTTTGTTTCAAGCGATTGTTTGATATGTTCAAGTTGATTCATTTTATGTATTGTTTTATGGTATTAATTTGATATCATAGTTGTTTTAAGATACGAGCTGTGGTCATAGGAGTTAGGCTTTGGAAAAGGTGGCCAATATACAGAAAGGCTCCATCTTTGAGTCTTAGAAAGGGTAGACTTTAACAGACAGAGTTTTCAATATATGTGATCTGATAATTACTTCTTCAGTGCACTATAATAGTGAGAAGCCGTCAAACACTTCAAGACCTTAGCAATATAGTAAAGAGTTTTATCTAAGAACCGTTTTAGAGCCTCTGCTTGATCAATCTGCCTAGGCCACTCTGTGGCTAGAATTTAACGGACATAACCCAAAATAGTTTCTTAGAGATTTCAATGTACTGCAACCGATAAGGAAAGGTTACAAGAAGCTTCAAGGTAGGGCTAGCACTCCTCTGATGGTGATGCTTAGTAATCTTTCTCTCCCAAAGAAAATAAAGTGTATCTTCTCTCCTCCTTTTTTCTTTTTACTTACTTCCTCATGATATATTATTTCAAGAATACTTTCTTTGGTAATAAATTTCAAACTAATCTTCTTATTTCTTAAACCTTATTTACTCTTCTATCCAATACTCTTATCTGAACTCAGGTTCTATTTCTCTAAACTTCTTATCACTTACATTTTTACTTATCTCCTCCTGCTTTACTTCCACAAGTACAACTTGTCATCTAAAACCACTTATTTATTGAATAGTTACTATTATCCAACTATATATAAAACAATTTACATAACATGAAACAATATCCTTGAAACAAAACTTCAAACATTGGAAGTATCAAATAATACTTTTAAAACATACTAGTATATGAACAAAGGTACTCTCTTTTATCCCTAAACCAAATATAAAATTAACTAGGTATTGTTATTATTCTGTTCAATCCTGAATATTGTATTGCTTGCTAACTATCTATGAACTTGAACTATATAGCTTGTATTTGAGTTTAGTTACTATGACTTTTAATAGTAGTACATCAGCAAAAAATATTCTCCCTCATGTATTACATACATATCTCCTTGTATCACCTGGTAATACCATCTCCCCCTATACCCCCCATGCCTCTCATTTTTCCGTCCTTTTCTAAAGGCCCATGGGGCTTTCACGCGTCCCAAAATATACTCCTGGCGTCATTAATCCGCCGCC
>Ga0307513_10001542_pt1 | contig 33030 bp, 32 predicted proteins | sample 15_EM_MG_FD_202174 | JGI IMG/M metagenome (GOLD analysis project Ga0307513, IMG submission 202174) | Populus trichocarpa ectomycorrhiza microbial communities from riparian zone in the Pacific Northwest, United States - 15_EM | ecosystem: Host-associated > Plants > Roots > Unclassified | place... | reverse complement strand
GTCTTATTTACCAGATCACGAGAGCAATAATGAGTGGGACTTACACGACCATCGTGACCTCCTGTGGCGAGCTTCCTCTCCATAGGTTCCCACTCCACACAGAGTACCCAGCCTTTGTGGCCAGATAACACGTGGGATGGTGTTTCGGTAAACAAGTCCCATAATCTCGCGTTGCAATCTCCGGAACCGGTCGCGAGAAGGTTCCCCGTCGGCGAGAACGATGCACACAAGATTGGCGAGGTATGGCCTATGAAGAAATTAGTGACCCTGCACAACGGTGAACGAAAAAAAAAAAAAACAACGTTGCGATAAGACGGGAAGGACGGCAGAATCTTGAAACGGATAACGTACCTGAAAGGGTTGAGGAGCAACGAGTTGCGGGCCGGACTTTGAATACGGCCTGGGGCGAGCAATGAACTACGAAGACGTCTTCGAGGGAGAATGCTTGAGACGGGTGATTCAAGACGTCCTGGTTGATCGAATTTGCTATGACAAGCCTAGCTGGGGCGCCGGAGGCTATCGCCTCTGCGGACGCATCAATGTGGAACATGAACGGCACGGGGTCGTCATCCTGGCAGAAGGGGGTCAAAAAGGGAAGAGGGGGCGACGGGGCGAGGGGAAGACTCACCTGTGGCCTGAGCTTGTTTACGAGAGCTTCCAGGGCATCCTTGGTGACGTTGGCGGGCAGATTGACGGCTGGTGCTAAGGGGGAGCCATCTTGATCGTTTACGAATTGGACGACGACGTTTGGGACAGACTCTTCCGAGATTTGCGGGCTCTCTGGCTCAGGGATGCCGTGGTAGACCTTCTGTCGCTTGGGCGGCGGCAGCAACACGGACATTTCTTTTTTCGAAACACAGAAGGGAGTGGAAAATGAGCAGGAGCGCTCCGATCAAAAAAAGGTTGCGAGCGTGCGATCCTCTGTGTGAACTGCCGCACCGGCGGTCTGGGATGGCAGACGGGCCAGCCACCATCACTGGGCGAACTACGTAACAGCATTCCGACCGGTTGAGACTGGAGCCGCAGCCGTCGCTCTGGGAGGAGCCGTGGCGAACGGTGCCGGCCAACCGTTTCTCCGCTGGGGGTCATCTGCATCATCCCCTCGCCTCAACTGAAACATCGGGACGGGAAAGACACCCGTATCAGCCCAGGTCACGTGTGACCCGTCACGCCTCCTGAGTCGATCGAGTCGCTGGCTGTTGCATCCCATTTCACGCTGGTATATATACCCGACCCTCGCGTCCCTCTACCTCCCACCCCACCCCACACTCTCTCCCAGATGCCGTTCCACGAGTATTCCCGGCTCTTCACCTCTGGCCTCCTGTCCGACCCCTCGCCTTCTCCCAGTGCAGGCGGCACTCTCTTCCTCGAGCCAGCAGACCCAGGCTCTCCCAGGCCAGCTGACGCCCGCACCTGGTCGTTCCTCGAGCTCGCAGATTCCATGGTATCCCCGGTAACCCCGGCCGATCAGTCCTCTTCGTGCCATTCCCTTGGCCGCCGTGCTGCCTCGTATGTTCTTCGCTTGGCTTATCGCGTATCATCCTCTGACCATGCTATGCTTGATTTCACCTAGCGTCGCAGCCAGCCCTACTACCGCCCGGCACCTCGCACCGCTCCGCGTGCGCAGAAGCGTCAAGTCCACTTCGCTCAGCCCCTCCATCCCTTCGCCCGCAGATTCGCTTTCCCCCTTATCCATCATCTCCTTCCCCGCTGGTCAATCATTTCTCATCACCGAGCTACCTCTCCCTGATTCGCCGACTCTGACTCGGAGACCTTCCGGTCGCACTGTCATGTCGGGATCGACCTCGTCTGCTTCCATCTCTGTCAAGTCGGAGACCAAGCGGATGAACCGTCTGGAAGCCCTTGCTTGCCTGGAAGGCCGCGAATCCTCCTCCAGCAGAGTTCCCAGAAAAAGCCATTCGAATTTCATGAGTATGAGCGACGACGAAGATGAAGATGATATTTTCACATCCACCGATTGGGAGGCCAATCGGAGGTTATCAACCGTCATGGCGGGTAATATTCCATTGCCGGCGATTATGTTAGGTGTTGAGAAGGAGGCAGGGCCCTTCCCTTCGGATCTCCTTGTCACTCAGTCGCCACGCCAATCCAGAGTCGCCCCGGTGAGGAATAGACACCGAAGCCGGACATTGGAGTCGTGGTTCCCTCCTCTCGCCAACTTCATTGATTTGAAGAACGAAGAAGATCCGCCCAAGTGGAGGAGCTTCATCGAATTCTCCACCACAGCCGTCTAAGGTTCACCCCCGGAACCACCCACCTTATTTTCTTCCCCCGGTCAACCTCCACCCGCATAGACCCACTATTACCTCCCCCTGCTTCGTTTGCATCTTCTTCTGTTCACGTTCATTCACCGCTGTAGATTGCGCATATATATTGGCATCTTCCTTAAAATATCCCCATCTCTCTTGTCATCCTCGTGGACAAAGTCCTCGCCCCTGCACGTTCCATTTTCACCACTGTTGCATTATTACCACACCAGATCACATTGACGATTGTGATCCCCACCCTTCCCATTCGGTATTTACGTTCCGGTCAGCATGCTGCCACCTAATTCCATTCCCCGGCCCCTCTCAAGTCACCGCCTGTACATCATCGTGTATAAACCCATCATCAAGTTCTTGATTCAAGTTTTGACAACTTCTGAGGGATCCGTGTTGGGTTGCCGGTTGGCCCCCAATTACCAGCAGCCACAACGATCATTGAGCGCTGCCAGAGCAACAGTCAATCTGCGTGTGGCGAACGTGATGATGCGAATAAAACTCGGAAGGCCCCTTCATCCGACTGTTTTTCTGCCTCGCGGTGAACACGAGTACCGTTTTCCCGATGACTGACGCCGGAGGACGTACGTTGAGGTCATAAGGCCGGCTGACGGAGACATGCGTTGAACTTGAGACTTGGACGTGAAGCGAACGGAAAGCGGCATTGGCCTCTTTTGCTCTCTAACGACCATTTACGATAACGAACACCAAGCCTACGCGACCCTATCCTCTCCTACCCTCCCCCTTCCTTCTGTCTCTACTCGCCTTATTCTCCCTGATTTTCGCACTTTGTGTCCTGTCACCTCCTTCGACCCTCTTCCTGCTCTCTCGTTCTCTCGCCGTACCGGATTTCCTGTCCTTGCGAAGGAGTACGCAGAAGAGCGAGATGTTCACGTTCAACTTCACCTTCCACGTCCCGAACCCTTTTTCGATGTCGACTTTGACCTCGGTTGCCAGCGCTGCCACGGACGCATTCAATTCCGTCGCGACTGATATACGCGAAGATCCGGAGCTGCTGAACTATATGGTGGCTGGGTTGGGTCCCGGAGGTGTCGCGGGTGGGTTTGGGTACGATTCGAATCGGCTCGTTAAGCCTCCTTCGCCTCCCACCTCCGTCTCGTCACCTGTCAGTCCAAAGTCGAAAGGGTTGAAGAGCAGACATCCCGTTGGATTGGGTCTCGCGAACCCTCACGCTCAGAACCGGAAGCGGTACCTTCAAGGTCATGAGCGGAACCATGCAGACATTCAAGCTCAAGGATCGACGTCCGGATTCGTCAACATCAATCCACTTCCCGGTTCCGGCACTCCGAGATTCCCGGTGCAAGCTTATTCCCAGTCCAGCTCCTATTTGGATTCAGACATCCGTGGATTTGGTCAGGGGGTGCGAAACCAGCTGCACCCGTTGCCGGAGTCGAGGAAGAGGGGCTGGGTACCTGCTTCATCTGAACCAAGTTACGCCTCCACCAACGAAGATTTCACGACCGGGTTCTTTGACCCTCCCAAGTGCTACGACGTTAACGAGATGGGAGGGGTCGATTTTATGCCTGGTTTTGGCTACGATGGACGTGGGATGATGAGTGGAATGGGGTCGTCGGGTGTGGGCGACAGGAGAAAGTGGGATGACGGAGATGAAGACGAGAGTGAGAATGCGATGGAAGCTGGTGAGTCTCGGTTTCTATGTTTTTGCCTCTCTTTCGAGCCCTCTGCCGTCTACTTCGTCCCATCCTCTACTCTCGCGGACGTCCGACTTCCGTCCGGCGTTTGTGCGACCTCCGAGATCGTGTTTATGAATGGAGGGCGCTAACGTGCAGTCACCTGAGAACGGGAAAGAAAAATCGTATCATTCGTTCTAGCGGTGTGACGGTTTTCCGTTCCTCCCTTCATGCATGACAAACGTATCCCCCGCCCCACCTCCTCCCTCTCGTCCCTTCCCCCTATCTCTTCACATCCAGTTTTTTGCATGGATGAGTGAGCTGCTTACCGCGCTCATCTCATTACTGTTTTCCCTCTTCTTCATCATTGTTTATCTCCCGCTCACCATGTTGTATCACTCTCACTTTCGGCCCGGTGTTGATGCTTTGTTCTCGGCGAATTTAGAGCTGCCACCTGCGAAGAGGAGGAAGGGTCTTGCAGGATCAATCGTATCGACGGCGTTGAGCGCGGCGTTGATTGGTACCGCTGTCGGACTGACGATGTACCGATTGTGAGTTGTCGCCGTTATCTTATCTGCCACCACTGAGGCTTAATTCGCGGTGATTCTAGATGGAAAGAAAGAGGAAGGATGGACACTATGCCACCCCCTCCTTACGAAGAATCTCAACGGTCCCATCAGCAGACGCAGGACCCAAAAACTCCGCCCGCCCACTTACAGTCTGAGTCGAACCAGATGATGGGAAAGGGTCAGAGGAAACGACACGCTGCGACTTCCGGACGAAGAGCTGCCGGAAACAGCGTGAGGTACAGGAAGCCCATACCTCAGAGGTTCCATCCGACTGCATACGGTCAGCAACCCGGACCTAGCCAGCCGGTACCGGTCCAGGATTCCCCTTTGGGACCGTTTGATTTTTCGTTCGGTCAGGTCGAGGAAGAGGGAGGAGATGAGCCGGATGATCAGGTATGTTGCTTTTTCTGAGCGTGTTTATTATGGGCTCGACGTTGTCGTGTGTGCGTTGTGCTGATCGTCGATGCACCGTTTTGCAGATGGACTGGATCGGGGATAGGATTTCCCAATTGATCGAAGAAGGGAAGAAGGCTCTCGGCACGGAGGTTGTCGTCATGAGTGATTCTAAGGAAGACGAAGTCGATGACGGGTCGGGACTCTGGGAGGATTCGGACGGAGGGAATTTGGGATCTTCCACATCGTCGAGGCATGGAAGGAGGAGTCTTTCATCTCCGAGGAGGAAGCGCGCTCGGCCGAGCCTTTCTCACCCTATCATTCCTGGAAGTTTGGGTGAATTCTCGCCTTCGAGACCACCTGCATACGGGTCGCCTATGACTTCGACGTTCCCTGGGTCTCCCAGCCTTTCTGCTTCGACTTCTACCACGACGGCGGGTTGGATAAGGGAGACCGATGGGGATTGGCAGAGCGAGGAGGTGAAAGCGTCGATGGAGCGTGCGAGGGCGACGTATATGGCTAAGAGGAGAGATCAGATGGTCGGTTGAGCCCCCCGGGGACGATGGCCGGCGCATACAGCCATTCACCACCACCTACGACCCAACCTCTCCAAGGTCGTGTTTATGCATTTATGCTCCTCTTCAATGTTTCGACCCAGGTTAATCATTCACCTCTCCCTCTCGCACCCTCCGCCTTTCAATTATGGGCCAATAACTGTCTTCCCTCATGCTTCATTATATCAATCTGTCACGACGCCACCCACGATTCAACATTCAACGCCCAATTCGCATTTCCTTCCACCACTCTATCATTTCTGCTGCATCCTTTCCATTTTGCCGCTCTGCATTTGTTCCGTTGCTGGTCTCCCGGTTCCTCTCACAAGCGTATATCTAAATCAATTATCTCCCTTCCTCTCGATGTCCCCATCCTACGAATCTCTTCTTTTTTTCCTCACACTGCTGTGCTTTAACTTTCGTGGTAATGCTGGTTTGTGCTTTAGAAGGATGTTTGGGTCCCATTTCCTCTCCTGCTCCCCTGCTTTTCTCCCCCTCTCTCTCTTGTTCTCGATGAAGTTGGAACACCTTTTTGGGGCGTTTTCGAAAGTATTTTTTCCTGTCTGATTTTTCTTTCTTGCTTGTACCCCCTGGTTTGCCGGATCCAATCAACCTTTTGTTCATGTCATCCACCCTCCTCATTGTGCTGCATTTGCTTTCAGGAAAGTCCTATTGATCGATTACGGGGTTTTGCTTCACGTCCTCCATTCCAACGTTCTCAAACTGGCTTTCTTCTGAACATGTCGATCTCGATCGTTGCACCCCTGCTTCGCGACCCCCCGACCCCCCGTGCTTTGGGGGGATCTGGCCCTACCCCTTGGCTCTGCGGATCGTGGTGTTCTCCTTTGTATCCCGATGCACGCGTATTCTTCTGTTGTTTTCCCTCTTCCACTCTACGATGTCGTGACACGACCCGAATGCGATACCCCCTCCCTCACTTGATGCTCACTTTCGGCCCTCCTCGACTGGACCTTGAGCATTGTGGATTCTACTGGGCTCTGACTCCTTGGGATCACTTGTACCATGACTCAAGTGAAATCAAATCCATGGACGCCTGTGTCAGTCCAGCAAGGAATTAAGCAGGTACCCAAAGCGGCCCATTGATCCCAGAACTACAAGACCTTCGGTACGTCCGCATGTAACTTGCTAGATTCACCAGGTAGGCCTCGGTTCTGTTCTCTGTGGTCCTTGGATACATAATGCTCGGGTTCGGATCCTCGTCGCGTCATCGATTCATGATCCTGAGGTGAATCGATTCATCCGGTGGTGTTCGTCTGCATGCACCCATGATTGATCGTAAAGATTTTCTCCCTCCTCTCGAGGTTGTTTCGCATCGCCCCCTGCCGCAGTGCTACTACAACTTTACAGGGGTGTTTGCCGCGGAGTGAGTGTTGGTTAACTTGGCTACCCGATCACAGATCTCCCCCCGCTTCTGAGGGCCACCGGCGCGTTCGCACCGGACTCCTGTGTCGTTTCTTAGTTCCTGTCGTGATGTCTCCGGTAAGTATGTTCGCGAATAACTGATTGACGTGCGTGTCGGCTATGGTGATCTTGGATATTGCCGGAGTGTTTGAATGTAGCCCTCGACTGTGGGGTCCCATGCTGTATCGGCAAGGGCCAACTCAGCCTGCATGGTGGTGGACATTGTCGTGTTTTTGCGTGGTTTTCACGGGAGACGTGAGGGTGGATCAGGTTGTTCGCGAGGGTCAGGGTTTTTCTGTCGGTGATCGTGCAAGTACTCACAGGATTTTGATGTATCTGTCGTTATAGTTTCGTGGTCGTGCCTGTACCACGTCTGTAGTCCGGACCGTACGTCTGAGAGGAACAGTTTTTTTTAACGCGCTGCGTTGAGACTGAGGCGCAGTCTTTGAGGCCAACGTGCATTATTGGATGGGTTTTCTGCGTGACTTCCCGTGCCTTCATCATGGGTGAAGGTAGGGAGTCCCGTGTTGCTTGGTGGGTGCTCGTTACTTGCCTAGGACAGTGTTCCGCTTTGAGAAACTTCGAGCCCACAATGTGTATCGAAGAAACCGGGCTCTGGCTGTGGGGCGCTCTAACGGGCGATCATCGTTATCATTGACCAGGACCGTCGGGTTGACTACTCGGCCGCGTGCTGAGGCGAAACCTTGCAAAACTTGTTGAGATACAATTAGGCGGCCCTTCGCCACCTGTGTATCTTTCGTTGTTTACACTCGCGCAGCCGAAGTGGTAACGGCAATCGTCGAAAAGTGATCGAAAGCGTCCAGGCCCAGTGCATCAGCAACTCGTGGAAAGTCTGATACGTGCTGGTGATCGGGTTGCTTCCCCCACAAGGGCTTATAACCCGTTGTAACTCGTAACTCATTGTAACCCTCCTGGGTGGCGCTTAGGACTGGGCTATATATCGTGATACAAGACATTATAACCTCCGGACAAATAATCACGGAGTTACAATCATTTGCCGGACTTTCCACGATTTGCTGATGGCCAGACCTGGCGGATATCGCGCCGGTAGACCCGGCCCTGGTGGCTGATCGCGAGGATGTTGGGTAGACCTGGCGATAATCACCGGTTCTGCGATGCTGTTTATAACTTGGTCTGAGGAGTCCCACCGCCTATTTTTGAACGTTAGAGGTCAAGCTCACAGTGCCTGGGATACAAATTGTTTAGACACGCGAATCATGATGCATGACCGGTAAACACGAACAAACAGGTTATTTTCGCACCTGCACGTTGACACAAGTCATGATGCAAGGCACGCCTGACCCGTCGCCACCAGCCTCGCTTACTTGCTTGCCCCACGGCTGCGGACGAGCCCCCTGAAATGGAGCCCCCACCGTTGAAGATAGATCCGAAATGGTATGTTGGGTCCGTTTCGCTCCTACCCTGATCGCTAAACGGCAAACATAGCATACAGGATGCTCTTAGGGCTTTTCTGCAACCCATAAAGAACGACGACGCTCGTCTCGATTTCTACACGGTGTACAAGAAGGAATCGACAGATTATGATACCGACTATGTCAAGAAGTATGATGAGGACCTCAACACTACGTTGATTTTTGTGCGTGTGTCGATACTTACTCTCGTCACATATCTCACTCATCCTCGTAGGCGGGTCTGTTCTCTGCTGTCAGCACAACGTTCATCACCGACCTCCAATCGAGACTCGAACCCGACCCGAATGATCAATCGGCAGCGCTCCTTCGTGCAGTCCTCATTACCCTCAATCCATCCGTACTCCCAGACGAAACTCCCACCGTCCCTCCCGTCGAAGGCCCACCCGGCGATGTTGTCATCGCGTTGTGTCTCATATATGCGAGCCTGTTGATATCGCTACTGGCGGCATTTGTCGCGATGTTAGGAAAACAGTGGCTCAACCGCTATTTGCGGAACGCGGGGGGATCGACGATTGAGCGGTGCGGAGACCGTCAACGCAAACTAGAGGGGCTCAAAAGGTGGCCGCTCGACGCCTTTGTCGGGAGTTTACCGGTGATGCTTCAGATCGCCCTCCTCCTTCTCGCCTGCGGACTTTGCCGACATATGATAACCATCAACACTCCCATCTTCGACGTCCTCATCATCCTCACTGTACTCGGACTCCTGTTCTATATCGGCATCGTCATTTTCGGCACATCTTCGTATGAGTGTCCGTTCCAGACACCAGCGTCCACCAATCTGCGAAGTTTATGGGAGAAAGTCGGACCTCGGACCACTGTTGTAGCCTCCCCGATAATCAGCGCTCTGCGAGGTCTATGGGGGATCATTTTATGCCAAATCCTCCGTATTATCCTTCATTTACCGTTGAGGTTGGACGTCTGGCGCTACTTTCGCCGTTCGCGTCCGCTAAATGCAGGGGAAAATTTGCCTACTCCGTGGCTGGCAGCTCCTTCCAAACTATGGAAGAGCATCCAGTCGAAGATCCCTCACCTAAACCTCGGCGACAGTTTCCACCGCACACCTCTACCAACCACCCAGCGTCCTCCTGTTTCTCTAGAAATGGTCCCGTGGTCGACGCCGAAAGATCTCGCCGCGTTTCTGATGAACAACACGAACGACATCCGATGCGTTTCATGGATCCTCATAAACATTACCGACCCGGAATCACTTGATGCCGCCGTCCGGCTTGCTGGCACAATTCGATGGTTTGAGGAAGGAATTGACGTCGAACCGCCGTACGATATAATCGTCTCGGTCTTCGAATCGTGTCTCGACTCCACCAAGAGGGTGTACCCTGGGATGAAAGAGCGGGCATACTATTCCATCAGGGCTATCCTGTGGATATACACCCTGGCAAAGTGCAAATCCCCGGAATTAGCTCGAAGGTACCCTCTCCCCGCCGTCGGCGAGGTCAAAAACACAACAGATGACCTCACACACCTCCTCTCCACGTGTTTCTACCTGAACATCTCGGAATTCCGCACCCGTATTTTCAGTACCTTATACACTATCCCCCATGGAGCCAATAATGCGCATGTACAATGGACGTCAAATCTACTTCTACACCTGACCTGGACCGAACGGGGTGACCCGAGTGTCTTTTACTGGTTCAGTCAATTTGTCAAGACAGGGTATCGGTACGACGACCTGGATACCATTCCTTTGGACGCGACTCTCAACCGTTTCATGGTTTGGTGTATATTCCTTGGCTCCCGCGTTGAAGAAGAAGTGCTGAGAATTCAAGACAAGTCGTTCGTAATCTTCCATTCATTCTTTCAAGTTACTCATCCCACTGTTCACTAGTGATCGTCTGGAACGCATGTCAGCTCAACTATCCCAAGCAATCAGCGCAGCCGTCCTTGTTCCTATACGCACCCCTCATGACCAGACGATCATCCCAGACATTCTGCATTCTATACATATGTGGAAATCCCGTCCCATCCTCTTCACGGGGATGGCCTACGACTGGTGTTCTGTCATATGCAATCGATCCACGGACATTAACGAGGAAAGGAATAGGACACTTTTGTTCCTCTGTCTGGAAACTGGATTCCGCCATCTTGATTTCTGGGATCAAAGAGTGGGAGGCAGTCGACTCGCTCACACGCCGCATCACCAGAAGATGGCTGACGTTGTTTTCAAGAGTGGGGATGGCGAGGTGATCGCAGACCTCCTCCATGCTTGGACGTCAGAAAGTTGCCCATACGATCCACTCCACACCTGCGCAGGCTACCTCACCGATCTCCGACATCTGCAGTCATTCTCCCCGAGGTTACGACAACTTCTCGTACGTTCTATCAGGCACATTGGTTACCCAAAATTCGAGCAGATTGAGGGCGAGGGATTTTTTGAACTGTTGGATCATCTACACATCCGCATTGAGGACGTGGATGACAAGTTTCGATGGGGGCAACTCCTTCCAGCCGCCATCAAATCCGCCAAAGGCCTTCGATGCTTACCCTACGAATACTGGGAGTTGCTGGCGGAACTCTCTATCTCGTCTCCGAAATTATTGCGGGCCACTGGACTCTATGATCAACATGTTATGAAATTCCTCGAGGAAGCTAAGGAGTGGGGCAAGTTACAGCGTTGGTTTTGCGTCGTCTGGGCCTCGTGGGGTCCAAATACCTGGCGTCCGAAAGTGGCGGACCTGGAGTCCATGGCGATGTCACTGTTTCGTAACCAACCCGGTGCTTATCAGAAGGTCGAGGGATGGATGGAGAGACTTGGCCAGCCAGAACTCGAAGCGTTTCGACAGATGTGCGAGCGGGTGAACATTGGTGTGGTAGGGGGGCGTACACCGTGAGTTTCCTTTGGCAGTCTCCAGCTGGTTCCGTGAAAACTTATCATTTGTCTTAGACCCGTTCCCCCTGTCGATGGAGGATCCGGAGAACCTGTTCGTTCGATGGTGCTTGCTGTCCCGTTACCATTCATCGGAGATGATACGTTCTGAGCATTAGTGTTGTTCTATTTTTGACTGTACCGATGTTTCTCTACATTCCATATTCCAATGTGGCAGGCTCATGTTCCTCCCAACCAACGCGAGGTTGACCGGGCGCCACGCGGATCACGGAAGTATGTGTATCGAGACACGAAACGGACGGAGAGAGACCACTTGGAGTGATCGAACGACGTTCGACACGATGCAAGGGAAGTGCTGGATCGGCTTGTACGAAATGGTAGGTGCCTGGGACGGTGGGAGGTAGTGTCATGAAAGCATTTCAAAGCGCTTCCGGTTCGAAGCGCGTCAAAACCCGCAAAATAACAACTGAGTATTTTTCTCACCTGACATAGGCTGTTCTGCAGAAGTAAGTTATTTATTTGAAGATACGCCACAGAGAACCACGAGGAAGAACATTTGTATATGCAAAGGCATCTGATTTGAATCCCTCCGAGGAGTATGGGGCGCGCGTCGATTGCGCGCAATCGTATTATAAAACCCTACCCCAGATACCAGTTGGACGTTGACCGTTCGCCCCAGGCCGGTCGATTGCGACCACCGTCATCGGCAAATCGTAGAAAATCCGGTACGTGCTGGTGGTTGAAGCTTGAAGTGCTACCCCGGTGGGGGTTTATAACCGCAGTAACCCATTGTAACTCTCCTGAGCGCCGCCTAGGGCTGGGCTATGTATTGTGATGCAACGCGTTGTGATCATTTGACGAAGGGCCATGAGGTCCCAATCGATTATCGGGCTTTCCAGATAACGCGGGCTGAGTTGAATGGGCATTCCGAGTTTGCGATGAACAAGGGCCGTGCGTCTGAGTGGCGCAGGACTGGGGGCCGGCGCGCACTAGTTCTAATTCTAACGTTGGGGTGGGCGATTATCACCAACATTCAATGTCCATCGAATTGACGATGACCGTTAGTCGACCACGCGCCGAGACCAAACCTAGCAGGGCTTGTTGAGACGTGATAAGGTGGCTCTTTGATGTTTATGGCGGTCTTACCATGAGCCGCTTGGGCCTTTCACCTTCCGTTGCTTCTCCTTATTATATGAACTGGGAGTTGGAGATGGTTGATCGTGGCGCTGCTGCGGTTGCTGAAAAGCGATGGCAAGCGCCCGGTAGCCGTTGGTGACGGGTGACGGGTGACGGGTGACGGGTGACCAATGACTTTGGCAGGGCTATTTACAGCTGAGTTTGAGTCTTCGCACCCGCATGTTCACACAGATATATATGCAGGGCACCGTAGTCCACCGCCCACCAGCTTCGCCCACTCACTCACTCCACAACAATGGACGAGACCCCTGAAATGGAGCCCCCCCCGATGAGAGTAGAGATAGATCCAAAATGGTGTGCTGGATCTGTTACGTCTCCTGGGCTGATCGCTGAATGCCAAATAGCATACAGGATGCTCTCAGGGCCTTCCTGCAACCCATAAAGAACGACGACGCTCGCCTCGATTTCTACGCTGTGTACAAGAAGGAATCGGCAGAGTATGATACCAACTACGTCAAGAAGTACGATGACGACCTCAATACTACACTGATTTTCGTACGTCGGTCGATACTCACTCTCGCCACATATCGTACTCATCCTCGTAGGCGGGTCTGTTCTCTGCCGTCAGCACAACGTTCATCACCGCCATACAACCGAAGCTCGAACCCGACCCGAACGATCAATCGGCAGTGCTTCTCCGCGCAATCCTCCTCACCCTCAACAAAACTGTGCTCCCAGACGAGTCTCCCACCGTTCCTCCCTTCGATGGGGATCCACCCGGCGAGCTCGTCATCGCATTGTGCCTAATATACGCGAGCCTGCTGATGTCACTGCTGGCGGCGTTTGTCGCGATGTTGGGCAAGCAGTGGCTCAACCGCTATCTGCGTCACACAGGAGGATCGATGATTGAGCGGTGCGGAGACCGTCAACGCAAACTAGAGGGGCTCAAAAGGTGGCCGCTCGACACCTTTGTCGAGAGTTTACCGGTGATGCTTCAGATCGCCCTCCTCCTTCTCGCCTGTGGACTTTGCCGACATATGGTATCCATCAACGCTCCTATCTTTGGCGTCCTCATCGCCCTCACTGGACTCGGGATCCTATTCTATTTCGGGATTGTCATTTCCGGCACGTCTTCGTACGAATGTCCATTCCAGACACCAGCATCTGCCCATCTCCGAGATCTATGGGAGAAGGCCGGGTCTCTATCCAAACTATGGAAGGGTATTTGGTCAAAGATTCTTCACGTAGCCTACTGCTTTCCCTGTACCTCAAAGTTGAATCCCCGCAACCATTCCCGCAGTTCATCTCTACCAACTACACGGGACTCCGTCTTCTCCCAGGAAATGGACCCGTGGTTGATACCGGGAGATCTTGCCGTATTTCGGAGGAATAACGCGAACGACATCCGGTGTGTTTCATGGATCCTCAGAAACATCACCGATCCGGAATCACTTGATGCCGCCGTCCGGCTTGCTGGCACAATTCGGTGGTTCGAGGAAGGAATTGACGTCGAACCGCCATACGATATGATTCTTTCCATCTTCGAGTCATGTCTTGACTCCACTAAGAAGGTGTACCCTGGGATGAAAGAGCGGGCATACTACTCTATCAGGGCTATCCTGTGGATATACGTGCTGGCAGGGTGCAAATCCCCAGGAAGGTCCCACTGGTTCACTCTCCCCGTAGTCAGCGGGGTCGGAACCCCAAGCGATGACCTCACACACCTTCTCTCCATATCTTTCCACATATGCCCCCAAACAATCTTCCCCCGGCCAGTCGGCTCCCAGTCAGTCGGCTCCCATATCATCAGTGCCTACAATATCCCTCATGGAGTCAGCTACGCACATGCACGATGGGCGTCAAATCTACTTCTACACCTGACCTGGATCAAATTGGATCACCAGCGTACCACGGGCTGGTTCATCCAACCCACCACTCAATGGTACCAATACATAGACTTGAATAACATTCCTTTGGATGCGACTCTCAACTATTTCTTGGTTTGGTGTACCCTCCTCGGTTCCCTCGTTGAAGAAGAAGCACTGAAAATTCAGGACAAGTCGTATGTCATTTCCTGTTTCTTCTTTCAAGTCACTCACGCTGCCGTTCACTAGTGGTCATCTGGAACGCATTTCAATTCAACTATCTCAAGCAATCAGCGGAGCCATCCGTATTCCTGCGCGCACCATTGACGACTACACCATCCCGGGCATTCTGCATTCCATACATATGTGGAAATCCCGTCCCATCCTCTTCACGGAGATGGCCTACGACTGGTGTTCTGTCATATGCGAACGATCCGCGTACATGAACGGGGAAAGCAGTAGGGCACTGTTATTCCTCTCTCTGGAAATTGGGTTTCGTAATCTCGGTTCCTGGGATCAAGGAGTAGGAGGCAGCCGACTCACTCACACGGAGCACCACCAGAAGATGGCCGACGTCGTTTTCAAGAGCGGGGACGCCGAGGCGATCGCAGACCTCCTCTATGCTTGGACGTTGGAAAGTTGTCCCTATGATCTACTCCACACCTGTGCAAGTTACCTCGTCGATCTCCAACATTTCCAGGAATTCTCCCCAAGGTTACGACAACTTCTCGTGTACTCCATAAAGCTCATCGGTTACCCGATATTCGAGCAGATTGAGGGCGAGGGATTTTTTGAACTGTTGAACCGCCTAGACGTTCGCGTTGGGGACATGGATGACAAGTTTCAATGGGGGAAACTCCTTCTAGCCGCCATCAAATCCACCAAGGGCCTCCACTCTTTACGCTACGAATACTGGGAGTTGATAGCGGAGCTCGCTATCTCATATCCGATGTTATTACGCACCGCTGAGTCCTACGATCAACACGTCATGGACTTCCTCATGGGGGTTGGGGAGTGGGGCAAGTTACAGTGGTGGTTCTGCGTCGTCTGGGCTTCATGGGGCCCAAATACCTGGCCTCCGAAAGTGAAGGAGCTGGGGTCCATGGCGTTATCACTGTTCCATAACCAACCCGGTGCCTATCAGAAGGTTGAGGGATGGATGGAGAGGCTCGGCCAGCTGGAACTCTCCGAGTTCCAGCAGATGTTCCCCCAGGCAAACTTTGGTGTGATTGGGCGGTGTCCACTGTAGGTTTCCCTTGGCAATCTCCAGCTGGTTCCGTGAAAACTTATCATTTGTCCTAGACCCATTCCCCCCACCGATGGAGGATCCGGAGAACCTGTTCGTTCGATGGCGCTCGCTGTTCCATTACCCTTCATCGGAGATGATACGTTCTGAGCATTAGCGTTGTCCTATTTTTGACTGTACCGATGTTTCTCTACGTTCCATATTCCAGAGTCATGTGGCGGGCTAATGTTCCTCCCAACCAACGCAAGGTCGACTGGGCGCCATGCGGATCACAGAAGCACGTATGTCGAGACACAAAACGGGCGGAAAGAGGCGGTGCTGGGTTGGCTTGCCCAAAATCGTAGGTACCTGGAACGGTGGGAGGTACTGTAGTCGTACGACCAAAGCGGTGGTCATCAGTCATCACTACCGCCAAAATTGAGCCAAAACTGAATTGATTAGGTAAGTTTTGATACCGCTTTGGTCGTGCGAGTACAGTAGTGCCATAAAAGCACTTCGAAGCACGCCAAAACTCGTAAAATCGCGACCGAGTATTCTTCTCGCCTGGTTTGTTCTGCGGATCTAGATGGAATAGACGACGCTCGTATTTGGAGTAGGTAGTACCAACTTATTCAACGATACGCCATGCGGAACCCCAGGGAGCGCATTTATGCATGCAAAGGTGTCTGGGTGGAATTACTCAGAGGCGGGTGGGGCGCACGTCGATTGCGCACAATCTCATGGAACCCTACTTCAGGTACCAGTTGGATGTGACCACCGTGCATCAGCAAATCGTAGAAAGTCCGATACGGAAGTGTTTCCCCGGCAGGGGCTTATAACCGTTGTAACCGTTATAACTCTTCTGAGTGACGCTTAGGACTGGGTTATGTATTGCGATACAATGCGTTGTGGCCCTCTGACGAAGGACCACGCGGTCTCAATTAATTACCGGACTTTCCAGATGACGCGAGCTGAACTTGGTGGGCATTCCGAGTTTTCGATGAGCAGTGACCGTGCGTCTGAGTGGCACAGGGTTTGGGGTCAACAGTGCACTATCGGACGGTTATTCTGTGAGTTTCTACGCCCTCACCCATGGCGAAAACAGAGGAAAAGCGGGAGTCCCACTGCCCTGGCAGGCGCTCGTTACCTGTCTAGGTCAAAGATCCACTTTGAGAACCTTCGAGCCCGCAATGCGTACCAAACGAACCGAGTTCTGATTCTAACGGACGATTATCACCGTGACTATTGTCCATCGAGTTGACTATTCGACCACGGGTCGAGGCGGGACCTGGCAGACGGTTTACGGCGGTCTTGCTAACGTTCCCACATGAGCCGCTTGGACCTTTCGACTTCCGTTGGCCGCGAACTGGCTGGAGACAATTGATTGTGGCGCATATATCGTCTTATCGCACGGCCAAAGCAGTAACGGCAGTTGCTGAAAAGCGATGGCCGGCGCCCGGTAGACTTGATGGTGATCAATGGCTTTGGCAGGGCTATTTATAGCTTACTCTGAGAGGCGTTTACACCGCCGCACTTTTGGACATTACATATAGGTCAAGCCTCCGGTGCATAATTGTATGAACACACGAATCGCGATGGGTTCTCTTCACACCGTGACCCATCGTCCACCAACTTCGTCCACTCGCGTGTCCCACAGTGATGGATGAGGCCCCTAAAACAGAGTCTCCCCCGTTAAAGATAGACCCAAACTGGTGCGCTGGATCTGTTACGCCTCCCGGGCCGATGACTGAATGTCAAACAAAGCATACAGGATGCTCTCAGGGCCTTCCTGCAACCCATAAAGACCAATGACGCCCGCCTCGATTTCTACGCTGTGTACAAGAAGGAATCCGCAGAGTATGATACCAACTACGTCAAGAAGTACGATGACGACCTCAATACTACATTGATTTTCGTACGTCGATCGATGCTCGCTCTCGCCACACATCTTACTCATCCTCGTAGTCGGGCCTGTTCTCTGCCGTCAGTACAACGTTCATCACCGCCATACAACCGAAGCTTGAACCCGACCCGAACGATCAATCGGCGGCGCTTCTCCGCGCAATCCTCCTCACCCTCAACAAAACTGTGCTCCCAGACGAATCCCCCACCGTTCCTCCCTTCGACGAAGACCCACCCGACGAGCTGGTCATCGCGTTGTGCTTCATATATGCAAGCCTGTTGATGTCACTTCTGGCGGCGTTTGTCGCAATGTTGGGCAAGCAGTGGCTCAACCGCTATCTGCGTCACACAGGAGGATCGATGATTGAGCGGTGCGGAGACCGTCAACGCAAACTAGAAGGGCTCAAAAGGTGGCCGCTCGACACCTTTGTCGAGAGTTTACCGGTGATGTTTCAAATTGCCCTTCTCCTTCTTGCCTGTGGGCTTTGCCGACATATGGTATCCATCAACGCTCTTATCTTTGGCGTCCTCGTCGCCCTCACTGCATTCGGAATCCTGTTTTATATCGGCATTGTAATTCCCGGCGCGTCTTCGTACGAATGTCCGTTCCAGACACCAGCATCTACCAATCTGCGACGTTTATGGAAGAAGGTCATACCTCGGATCACCATCATGGTCTCCCCTATAATCAGTGTTCTGCGTGGTCCATGGGAGGTTTTATGCCAAACTCTCCACAATATGCTTCATTTATCGTTGAAGTTGGGTGCCTGGCGCCGTTTTCGCCGTTCGCGTCCAGCAACCCCATTGGAAGTCCTGCCGCACACCCCACGGCCTACAGCTCTATCCAGACTATGGAAAAGTATTTTGTCAAAGATTCTTCACGTAGCCTACTGCTTTCCCTGTACCTCAAAGTTGAATCCCCGCAACCATTCCCGCAGTTCATCTCTACCAACTACACGGGACTCCGTCTTCTCCCAGGAAATGGACCCGTGGTTGATACCGGGAGATCTTGCCGTATTTCGGAGGAATAACGCGAACGACATCCGGTGTGTTTCATGGATCCTCAGAAACATCACCGATCCGGAATCACTTGATGCCGCCGTCCGGCTTGCTGGCACAATTCGGTGGTTCGAGGAAGGAATTGACGTCGAACCGCCATACGATATGATTCTTTCCATCTTCGAGTCATGCCTTGATTCCACCAAGAAGGTGTACCCTGGGATGAAAGAGCGGGCATACTACTCTATCAGGGCTATCCTGTGGATATACGCGCTATCAAAGTGCAAATCCTCAGAGCTGGCTGGAAAGTTCTCTCGTCCTGTCATCGGCTGGTTTGGACACCCAACAGATGGCCTCACACACCTCCTTTTCACATATTGCTTCCGAGACCTCGATCCCCTGCGATTCGTTTGCACGCTCTTCTCCAACATATACCTTCCCCCTCCTGGAACTGGTCAAACGCATATACAATGGGTGTCAAATCTACTTCTACACCTGGCTTGGACCGGACAGGATGACCCAAGTGTCTTTTCCAACCTCTATATAGGTTCGGGAGGGTTAGAGTTCAACGATTTGGACGCCATTCCTTTGGATGCGACTCTGAACCGTTTCTTGATTTGGTGTATACTCCTTGATTCTCGTGTTGAAGAAGAAGTGCTGAGAATGCAAGACAAGTCGTATGTCATCTCCCATTTCTTTTTTCGAGTCGCTAATGCCATCTTCACCAGTGACCGTTTAGAAAGCGTGTCAGCTCAGCTATCCCAAGCAATTTGCACGGCCCTCGCTGCTCCTACACCACGGCACCTGCAGATCCTCAAGGCAATTCTGCTTTCATTACGTATGTGGAAATCCCGTCCCACCCTCTTCACGGGGATGGCCTACGGCTGGTGTTCTATTATATGCGAACAACCCATGGATACTTACAGGGGCCGGGGTCGCGAGTTTTTGTTTCTCTGTCTGGAAATTGGGTTCCGTCACCTCGATTTTCGGGATGGGGAGGTGGGGGGTAACAGATACACTCACCCAGAGCACCAACAAAAGATGACTGACATTGTTTTCGAGAGTGGGGATGGCGAGGTGATCGCAGACCTCCTTCATGCTTGGACGCCAGAGTATGGTCGTCACATTCCACTCTGTGCCTGTGCAAGCTACCTCGTTGATCTCCATCGCCTGCGGTCACCCTCCTTGAGGTTACGGCACCTTCTCATACGCTCTATCGGTCTCATCGGTTACCCCATATTCAAGTAGATTGAGGGCGAAGGATTTTTTGAACTACTAGATCATCTACACGTTCGCATTGAGGACGTGGACGACGAGTTTCGATGGGGACAACTCCTTCCAGCCGCCATCAGATCCCCCAGGGGCCTTCGATGCTTGCCCTACGAATACTGGGAATTGCTAGCGGAACTCTCTATCTCGTCTCCGAAATTATTGTGGGACACTGGGCTCTATGATCAACATGTTATGAAATCCCTCGAAGAAGCTGGGGAGTGGGACAGGTTACAGTGTTGGTTTTGCGTTGTGTGGGCTTCATGGGGTTCGGGTGCCCGCCGTCCAGAAGTGGCGGACCTGGAGTCCATGGCGATCTCACTGTTCCGTAACCAACCCGATGCCTATCAGAAGGTTGAGAGATGGGTGGAAAGGCTTGGTTAGTCAGAGCTTGAAGCATTTCGACGGATGTGCGAACAGGTGAACCTTGGTGTGGCAGACGGGCGTACGCCGTAAGTTTCGTTCAGCAATTCTCGACTGGCCTCGTGAAAACTTATGCTTCGTCTTAGACTCGTTCCCCCTGCCGACGGAGGATCCAGAGAACCCGTTCGTTCAACGATGTTTGTTGTCCCATTACCCTTCATCGGAGATGATACGTTCTAAGCATTCGTGTTGTCCTACCTTTGACTCTACCAATGTCCCTCCATATCTCATATCCCAATGTGATAGCCTCACGTTCTTTTCGACCGGGGAAAGATTGATCAGGTGTCACGCGAATCACGGGGGCATGCATGAAGCACGAAACGGGCGGAAAGAAACCGCTTGGAGTGACCGAACAATGTTTGACATGCATTAAGGGAGTGCTGGGTCGGCTGCACAAAATCGTAGATGCCTGGAATTGTGGGAGGTAGTGCCATAAAAGCACTTTGAAGCGCGTCAAAACCCGTCAAATCGCGACCGAGTATCCTTTTTCTCGGCTGGCTTGTTCTGTGGATCTAGATGGAATGGACAACGCTTGTACCTGGCCGCCTGGAGTAGGTACTAATTTATTCAACGATACGCCACGCGGAACCCCAGGGAACGCATCTACGTATGCAAAGGTGTCTGGGTGGAATTCAAGTCGGTTCTCGAACGCGCCAAGTCATATCCGAATCAGGCGTACCGCTCGGGGGCGTCTTGCAAAAGTGCCGATCTACGCGGCATCGTCACCACCGGAGTGGGGAAGGTAACTCACGGAATGGAAGAAGGTGCCGTTGCCCAGTGATTGTACGCCGACCCATGGGACCGTACCCGCTTCAAGTATGAATTCGCTTCCGTCCTCAAGCAAGCCTCTCCTCTCTGCTCCGCGTTCACCCACCTCAAGTCCCTCACCCTCATCGCCGCTCCGTTCCCCAAATTTGACAATGCGTCCCATGACGTGCGCTTCCTCGTCGAGACCGTTCACAAGTTGAAGTTGCCTATGTGTTCAATGGGGACGCGTAGTTTCTCCCGGTACCTGTTGGAAACAAAAAGTCCCCGGAAATGGATCTACACGCTTTAGTGTATGGGTTTTAAACCTTCTACGACGAGGATCGCTTGGGTTAGATCAGTGATGAGGGGCTGTATCCTGGTCGACGTGTACGACAGAGTAGTATTCACTGTCGTACTGTAGTGGGAGGCTGAATTGTCATGAACTCCTTGGGCAGCCCTGTGGAACGAGCGTCTGTCACGTTGAACATGGTCAGCACGGGGGGGGGTATCAACGTAGCGGGCTGGAATTACGATTGGAAACTCGTTGAGGAAAACGACCCCGGAACTGACGAGTCGATTCCAGTTTGTGGGGAAAAGGTCGAGTACCTGTGGTGAGGCCAATAAAATATGACTATTCTCTGGCCACGGCGTCCTTACCAGATCCCCAGTTTTTCAGTCCCAAATGAGCACCGTCCACACTGCCCGGAGTGACAGGGCGTATAGGGGTGGGAGAGGCATAACACGACTCTGGAGCCCGTGACAGCCAACTCCTAGCGTTTTACTCAGGGCGTGCCCCGCGGGACGGCCCATGTCATAGCCTTGGAGGGGGGCGCACAGTATGGAGAACCATCCTGAAGGTTGAAAAGGTGGATACGAAGCACGCCATACGTAATCAGCAACTGAACGCCACCCATTGGTCAAGGATGGGTCACCACTCACTCCTCTTGGGACTCAACAACACCAAGCACACCCCCTGGAAGATACGTGCAAGCACCCAACGGATCGAAAGGGGATGGAGGGGTGTTCCACCCATCAAAGCGGCTTTCTGCTCGTTACCGGTGGGATGGACAGAAAATCGAGGCCGCTATTCAGTCTGGAATGCGAGAATATCGCGTTCTTTGCAACAGGATGGCGCCAGGATATAGGTTGGTTGGGTGAAAACTTGTGGGTTATCCTCACAACGGTCGCTGTATCGGACCACCTGTGTGCATACCCCTCGCATAGCTTTCTACGTTCAACCAAATTGCAAGGATTGAGGGGATTATTGATCGGACCGGGGACAAAGAGCCCGCATCGGTACTGGAGGGGGATCGCGGATGAGAGCCCGGAAGTGTTGGCTGACCTGGATCATGCAGTAAAAAGTCAACAACAACCCCCGCACCGCTTCCAACCAGGTCAGAGAGGTGGAGAAATACATGCTCCATGATCTCTACAGGGAGCTCAACTAAATCGAGTACCGCTGCGTACGTGAGGTTAAAGGGCAGACGGGTTCAGGTTGCGGTCAAGTGCTGTTTAGCACCAATTGCGAGAACAGGCGAAGGCAAACATCGATCGCCCGGGGCGTCTAACTGCTCGGGTCCAAGTCCCTTAATCTCTTGCAAGCGCGTAATGGAAAATGACGACGCTTTACCTGTGTTGGCTCTGGAGGAGTTTGCAGAAGTCCTGTTCACATGACCGTCGAGGACTAAAGCAACAAGCGCGTGGTAAACCTGATGATAGCCGATGACTTTGGGCGCAGGGGTATTGATAGATTGCTCTGGGGAGCGTTTGCGAGTCCTGCCGCCGCACTATTGGATGTTAGAGGTCAAGCTGGCAGCACATAGTTATGTGAACGGGTTGTGACTAGTGATCACCGTATTGTAAACACGAACAAACAGGCCGTTTTCGCGCTTACACGCACGATGTGCAAGGCACTGCGACCCATCGCCCCCCGTCGCCCGCCAACTTTGCTTGCTTGTTTGTTTGCCCCGCAACAATGGACGGGACCCCAGAAATGGAGTCTCCCCCGTCGAGAGTCGAAATAGATCCAAAATGGTGCGCTGGACGTGCTACACCTGGGCTGATTACTGAATGTCAAACAGCATACAGGACGCTCTTAAGGCCTTCCTGCAACCCATAAAGAACGACGACGCCCGCCTCGATTTCTACGCTGTGTACGAGAAGGAATCGGCAGACTACGATACGGAATACGTCAAGAACTACGACGACGACCTCAATACCACACTGATCTTCGTACGTCGGCCGATACCGGTTCTCGCCATTTATCTTACCCATCATCATAGGCGGGTCTGTTCTCTGCCGTCAGTACAACGTTCATCACCGCCATGCAACCGGGTCTCGAACCTGATCCGAACGATCAATCGGCTGTGCTCCTCCGCGCGATCCTCATCACTCTCAATCCATCCATACTCCCTGACGAAACTCCCACCATTCCTCCGGACGAAAGCCCACCCGGAGAACTCGTCATCGCGTTGGGCCTCATATATGCGAGCCTGTTGATGTCACTGCTGGCGGCATTTGTCGCGATGTTAAGCAAGCAGTGGCTCAACCGCTATGTGCGGAAGACAGGACGATCGATGGTTGAGCGCTGTGGAGACCGCCAACGCAAACTAGAGGGGCTCAGAAAGTGGCCACTCGACACTTTTGTCGAGAGTTTACCGGTGATGCTTCAAATCGCCCTTCTCTTTCTCGCCTGTGGACTCTGTCGACATATGATTACCATCAACACTCCTATCTTTGGTGTCCTCATCGCCCTCACTGCACTCGGGGTTCTGTTCTATATCGGCATCGTCATTTCCGGGACATATTCGCGCGAATGCCCGTTCCAGACACCAGCATCCACCAATCTGCGAGGTTTATGGAAGAGAGTCGGGCCTCGAACCACCGTTGTGGCCTCCTCGATAACCAGTGTTCTGCGAGGTTTATGGGAGATCATTTTATGCCAAATTCTCCGTAATATGCTTCATTTACCATTGGAGTTGGGCGCCTGGCGCTGTTTTCGCCGTCCACACCCACAAGGCATAGGAGAAGGCTCGTCTACTCCACTGGCGGCTCTATCCGAACTGTGGAAGAACATTTGGTCAAAGATCCTTCGTCCAACCCTTCGCTTCTCCTTTGCCTCAAGATTAGATCTCAGCGGCCGTTCCCATCGTCTACCTCTACCAACCACCGTGGGTTCTGCCGTTCCCCTAGAAGTGATTCCACAGCCGACGCCGGAAGGCCCTGTCACTCCCCGGATGAACAGCACGAATGACGCCCGGTGCGTTTCCTGGATCCTCATAGAAATCACCGATCCAGAAGCGCTCGACGCCGCTGTCCGGCTTGCTGGCACAATCCGATGGTTTGAGGAAAGGATCGATGTCAAACCGTCATACGATATAATCGTTTCCATCTTCAATTCGTGTCTCGACTCCACCAAGAAAGTGTACCCCGGGATGAGAGAGAGGGCATACTACTCCCTCAGGGCTGTCCTGTGGATATACGCACTGGTAAAGTGTAAATTCCCGGAATCGGTCCGAAGGTACCCTCTCCCTATCGTCGCCGAGGTCGAAACCCCAACAGATGACCTCACACACCTCCTCTCCGTGTGTTTCCACTTGAACACCTTGCAATCCTGCCCCAGTACCTTCAGCACCATATATACTGTCCCTCATGGAGCCAACAACGAGCATGCACAATGGATGTCAAACCTACTTCTACACCTGGCCTGGACTGAACGGGGTGACCCGAGTGTCTTTTACTGGTTCGACCAATTCGTCGAGACAGGATACCGGTTCAACGACTTGGACACCATTCCCTTGGATGCAACCCTCAACCGTTTCATGGTTTGGTGTATATTCCTCAGCTCCCCCGTTGAAGAAGAAGTGCTGAGAATTCAAGACAAGTCGTTCGTAATCTCCCATTCATTCTTTCAAGTCACTCATACCATCGTTCACTAGTGATCATCTGGAACCCATGTCGGCCCAACTGTTTAAAGCGATCGCCGCAGCCATCAGTGATCCCATACTACGCAGTACTCACGACTATCACATCCTCCCGGACATTCTGCGTTCCATAAGTATGTGGAAATCCCGTCCAATCGTTTTTACGGAGCTGGCCTACGACTGCTGTTCTCTCATATGTGAACAATCCCCGGATATTAACGAAGACCTTCTGTTTCTCTCTCTGGAAATTGGATTCCGCCATCTTGATTACCAGGACAAGAAAGTGGGAGGCGGTCGACTCACTCACACGGAGCACCACCAGGAGATGGCTGACGTTGTTTTCAAGAATGGGGATGGCGAGGTGGTTGCAGATCTCCTCCATGCTTGGATGTCAGAAAAGTTTCCCTACAGTCTACTTGACACCTGCGCACGCTACCTCGTTGATCTCCAACGTCTGCAGCCATTCTCCCCAAGGTTACGACACCTTCTCATACGCGCTATCCAGCACATCGGTTACCCAAAATTCGAGCGGATTGAGGGCGAGGGATTTTTTGAACTGTTGGATCACCTACACATTCGTATCGGAGATGTGGATGACGAGTTTCGATGGGGGAAACTCCTTTCAGCCGCCATCAGATCCACGAAGGGACTCCACCGTTTACCTCACGAATACTGGGAGTTATTAGCGGAGCTCACCATTTCGTCTCCGAGATTATTGCGGGTCACCGGGTTCTACGATCAACACGTTATGAAGTCCCTCGAAGAAGCTAAGGAGTGGGGGAAGTTACGGTGTTGGTTTTGCGCCGTCTGGGCTTCATGGGGTCCAAATAAACCACACTCGAAAGAGGCGGACCTGGAATCCGTGGCACTATCGTTTTTCCGTAGCCAACCCGGTGCCTATGAGAAGGTCGAGGGATGGATGGAGAGGCTTGGTCAGCCGGAACTTGAAGCGTTTCGACAGATGTGCCCGCGGGCGAATCTTAGTGCAATAGGTGGGGATACACTGTAAATTTCCTTTGGTAATCTTCTCCGACTGGCCCCGTGGAAACTTACGCTGTCTTAGACCTGTTCCCCCCGCCGATGGAAGATCCGGAGAACCTGTTCGTTCGATGGCGCTTGCTGTTCCGTTACACTTCGCTGGACACGACACGTTCTGAGTGCCTTGCTGTTGTCCCGCTTTTTACTGTACCGATGTTTCTCTACATTCCATAGTCCAATGTTGCATGAAAGTTCTCGGTACCCCTCTTTCAACCGAGTCACAAGATCGCAAGGTTTAAGCGGCAGGCTCGGTTCTGCCGGTATCCATCCGATCGGAGATCTCAATGGGGGAGATTGCTCTGTTCTGGAGAAAGACGAACCGCTGCGGCTCGTTCTTTGACCTCCGGGGCCAGGGTCCGCAGAACTCAAACACCTCTTTTCAGAGCTCGACAAGACTTTGCCAGTTTGGTGTGGGATCATTGTGACGTCAACGACGAGCTCGGGCAACAACCGCCAACAACCACTCCCGCTCACCACCACTGTTTTCGTCCTACGGATTCTACTGGCTTTCTTTTTACGCCACTTCGTTCTGGAATACTCTCCAAGCTCACAAAACGATCCCATCCCTCCGTGTTCACCCACCTCAAGTCCCTCGCCCTCACCGTCGTTCCGTTCCTCAAATTTGACAATGCGTCGCTTGACGTGTGTTTCGGGTCTCTCGCCGAGACCGTTCACGAGTTGAAGGTGCATATGTGTTTAATGGGGACGCGTGGTTTCTTTGGGTGTTTGTTGGAAACGCAAAGTCTCCGGAAATGGATCTACCAACGTTCAAGCGTGGCTTGTTCGTGGTGTTAGAATTCACAGAAAGGGACGGCGGATCGCTCAATTCCCTTGCGATTGCAATACTAGAGAGTACCACGCCACCTCCCTCGGTTAGAAAAGAAACTGTTCGGGTTGGGGTCCGACGACGTTACCGTAAGTAATTTTCACCCACTTCCGGCATCGTACACAACCGCGCGACGCGCCTGCATTTATTCAGGAGTTCTGCATCGACATTGATGGCGAAGACAATAAGATTATCATCCATCACAGGGTCGCTGTCCTCGCCCTCTAGAACCTCAATGAGCGGGATACTCAAGCCGCTGCCCATGCGGAGCAACAGTTCGCCCAGAACCCCCGGCCGTACGGTCTCTGCAGCCCAACGGCTAATTCTGGCAGGCTTGTAAGCCAACTGTCACCGCACATCCACGCTCGGATGCTGACTCAAGCCCGTACATAGCACAGTATTCAACCGCCCACGAACCCGGCAGGTACAAGATACTTTTCCCTTGCAAAGACCCATATTAATCTAAGGGTTACCGAACTATCACACACTGGCGAGCGCCATCGTGTTGAACCTGGCCGGACCACATGGGGAACGGCTTGCACAACACCACGAGGTTCGAAAAGAGGGAAGTTTCTCTATCGTCGACTGTGTACTTCACGATCTACGATAATGCCTTGATAATAATGAGAATCCCTCTCTGTTACACCACTATGCACGGAAGAGGATCGTAGCGACACGCACTAAGATGGTCAACATCCAGATTCGGAGGCAACACTCAACGGTTGTAATGGTCAGTGGTGGAGGGTCGGTTGTTCGTTCCCGAGTGCTCGAAAGTCAAAAGCAGAGAGTCGATGGTGATTTCGGACTTTCAGGTCAGCCACAGATGTCATACATCCGTGGAAACATTTGACAAAGCATTTCACGTCAACGAACAATGATGACTGTCACTGGGGACCTCACTCTAACGGGCGATTATTACTGCCATTATCCATCGAGCTTGTTGAGACACGGTAAGGTGGCCCATTGAGGCTTACGGCGGTCTCGCCATCGTTCCCACATAAGCGGCTTAGACCTTTCGCCTTCCGTTGCTTCCTCTTATCATGCGAATTGGCTAGAGGTAGTTGATCATGGCACTATATACTCTGTCCTGTCGCGGGACCAAAGCGATAACGGCGGTTGCTGAAAAGCCGTTGGGGGGTCGATCTTTGCGGACGAACCCCGTGATTGGTTGTCACATTCCGGAGAACATTTTTGATGATAATCCCAAGGGCGGAACTGTATATGGAGGAAATAAAAAGGAGAAAACTACGTAGGTAGACGTGGAAATAAATAGTACAAAGACGAACAACCGGGTCTTCTGTCAATTCAGAACTCCTAGGCCCCACGCGCATCGAACTCGCCAGGGGTATTCTAGCCGGATGAATCAGAATCAGCGATGGTAGAGGTATCAACCACAGTGATGGGGTAAACTGGAGGGGGAACCCAAGCAAAAGAGTCAAGGGAAATGCAATCAAGGAGCTGCTGGGCGGTCGGTCGATCTGGAATCGACTCGCTCCAACACAGTTGCACTAATCCCCAAAGCGTGTCGGAAAACCCTAGAGATTTGGCGTCAACGGGCTCCTCTGGCCGTTTGCCCCTCAGTACGGCGGTCACAGGCGCAAAGGCGCGGAGATGATGGAACGGCAGGAGGCCGGTCAGAACCTTGGATGGGTAAATGAGCAACCAACGTGGAGAGTGAAACTGGCTCACCTCATATACCACCATTCCCAGCGCGTAACAGTCCGATTCTCGGGTTGGACGGCCGCTGGAACCGAAGTGTGTTGGATCCAACAACTCCGGGCTCATCCAACGAATTGTCCCTCCGGGAGAAACGATCGTTTCGGATAAGAGCATTGTGCTCAGATCAATCATGGTCATGAAGCCGAAATCGGCAATACGAGCGGTGCCTGTGCCGTCGACAAGGATGTTTGTCTGTTTCACCTGTCAGCGAGGTGAAAGGTGCATCAAGAACATTTGACGCACCCCTTTGAGATCCCCGTGAACGATCCCAAGGTCATGAATGTATGCCACACCAGACATGACCTCAGAGAGCTGAGCGCGGTTGATGAGCAAGGGAGAACACACAGTGAACAGCAAGTGAGCTCACCAGTCGCAACCGATTCTCCTCTGGGTTGGACTTTGTGTACTCCATCAAATTCCCGTTGGGCATCCACTCTGTGAGGATGCGCAAACAGCGTAGGTCTGCAGATATAGAAACTCCCAACAAAGGTAAAATGTTCTGATGGGACAAATGTTTCCAGCTGATTATCTCTCGGCACAACCCCTGGGTGGAAGTTTAGAGATGGAGACGGCCGAAGTCAATCGAGTAAAGGTACCTGGAACGTCCCCTCAGAATCCCCTTTGGTCATCTTGAGACACTTTATGGCGACAAGCAGTTCCGAGTATTCCCCGTTGTTCACGACCGCGCACCCGCTGTCGCAGTAAATTGGCCCAACGTGTATGAGGTTTTGTTGAAGAATATACGAGGAGGGCAGGATCCTGTGTGCTCTGCAGATCTTGGAGAGGAGCCGTAAACCGCGCTGCCAGTGTTTATCGTCGAGGTATAGCCGTGTAAGAACCTATATTCAAAGTGATGAGTTGTTGAGGAATGGAGAACTCGGTATGCTTACTCGATCGAGAAAATCGATAAATATCTGGGCCTCATTTCCCCGGAGGTTCCTTACGTGGGTAATTTTGGATGGGCAGCTTAAGAGAGACCGGACCTCTGAGAGACACCCGTCCGAAGTAACCTCTAACGAGTGGACGTTGGCCGAAAACTCCATGCCTGATGATTATTTAATTCGCGGACAGAACCAACGAGGGATGACCGAACGGTACGGAGCTCACATTTCTCGAGCGCATCTGTGACGAGGGCTGGCAGCTATAGAGTGAGGAGAACATGGTTATTAGCAAAGGGGGAGGGATGGAGCTGGGTGTATGCACACCTTCGCGAGGGGTATGGCGGCAAGGAACATGACTGGGGGGGGGGGCTGAGTGCTGCTGATGTCATACAATAATAGAAAGGATCGCTCACAGACAAAAACGGGAATGTATTCGCGAAGCTTAGCGAAGAGTAGTGCCCACTGTAAACCGACAAAGCGCGATACATCAATCAGTTTGTGTCGACAGTACGTTTGGGATCCGGGGAAGTGCGTACAAAGATGGAAATGACCGGCGAGAGAACGTTGAACCCTGGTAGGCGGAGTCAAAACACCTGACACAGCCAGACATGGATGGGGTGACTGAACGTACAAGAACTAGACAAGATGGTCTTCAACACCTGTACAGGGCCAACCTTGTACCTCTGGGGAGGGGCCTGGGCTGAGGTGGGACGACCACGTCTCGGGTATAGATTTGTCAGAGACTCGTGTCGAACCGGATGGGATGGAGAGCGGCAGCCCCCTTCATGTTCTGGATTGTCTACGATGGAACACGGTAGACATTTCTGTTGAGGTGCATCTGTGTTTGGGTCCAGACTCATTATAAGGTTGATGGCATGCTTGGTTGGTGATTCCGCTGTGCATCCCAACCGAGAGAGGATCAGAGTCAGCGAAAGAACAAGAGGAAGGAAAGGAGAAAGCAGCAAGGGTTTGTGGATGACTGTTGATCGGAGGGTTTGCAAGCCAAGAGAAAACGAACGCACGCATCGAGGGTCTTGAAATCGACGTGGTTAGAAGAGACAGGAGGAAGGACAAAAGGCAAGGAGGAATGCAGACAGGAGATACCGAAAGACCGATGCTGCACCTTAAATACTTTCCCTCATCTGGTGCCCGTTTCTTGCTTTGTATCGTGTCTGACACGCTGGGGATACAAACCCTCCCATACCCCATCGAAGAACGAAAACGGGAGATGGTCCGAGAGTCCGACGCCGCACCTTAAACGCTCCCCTTCATCTGGCGCCCATTTCTTGCTTTGTATGAATGGGTCATAGAAACAGACTTTGTACCTGGAGTGTATGCGGAGTGGACTCGGGGGTTTGATGAAATGTTTTTGGGGGCGATTCCTCTCCGATGCTTTCCAGTGTACATTACGAGGCACTGCTTGAGTGTTGTGTAATCACGCGCGACGTGGTCCGGTCCCTTGGGGCTCTTCGCCCCCGCGGATGTACAATACATTTGGTCGGTCAGATCATGTCAAGCTGGGTACTATATATTGGAAGCACGTCCTGTGGATCCTCCATTGTTTCATCTCATCCCGATGATCGCATAGGTTTCCAAATTCGTTTCCTCACAACCTGCGGTACCCCACTTCACAGCGCGCAGGCCAGTCGCCTGTACAATACAATAGGGGGTCTCGATCGCAGAGGATCATGGCAAAATTAATCGGCACCAGACCCTTTAGGTAACTCCCTCGCTTTAGGGACCTTGTACAACGCGCTGTGGTCGAGTATCGACCCGAGAATCATGCAATCACGGCGCTAGCCCAGTGAACGCGGAAAGAGCGTGTGCGGAACTATGGTAAGGTGGGTGGTTGCCGGCAGACCCGCCTTCTGTTCGAGCGGCTTCTTCGCGAGGACCTAGAGCCATTGACCACAACCACGTTTTTGGTTAAATGACTGATGACTTTGCCGGTTTGATGTGGGATCATTGTGACGTTAACGACGAGTTCAGGACGACAGCCACTCTCCCCAATCTCCACCACTGTTTTCGTCCTACGGATCCTACTGGCTTTTCTTCTGCGCCACTTCGTTCTAGAATACTCTCCGGGCTCACAAAACAATCCCATCCCTCCGTGTTCACCCACCTCAAGTCCCTCGCCCTCACCGTCGTTCCGTTCCCCAAATATGACGATCCGTCGCTTGACGTGTGTTTCCTCGTCGAGACCGTTCACAAGTTAAAGTTGCATGTGTGTTCAATGGGGACGCGTGGTTTCTCCGGGTGCCTGTTGGAAACACAGTCCCCGGAAACGGACCTACCAACGTTGCGTGGCTTGTTCGTGGTGTTAGAGTTCACAGATAGGAACGGTGGACCGTTCAATTCCCTCGCGATTGCAAGATTAGAGAGTACCATGCCACCTCCCTCGATTGGAAAAGTTCAGAATCTGAGCTATTCGGGTTGGGGTCCGACGACGTTACCGTAAGCCATTTTCACCCACTTCCGGTATCGTACACAACCGCGCGACGCGCCTGCATTTATTCAGGAGTTCTGCATCGACGTTGATGGCGGAGACAACAAGATTATCATCTATCACGAGGTCGCTGTCCTCGCCCTCTGGAACCTCAATGAGCGGGGTACTCAAGCCGCTGTCCATGCGGAGCGACAGTTCGCCCGGAACCCCCGGCCGTGCGGCCCCTGTAGCCTAGCGGCCAGTTCCGGGAGGCTTGTGAGCCAACTGTCATCGCACATTCATATTCGGATGCTAACTCAAGCCCATACGTAGCACAGTATTCAATCGCCCACGAACCCGGCAGGTACAAGATATCTTTCCCTTGCAAAGACCCATGTCATTTTAAGGGTTACCGGACAATCACGCACTGGTGAGCGCCATCGCGTTGAACTTGACCGAACCAAATGGGAAACGAGTTGCACAAGACCACGATGTTCGAAAAGAGGGAAGTTTCTCTGTTGTCGGCTGTGTACTTCGTGATGTACGGTGACGCCTTGACGATAATGAGAAACGCTCTCTGTTACGCCATTATGCACGACGGAGGATCGTAGCGACACGCACTGAGATGGTCAACATCCAGATTCAGAGGCAACACTCAACGGTTGCAGTGGTCAGCAGTGGAGGGTCGATTGTTCGTTCTCGAGTGCTCGAAAGTCGAGAGCAGAGTGTCGGTGGTGATTTCGAACTTTCAGGTCGGCCGCAAATGTCGTACATCCATGTAAACATTCGACAAAGTATTTCACGTCAGGGAACAATGATGACTATTATCGGGGATCTCACTCTAACGGGCGATTGTTACTGCCGTTATCCATCGAGCTTGTTGAGACACGGTAAGGTGGCCCGTCGAGGTTATGGCGGTCTCGCCAATGTTCCCACATAAGCCGCTTGGACCTTTCGCCTTCCGTTGCTTCCCCTTATTGTGCGAACTGGCCGGAGGTAGTTGATCATGACGCTATATACTCTGTCCTATCGCGGGACCAAAGCGATAACGGCGGTTGCTGAAAAGCCATTGGAGACGCCGGTAAACTGACTTTTGCAGGGCTATTTATAGCTTTCTCTGAGAGGCGTTTGCGAGTCCCGCCGCCACACTTGCGGACGCTGGAGGTCAAGCATGATGGCCACGGTAAACACGAACAAACAGGTTATCCCCGTACCCGCATGTTCACACGGATATATATGCAGGGCACCGTAGCCCACCGCCCGCCAGCTTCGCCCACTTCTTCGCCCCACAACAATGGACGAGGCCCCTGAAATGGAGTCCCCCCCGTTGAGAGTCACGATAAATCCAAAATGGTGCGCTGGACGTGCTATACCTCCTGGGCTGATCGCTGGATGTCAAACATAGCATACAGGATGCTCTCAGGGCCTTCCTACAACCCATAAAGACCAACGACGCTCGCCTCGATTTCTACGCTGTGTACAGAGT
>Ga0307513_10001541_pt1 | contig 33038 bp, 28 predicted proteins | sample 15_EM_MG_FD_202174 | JGI IMG/M metagenome (GOLD analysis project Ga0307513, IMG submission 202174) | Populus trichocarpa ectomycorrhiza microbial communities from riparian zone in the Pacific Northwest, United States - 15_EM | ecosystem: Host-associated > Plants > Roots > Unclassified | place... | reverse complement strand
CCGGCTTCGTCTGGCTCAACGCGATGCTGATCCGCGCCTTCCACCATTTCGGCGGGGTGCCGTTCGATGTCGATGCCTGGACGCATTCGCTGGCGGTGCACACCGGCATCACGCTGCTGTGGACCGCCACCGCGCTGGTGCTGATGTGGCTGGCCGCGCGCCGGGCACTGCGGCTGCCTTGGATGGTCGGCGCGGCCTTGCTCACCGCCGTCGTGCTGAAGCTCGCGCTGGTCGACTTGTCGGGCAGCGGCAGCGTCACGCGGATCGTTTCGTTCATCGGCGTCGGCGTGCTGATGCTGGTGATCGGCTATGTCGCGCCGCTGCCGTCGAAGGAGGCGGGCCATGCGGCGGCTTGAGCTCGGCTGCGTGCTGCTCGGCCTGGCCGTGTCGGCCGGCGCCGTCGAGCCGGCGTTTCGCTACCGCGCGCCGATCACGGTGCAGCAGCCGGCGGCCTTCGTGCAACTGCCGTTGCCGGCCAGCGCGTATGGACGCAGCCTGCAAGCCGGACTCGACGACCTGCGAGTCGTCGATTCGCGCGGCGAGCGGGTGCCGTTCGCGTTGCTGGCACCGCGCGCGAGCCTGACGCAGGACGTCGAGCAGCAGCGCGACGCCGTGCTGTACCCGCTGCCGCGCAAGCCCGCCGCCGGCCAGCCCTGGGCGTCGCCGGTGGAAGTGGTGGTGCAGGGCGAACGCATCAGCGTCAAACCCATTTTCTCCAGACGGCTCGCCGGCAAGGCCGCTGCGCCGGCAGATTCACCCGGCTGGTTGATCGACCTCGGCGAACGGGCCCGCGATGAGCCGCCGCCGCAGTCGCTGCGGCTGGCGTGGTCGGGCCCGGCCGAGTTCAGCGCGGCCTTCGTCTTCGAGGTCAGCGACGACCTCCGCCGCTGGCGCGCTGGCGGCAATGGCCAACTGATGGCGCTGTCTTCAGCCACCGGCCCGCTGACGCAGCCGAGCGTCGTACTCCCGGCCGACGCGGCGCGCTTCGTCCGCCTGGTCTGGCTCGATCCAGCCGCGGCGCCGGTGCTCACCGGCGCCCGGCTCGTCGCCGCCCGCCAGCGCAGCGTCGCGCTCGATCCGCCAGCCGAGCTGGCGTTCTCCGCCAGCCCCGAGCCGCCGGGCCAGGCCGGGAAGGGCGCCTTGCACTTCGACCTCGGCGGCGCCTTGCCGCTGGTTCAGCTCGACCTGCAACTGGCGCCCGGCACCCACATCGCACCGGTTCGTGTGCAGGTGCGCTCGCGTATCGACGAGCCGTGGCGCGAGTTGGCGCAAGCGGTCTTCTACCGGCTCGAACGCGGCGGAGCGGCCAGCCGTTCGCCGCCGATCGAGTTGCGCGCGACGCTTCGCTACCTGCGGATCGTTGCCGACGAACGCTCGGCACCGCTGGACGCCGGCCAGACCCGGCTGCTCGTCCAGGCCCAGCTCGCCAGCCTGGTGTTCGCCAACCAGGGCCAGGCGCCGTTCAGCCTGCTGGCGGGGGCGAGCGACGCGCGCCCGGGTGCACTGCCGGCCGGCGTGCTGGTGCCGGCGCTGGACGACGAACGGCCGCGCTTCGGCCGCGCATCGCTGGGCGAATGGCACGAGGTCGCCGCCGTCGCGCGGCAGCTGGAGGCCGATCAACGCCAGGCCGCGCTGCGGCCATGGCTGCTGTGGGGTGTGCTGGTTGCCGGCGTGCTGGGCTTAAGCGCGATGGTCTGGCGGCTGGCGCGCAAGCGCGGCTGAGCACCTTCACAGGCCTGCAGGCCCTGCCGGGCCTTACCTCTTGCACGCGTTCGATTCGGTCAAATGCGAGTCGCTGCCCGTCACCGTGACGCTCCCCCGCACGATCGCCGTCGCCGCCACCGCGATGTTGATATCCGCCCTGCCGACGGCGGGCGCGGCCGCCGGCGCGATGCCCAGCGGCTGCAGCTTCAGCTTCTGGCACAGCGCGACGTCGCCTTGGCGATTCACCTTCAGCGCCAGCAACGCCGGCAGTACCGTGGCGCTGCCGACCGAGCCGGCCGCGACGTAGCCGCCGTCGCGGGTCGGCGCGAAATCGACGGTCAGCACGCTCAGGCCGCGCTGGTTGTTGGTCGATTCCTGCCACAGCAGTGCGCCGGCCGGGTCGACCTTCGCGATCCCCGCCGATGTGCAGCCGGCGGCGACCATCAGCAGGTAGCCGCCGGCGACCGGCTGCGCGTCGTAGGCGCCGATGCCGCCGCCGCAGGGGTCGCCGGCGTAGCCGAGCCGCCAGGCCACCTGTCCGGCCGCATCGAGCTTCACCACGAACATGTTCGCGATGCTGCCGCCGTCGTAGTAGTTGCCCGACAGCAGGTAGCCGCCGTCGGCCGTGGGCCTCACCGAGCCCGAATACGCGTCGCCCGTGCCGACCGGATATTCATGCTGCCACTCCGGGTTGCCGTCGGCGCCCAGCTTGACGACCCACGGCGAGCAGCGCGTCGTGCAGGGGCCGAAGCCGGTTGCGATGGCGCCGTTGTCGGGCGTCGCGTGGATCGAGCCGGGGATCATGCCGTACAAGTTCTGCCAGACCACGCTGCCCGCCGGGTCGAGCTTCAGAACCCACAGCGGTGAGGGCACGTCGAGCGTGGCGTCGAAGTTCATCGCGCCCAGCAGGTAGCCGCCATCGGCCGTCTGTTCGATGCTCCACGGCAGCGCGCCGACGGCGCCGCCGGTCGGGTAGGTGGCTTGCCACAGGAGGTTGCCCGACCGGTCGATGCTCATCGCCGTCAGCACTTGGGTGCCGGTCGACGGCCCGACCACGGCGGCCACGATGAAGCCGGCGCTCGTCTGCTGCACGCGCCAGCCGTCGCTGTACTGGCCGCTGACGCGGAACACCTTCTGCCAGACCACGGCGCCGGCGGCATCGAGCCGCAGCATCACCATGTCGATTGCGGTCGTCGTCTGCTCGCCGACCATTACATAGCCGCCGTCGTCGGTCTGCACGATCGAGCGGCCCAGGAAAGCGGCCCCCGGCACCGAGTACACGGTCTGGAAGCTGGATGGGTTGCGCAGAGCCTGCGCGCCAGCAGGCGTGCTTGCAAGGCAGGCCGCCAACCCCAGAACCCAGGCGGCTGCAGCGCGGCCGATGCGGGAGCACGAAGACGTCATGACAGTTCCTTTCAAGCCCGATGTGCCAGGCCGCGCACAGTCGGTTCCAGCTCGCGCGCCCAGTATAGGCAGCGATCCGGCTCCGAAGCCGCGGCCGGCGGCGCGCTATCGTTCGGCCATGAAGGCGATGACGCGCGGGTGGCCGCACACCCCAAGCTCAGCGCTGCTGTTCTGCAACCCCGTCTGCCAGGCGCTCGTGCCATGAAGAAAACGATCCTCGTCGCCGGCTCGGCGAATCTCGACTTCGTCGTTCGCGCCGCACGCATCCCGGCCGCCGGCGAGACCGTGCTCGGCCGCGACTTCCAGACCTTCCCCGGCGGCAAGGGCGCGAACCAGGCGATCGCCAGCGCGCGCGCCGGCGGCGCCGCGACGCAGATGCTGCTGGCGCTGGGCGCCGATTCGTTCGCGGCGGCCATCGAAGCCTCGCTCAACGAAGCCGGCGTGCGCCTGCACGTCGTGCGTGTTGCGGGTCAGCCGACCGGCACTGCCTTCATCTGCCTGGCCGACGATGCCGAGAACGCGATCACCGTCGCGCCTGGCGCGAACAGCCTGCTGTGCGCCGAACACCTGCCGTCGCTCGATGGCGTGAGCCACCTGCTGCTGCAACTCGAAACCCCGATCGAGGCCGTCACCGCCTATGCCGAGGCCGCGCGTGCCGCCGGCGTGACGGTCGTGCTGAACGCTGCGCCGGCGCAAGCGTTGCCGCCAGCGCTGCTGGCCGCTGTCGACGTGCTGATCGTCAATGAAGGGGAACTCGCCGCGATCGGCGGCGAAGCTGCCGTGCCCGCCGTTCCGACGCTGGTCGTCACGCTCGGCGCGCGGGGCTGCCGCGCCCGCCAGCTCGGTGAGTGGCTGTGCTTGCCGGCGTTCGCCGTCAAGGCGATCGACACCACCGCCGCCGGTGACACCTTCTGCGGCGTGCTGGCCGCCGCGCTGGGCGATGGCGAAACACTGCGCGCCGCGATGCGCCGGGCCAGCGCGGCGGCGGCGATCGCCTGCACGCGACTCGGCGCGCAGGCCAGCATCCCGACCCGCGCCGAGGTGGACGCGTTTCTTCGCCTGCACCCGCTTGCCGAATGATTGACGACTGACGACTGACGACTGACGACTGACGCCAGGCCGCCGTCAGCCGGCCGCGAGGACGTGGCGGGCCAGCGTGAACTCGAAGCACGCGCCGCGCCCCGGTTCGCCGCGGGCGCAGACGGTGCCGCCGTGGCGTTCGATGATGCGTTGCACGATGCTCAGGCCGATGCCGGTGCCGTGGAACTGCTCGCCGGCGTGCAGCCGGGTGAAAGGCGTGAACAGGCGGCTGGTCTGGCTGGGTTCGAAGCCGGCGCCGTTGTCTTCGATGCTGATCCGCAGCCGGCCGTCGGCGTCGAGCCGGCCGCCCAGGCGCACGATCGGCTGCGCGACGTGGCGGGTGAACTTGGCGGCATTGCCGAGCAGGTTGCTCAGCACGATGCGCAGCGCCGCCGGCGAGCCGACGGCGGCCAGCCCCGGCTCGACGACCCAGGCGATCTCGGCCTGGCGTTCGAGCGGCGGCAGCTCGGCCAGCGCCTGCTCGGCGAGCAGGCTGACGTCGACCGCACCCATCGGCATCGGCTGCACCGCCGAGCGGGCCAGCTGCAACAGCGCGTCGACCGTGTCGCGCATGCTGTGCGCGGCCTGTACCTGCAGCGCGAGCAACTGGCGGTCGTCGTTGCTGAGGCGGCTGTCGGCGCGCGTCTCCAGCAGGTGGGCCAGGCCTTCGACGTGGCTGATCGGCGTGCGCAGTTCGTGCGCGAGCTGGCGCGAGAAGGCGTCGAGGTCGCGGTTGAGCTGTTCGAGTTCGCGCGTGCGTTCGGCCACCGCGCGCTGCAGGCCTTCGTTGTGGCGCAGCAGCAGCCGCTCGGCCTCCTTGCGCACGGTGACGTCGCGGCCGACGCCGTGGTAGCCGAGGAAGCGGCCCTGGCCGTCGAAGCGCGGAATGCCGCTGACCGACAGCCACAGCAGGCGCCCGTCTTCGGTGTCGATCTGGAACTGCAGCGACTTGAACGGCCGGTGCGCTTCGACGTCGGCGCGGTGCTCGGCCCATTCGGCGGCCGTCAGCGCATCGCGATGGGCCTCCCAGCGCGTGCGGCCTTCGAGTTGTTCGGCGAAGTACGGGAAGCGCCGGTTCATCTCGGGGCCGGGCGAGCGCAGGCGGTGCTCGGTGTCGGTTTCCCAGTACCAGTCGGACGCCAGCCCGGCCATCAGCGACCAGCGCTGGGCGCTGGCGGCGAGCCGCTCGTGCGCCACCTTGCGCTCGGTGATGTCGCGGCCGACCCCTTCGTAGCCGGCAAAGTCGCCGCGAGGGTCGTAGCGCGGGCGGCCGCTGATCGAGATCCAGATCGTGTGCTCGTCGCGCCGCGCGCGGGCGCGGAATTCGATGTCGCGAACCGGCTTGCGGCCGTCCAGCCGCTCGTGCAGCGCGGCCCAGCCGGCCGCCGGCGGGTCGAGAAAGGTGACCTGGTCGCGCCGCCGGCCGGTGATGTCGGCCAGCGTCCAGCCGAGGGAGGTGATCGCCGGCGCCGAGCCCGACAGCCACGTCAGGCGGTGCTGGGCGTCGGTTTCCCAGTACCAGTCGGCCGACAGCTCGGCCAGCGTGTGCCAGCGCCGGTCGGCTTCGCCGAGCAGGCTTTCGACGCCATTGGCCAGTGCGTCGAAGGACGACGGCGCGCCTTGGCGCTCATTGCGCAGGCTGCGCACCGCGTCATGCCAGTCGCCACTGTCGAGCTGGCTGGAGAACTGGCGCAGCGACGCGCGCACGCGCCGGTGCTGCTGCTGTTGTTGCCAGAGGGCGCGGATCGGCAGCAGCAGCGCCAGCATCAGCAGCGCGGTCAGGCTTTCGAGCCAGATCCCGCCGAGGGCGCCGGTGTCGAACGGGCGGAACAGCAGCATCAGAATCGCGGCCGCCGCGACCAGCGCGCCGGCGAGCAAGGGCAACCAGCCGACCCGTGCCGCCTGGCGCAGGTCGTCGGGCAGCACGCGTGCGGGCTCGCTCGCTGCCGAGGCATCGAAGACGTGTTCGGATTTTCCCAACGCTGACCGGCTCCGTGCGGCACACCGCTGGCGCGGCTGCCGTGCGTGACGTCTTTCTTGATGGCGCGCCGAAGCGCGCATCTCGTTTCAATTCACTACGGATTGTCGCGCTTTTCGGTGGCGCCGGGTGGCGCTGCGCGATGGAAATCAGGCCAGCAGGCTGCCCGATTGGCCGGCGCGGTCGGCGCCGCCGTTGGACGCGTAGACGGCGCTGCCCAGGTTCGGCAGCAGCACGTCGATCGCGCGGTCGAGCGCGGCGGTGGCGCGAGCGAAGGCTTCGCGCTGGGCGGCGACCTGGCCGCTGGCCAGCGCCAGCCGCTGGCGCAGCGGAGGCGGCACGCCGCCTTCGCGGGCGGCGCGGCTGAAGTGGTCGACCGCCGCAGCCAGCGCGCGGTGCAGTTCGACGGCTTCGGAATCGATGGCCTGCGCGTCGTGGCGGTACAGCGCAGCGCCGAGCGCAGCCAGCCGCGTTTCGACGGCGGCCAGCGGCGTTTCGAGTTCAGCGGCGCGCTGCAGCGCGCGCAGTTCGGCGTTGGTGGTCAGCATGGGAAACCGCGCCGCCGCTTCAGCGAGCGACCTTGCCCAGCAGTTCCTGCGCGTTGGCGATCAGCTTGTCGGCGATCGCCTCCGGATTGACCTTGAATGTGCCGTCGCGGATCGACTGCGAGATGCGGGCGACCTTTTCCGCGTCGAAGCTGCCGTCGGAGCCGTCGGCGCTCAGCAGTGCCGCCGTCGACGACAGCGCGACGTGCGAGCTCGGTTCGGCACTCTTGCCGGGGACTGCTTCGGTGGCCTTGCGCTCGCCGTTGACGGGCGCCGCTTGCGGCTTCGAATCGAGAGGACCGATCTTCATGTTGGACTCCAGCGGGGGCAGCCGTGATGGCCATTCCCCTTTGACATGATCGCTGTATCGGACGTGCCGGGCCTGAACTTTAGGGCCGCGCGCCGCATTTTTGTCTGACCCCTGCAAATGAGGGGGTGGCGTTGCCGCCCGCTCACAGGGAAACCTCGATCCGGCGCTCGCCGCTCGGCTGGCCGCTGACGACCCGGCCGCCTTCGACGCGCACCCGCGCCGGCTGGCCTTCGACGCCGTTCGACATCGCCTGGCCTTCGCCGCTGACCGAAAAGCCGTTGCCGCTGGCGACGATGCGCACCGTATCGCCGGCGGCGAACCACTGGCGCGGGCGCAGATCGGCGCTGCGCAGCGCCTGCCCGGCGGCCAGCGGGCGCGCCAGCGTGCGGCCGACGGCCAGCTCGCTGCGCGTCTGCGCTGGCGAGGCTTCGGCCGCCCAGTCGATTTCCGCGGTGCGCAACTGCGCGGCTTCGAGCACCGCGCCGGCCGGCAGCGCGCTGCTGCCGACCAGGGCCGGCGCGAGAACCTTGACGGTGACCGGCACGAAGACGTTCCACAGCGTCGCGCCTTGCAGGCAACGCAAGCCCACGCGGGTGCGGCCCCACGGCCGCGTGCCGGCGCTCAGGTAGGCCTCGCTGCGCGCGCACGGCGCCAGCTGCAGGCGAGGGTCGAGCGCGCCGGGCGCGGCCTCGATGCGGGCGCCGGCCGGCGCGCCGCTGGCGGCGGCCTGTCGGGCCAGCGCCAGCACCTCGGCCAGCAGCGTTTGCGGCAGCACCTGCGCGCCGGCAGGCAGCGCGAGGGCGGCGCCGATCAGCGCGAGGAGGCACAGGGCGTACTGACGGACGGACTGACGCAGGATGTTCACGAGCATCAATGTAGAGGCTGAAGGCTGCTGCAGACCCGCCGAACAGGCCGGGTTTGGACCGTCTATTCGGGCTTATGTCGGCGAGCGTGCTACCCAGAATCGGTTGCCACCCAAGGAGCGCCTCGCATGATTCAACGCCTGACCGGCTCGCTCGACTTCCAGACCGAAGCGCTGGTTCTGCGTTCCGAGCGCCAGAGATTGATCGCCAGCAACATCGCCAATGCCGACACGCCCGGCTACGTGGCCCGCGACTTCGATTTCGCGCAGGCGCTGCGCCAGGCCACCGGCAGCAGTGGCGGCGCCACGTCGCTCGGCGGCCCGATCAGCGGCGACCTGCTCGCCGAAGGCTTCGGCCGCAGCCGGCAGTCGCCGGCACTGGCCTATGCGACGCCGAGCCAGACCAACCTCGACCGCAACACGGTCGACATGGACCGCGAACGCGCGGCCTTCGCCGACAACGCGCTGAAGTACGAGTCGACCTTGCGCTTCATCAACGGCAGCGTGCGAACGATGCTCGACGCGATGAAGAGCCCGAACCAAGGTTGAGAAACATGATGCGTCTTCAGACTGACTTCGAGCGCCCGGCGCCGGGCCGCTCCCAAGCCGGGGCGCCATCCCCTCGGGGGATCGACGCGGTACTCCGCGGCGAGGGGCTGACATGAGCATGTTTCGCATTTTCGATGTCGCCGGCAGCGCGGTCAGTGCGCAAAGCCAGCGGCTGAACGTCGTCGCCTCCAACCTGGCCAACGCCGACACCGTGGCCGGCCCCGATGGCCAGGCCTACAAGGCGCGCCAGGTCGTCTTCCAGACGGTCGCGATGGGCGCGGCGGGCCAGCCCGACAGCGCAGCCGGCGTTCGCGTCTCGACGATCAGCGAAGACCAGAGCGCGGGCCGGCGCGTGCACGACCCCAAGCACCCGGCCGCCGACGCCGACGGCTACGTGACCTACAGCAACGTCAACGCGGTCGAGGAGATGGTCAACATGATCTCGGCCTCGCGTTCGTACCAGAACAACATCGAAGTGATGAACACCGCGAAGAGCCTGCTGCAGAAGACCCTGCAGATGGGCCAGTCGTGACCCCCTGACACAGCGAGGCCGCGATGAGCAGCACGACGATCGATCCCTATGCCGCGTTGAACACGACGGCCGCCACCACCGCCACCGCCGCGGCCGACAGCGCGACCACCACCTCCGACCGCTTCCTCAAGCTGCTGGTCGCGCAGATGCAGAACCAGGATCCGCTGAATCCGATGGACAACGCGCAGATCACCAGCCAGATGGCGCAGATCAGCACGGTGAACGGCATCGACACGCTGAACACGACGGTGAAGGGTCTGAACACGCAGTTCGTCCAGATGCAGGCGCTGCAGGGCGCGGCACTGGTCGGCCACGACGTCACCATCCAGGGCAACGGGCTGGCGATCGAGGACGGCGTCGGCGTCGGCGGCTTCGATCTCGCCGGCGCCGCCGACAAGGTCAAGGTCGAGGTGCTCGACGCATCCGGCCGCGTCGTCGACACGCTCGACCTCGGCGCCGCCAGCAGCGGCACGCAAAGCTTCGCCTGGCCGGCCAGCGGCATCGCCGACGGCAGCGCCTATACCTTCCGCGTCACCGCCACCGCCGGCAGTACCGCCGTCAGCTCGACCGCGCTGATGCGCGACCGCGTTGCCGCGGTCAGCACCAGCGGCAGCTCGCTGACTCTCGAACTCGTTCGCTCGGGCAGCGTGCCCTACAGCGACGTCAAGGCCTTCAACTGATCAAGGACCAGCCATGAGCTTTCAACAAGGCCTTTCGGGTCTCAATTCCACCAGCAAGAACCTCGAGGTGATTGGCAACAACATCGCCAACGCCAACACCTACGGGGCCAAGATCGCCCGCGCGGAGTTTGCCGACATGTATGCCAACGCACTCAACGGCGCCGGCGCCAACAGCGTCGGCATCGGCACCAGCCTGGCTGCCGTGGCCCAGCAGTTCACCCAGGGCAACATCACGACCACCGGCAGCTCGATGGACCTCGCGGTCAACGGTGCCGGCTTCTTCCAGGTCACCGACGGCGTGAGCCCGACGATGTACAGCCGCAACGGCCAGTTCAAGGTCGACCGCGAAGGCTTCTTCGTCAACGACCAGAAGCTGCAGTTGATGGGCTACCCGGCTGACGGCAGCGGCGTCATCCAGCCCGGCGCGGCCAAGCCGCTGCAGCTGCCGACCGCCGGTATCGCGCCGAACCCGACCAGCGAGATCGGGCTCGAGATGAACCTCGACTCGCGCGCGGCGACCACCAACCCGGGCGCCGGCGTCGTGCCGCAGATCGACTTCTCCGACGCCTCGACCTACAACAACGCAACCTCGCTGACGGTCTACGACGCGAAGGGCCAGGACGTCGCGCTGACCTACTATTTCCAGAAGACCGACACCGACCAGTGGAACATCTTCGTCACCGCCAACGGCACGCCGACCGCCGGCACCGCTGACGACCCGCAACCGCTGACGAACCCGCCCATCACCTTCGCCGCCGACGGCAGCGCGCCGACGATCGATGTCAGCGCCTTGCCGATCTCGATCGCCGGGCCGCTGACCAACAGCGACGGCGCGAGCATCGTGACGCCGATGGACTTCACGCTGTCGCTGGAGGGCGCCACCCAGTACGGCTCCGGCTTCGGCGTCACCAACCTGTCGCAGGACGGTTATGCGCCGGGCCAGATGTCGAGCATCACGATCGAACAGGACGGCATCGTGATGGCCCGCTACAGCAACGGGCAGAGCAAGCCGGCCGGCCAGATCGAACTCGCCAACTTCCGCAACCCGCAGGGGCTGCAGCCGCTGGGCGGCAACTCGTGGGCCAGCACCTATGCGTCGGGCGACCCGGTGGTCGGCGTGCCCAGCGAAGGCAACATGGGCGTGCTGCAGTCGGGCGCGCTGGAAGAATCGAACATCGACCTCACCGGCGAGCTGGTCAGCATGATCACCGCGCAGCGCATCTACCAGGCCAACGCGCAGACCATCAAGACCCAGGACCAGGTCCTGCAGACGCTGGTCAACCTGAGGTAATTCGTGGACCGCCTGATCTACCTGGCGATGAGCGGCGCGAAGGCGTCGATGCAGCGCCAGGACGTGCTGGCGAACAACCTCGCCAACGCGTCGACGCCCGGCTTTCGCGCCGAGCTGCAGGCCTTTCGTGCGGTGCCGGTGCTGGGCAGCGGCGCCAGCACGCGGGTCTACGCGCTGGAATCGACGGTCGGCTACGACGCCAAAGGCGGCCCGGTGCAGACCACCGGCCGCAACCTGGACGTCGCGGCCAAGGGCAACGCCTGGCTCGCGGTCCAGTCGCTCGACGGCAGCGAGGCCTACACGCGCGCCGGCGCGCTGCAGGTCAGCACCGAAGGCGTGCTCGTCACGCCCGGCGGGCTGCCGGTGCTCGGCGACGGCGGGCCGATCACGCTGCCGGCCAACGCAACGGTCGAGATTGCCGGCGACGGCACGATCACCTCGACGGTCGGCAACGCGAAGCCGCAGCAGGCCGGCAAGCTGAAGCTCGTGGTCCCCGAGGCGCCACTGACGCGCGGCACCGATGGCCTGTTCCGCGGCGCGGATGGCGACCTGCCGGCCGAGCCCAGCGCCCGCGTTCAGGGCGGCGCGCTCGAAGGCAGCAACGTCAGCCCGGTCGAGACGATGGTCGCGATGATCAGCGCCGCCCGCCAGTTCGAGCAGCAGATGAAGATGCTGCAGAGCGCCGAGCAGAAGGAACAGGCGGCGACGAAGCTGCTGGCGCCGTAATCAAGCTCTTCAGCCGGCGCAACTGCGGGGCGACGAGAGGGACCGTCAGCATCGTGCTCACGACGGCCATCAGCAGCAGCGCGGTGAAGGTCTCCGACGTGATCAGCTGCTTGTCGAGCAGGATGTTCGCGAACACGATCATGATCAGCGCCTTGGTCTGCAGCAGCCAGCCGATGATGCTCGCCTCACCGGGCTTCCAGCCGAGCAGCCGCCCTGCGATCTGGATGCCGGCCAGCTTGCCCGCCACCGACGCCGCCAGCAGCAGCGCGGCCGCCAGCAGCACCGCGCTGCCGCCGAGCGCCCAGTTCGTGCGCAGCCCGGCGCTCAGGAAGTACACCGGCATCAGCACCAGCAGCACGTGGTGGCGCAAAGCGTCCAGCTGCGCCTGCACGAACCATTCGGCATCGAGGATCACGCCGGCGAGAAACGCGCCGACCATGTAGTGCAGCCCCGCCCAGTCGGCGCCGAAGGCGCACACCGCGAGCCAGATCAGGCCGACGAACCAGCGGTCGCGCGCTGGCAGCCATTGCATCAGCCGGCGCATCAACCAGCCGGCCAGAACGAAGGCGGCGAGGAACACCGCCTGGCGGCCGATGCGCTGCCAGTCCATCAGGATCAGTGCCAGCACGCTCCAGATCGCGATGTCGTCCAGGCTCGCGTAGCGCAGGATCCGCTGGCCGAGCGGTTGGCGCAGGATCTCGAGCTTTTCCATCAGCAGGATCAGGATCGGCAGCGCCGTCACCGCACACGACATGCCGACGCCGAGCACGAACTGCCACGGTGCCGCCGCCGCGCCCAGCCAGCCCGGCTGGGCGAGCAGCAGCGCGCCGGCCGCGCAGCCGAAGAGCACCGGCGTGCCGAGCGCGAGGCCCGCGGTGATCGCGCTTTCGCGACGGTGCATCCAGGCCTGCCTCAAGTCGAGTTCGATGCCGGCGATCCAGACGAACAGCATCACCGCCCACCAGGCGATGCCGTTCAGCGCCTGCACGACTGCCGGCGCGAACAGCGATGAATAGACCTCGGGCCAGGCGCGCCCGAGCAGCCCGGGGCCGAGCACGATGCCGGTCAGGATCTGCACCACCACCAGCGGCGCCCAATAGTCGGTGCGGGCCAGCCGCCAGACGAGGTAGGGCAGCGCGAAGATGATCGCCATCGCGATCAGGAACAGCTCGCTGGTGGTGATCGCGATCGGCATCCTCGGCCCCACTTGAAACGGCATGAAACGGCACGCGCGCAAATCATAGAGGGCAACAAGGTGCCCGAAACGCGGCTGAAGTGCACCGGCCGGGGCCGGTGGCGAACAGCCCGCCCTCAACCAAGCTCGGCAAGGGCCGATATCACGCTGGGAGCGACTGTCGCGAGCGAGCCCGCCCGGCGCCTGCCATCGACCCACCCCGAACGAAGCCTCTGATGAACCGTATCCTGATCGTCGAAGACGAGAGCATCGTCGCGTTGAACATGCAGCGCACGCTGAGCCGTCTCGGCTACGAGGTGGTCGGCGTCGCCGGCACCAGCGCCGAGGCGATCAGCCTTGCGCGGGCCGAGCGGCCTGACCTGGTGCTGATGGACATCAACCTCGGGCGCGGCGGCGACGGCATAGAAACCGCTGCACAGCTTTCCCGCGAACGCCAGACGCCGGTGATCTATCTCACGGCCTATTCCGAAGAGGCGACGCTGAAGCGGGCGCGCGAGACCGCGCCCTATGGCTACCTGCTCAAGCCGTTCTCCGAGCGGGAACTGCATGCGACGATCCAGATGGCGCTCGAACGGGCGCGCGCCGACGCCGCGCTGGTCGACGGCGAAGAACGCTCGCGGCTGGCGCTCGAGTCGGCCGGGTCCGGCAGTTGGGAACTCGACACCGAGTCCGGCAGCCTGCGATGCCACGGCCTGGCGGACCACCTGTTCGGCGTCGAAGGGCAGGCCTTCAAGGACAGTTGGACCGCGCTGCTCGCCCGTGTCGTACCCGAAGATCGCGAGGCCGTGCGCCAGGCGCTTGCCGAAGCGGTGGATCGTGGTGGCCTGATGACGGTCGAGTTTCGGATCTTGCGTGCCGATGGCACCCGGCCGTGGCTGCGCGTACAGGCCCGCAACTACGGTCGGCCCGGCGAGCCGGCGCGGCTGATCGGCGTCGCGCAGGACATCAGTGTTTCCCGCGCGGGCGAAGCGGCGATGCGCCAGGCAGCAACCGTGTTCAGCTCATCGAAGGAAGCGATCTTCATTGCCGACGCCGGGCTCCATCTGGTTGCGGTGAACGACGCCTTTTCGGCAGCCACCGGGCACGCGCTGGCAGACGTGATCGGCAGGCGAATCGACGACTGGCTGCTGCGCGCCGTCGCCGGCCAGGCAAGCCTCGATCTGGCCACTGAGCTGGCGCTGCACGGGCACTGGCAGGGTGAACTGACCGGCCTGCGGCAAGGCGGCGAGACCTTCCCGGCGTGGCTGAATCTGACCCGTGTGCCGGACGAGAACGGTGGCGACGCCCAAGTGGTCGGCGTGTTCTCCGACATTGGCGCCCTGCGCCGGGCCGAAGAGCAATTGCTCCACCTGGCGCATCACGATCCCTTGACCGGCCTGCCGAACCGCCTGCTCGCGATGGACCGGCTGGATCAGGCGATCAGCCGTGCCCGGCGGCACCGTTGGCGAACGGCGGTCGTGATGGTCGACCTCGACCACTTCAAACGCGTCAACGACACGCTGGGCCACCCGGCCGGTGACGAGTTGCTTTGTGTCGTTGCCGCCCGCCTCAAGGCCAGCCTTCGCGCCGAAGACACGGTCGCCCGCCTGGGTGGCGACGAGTTCATTCTCATCCTCGAGAACATCGACAGTGAAGCCGCCATCGCGGGCGTGGCAACGAAGCTCCTGCAACGTGTCAGCGAGCCGCTGTTGCTGGCGGGCAGCCAGGTCAGGCCCTGCGCCAGCCTGGGCGTCAGCGTATTCCCGAACGACGGCCTGGACCGCGACGCCCTCATCCGTGCGGCAGACACCGCGATGTACGCCGCCAAGGAGGGCGGCCGCCACCGGCTGGCTTTCTACGCGCCGGAGATGACCGAGAAGCTCTCGCGCCTTGTCACCGCGGAACAGGACCTGCGGCGCGGCCTGGCGGCCGGCGAGTTGCGGGTGCACTACCAGCCGCAGCTTTCGCTCGCCGACATGAGCCTCGTCGGCCTCGAAGCGCTGGTGCGCTGGCAACATCCGCAACGCGGGCTGCTGGGGGCTGACGACGTCATACCGGCGGCCGAAGAGAGCGGTCTGATCGCCGAGGTGGGCGCCTTCGTGTTGAAGGCGGTGTGCCAGCAGATTCGCGCCTGGCTGGACCTCGGGCTGGATTGCCCGCGGGTGGCCGTCAACATCTCGGTGCGCCAGCTCAAGCCGGGTTCGTTCCCACAGTTGGTTGCCCGGCAGCTTGCCGATGCGCGCATCCCTGCGGACCGGCTCGAACTCGAACTGACCGAATCGACGCTGCAGCAGGAGGACGTGTGCGTCCCGGCGCTGCTGGCGCTGGGCGAAATGGGCGTCGCGCTGGCCATCGATGACTTCGGCACCGGCTATTCCAGTCTGGCATCACTGCGCCGCCTGCCGGTGGGCCGCTGCAAGATCGACCGCAGCTTTGTCAACGAAATCGCCGCCGGCAGCGGTGGCGAGGCGATCGCCGGCGCGATCATCGACATCGGGCACCGGCTGAACGTTCAGATCACCGCCGAAGGGGTGGAAACCGAAGCCCAGCTGACGGCCTTGCGTGCGATGGGCTGCGACGACGTGCAGGGTTTCCTGTTTGCCAAGGCGATGCCGGCTGACGACGTGCAAGGCCTGCTGCGCTCGGTTTCGGCTGCCGTCACGGCAACTACGCCGTTCGAGATGGCGGCTTGACGACGCGTCAGCGCTGCAGCCAGTCACGCTCCAGTTCGGCCAGTGTCGTGCACAAGGTCTCGAACCGGCTGGGCTTTCGAACGTAGCCGCTGGCGCCCAGGCGCCGCGCCTCCTGCTCGTCGGAGGCATGGTCCGATGCGCTGAATATCACTACCGCGAGGCTCGCGGTGCGTGGGTCGGCGCGCAGCCGCTGCAGCACGTCGAACCCGTCGAGCCTGGGCATGTTCAGATCGAGCAACACCAGCCGAGGAAGCGATTTGCCGCGGTTCGCGGTGTCGGCCTCGCCACCGAGCAGAAACTCGATCGCCTCGACGCCGTCGCGCGCGATTTCGATCGTCGTCGTCGACCGGTTCGACTGCTGGGCGAACTTGAACAGAACGATGTCGGTTTCGCTGTCCTCGACCAGCAGGATGTCGGGTGCGGCGACGCTCATGCTGCCCCCGGCAGGCTGAACAGCAGTGTCGCACCCCCGCCGGGCGACGGCTCGGCCCAGATACTGCCTCTCATACGTTCGAGAATTCGTCGCGCTATCGCCAAGCCGGCTCCGGTGCCTTCACGGGAGGCGTGCGGAGGGTTCAACGGGCTGAAGAGTCGGAAGAGTTTGTCGGCGTAGCGCGCGTCCAGGCCGATGCCATTGTCGCGAACGAAGTAGATTTGGCGGTCGGAGTCTTCACCCGGCGGGTGGGCGCCGACCACAATCGCCCGCGCCCGGTCTTTGTGCCCGAACTTAAGTGCGTTCGAAAGCAATTCGACAAAGACCTGCCGCAGCAAAGTCGCGTCGGCGCGGCAGTGCGGCAACTCGTCGATGCGCACCTCGATGAGCCGCCCCGGTTCCAACGAGGCGAACTCGTTCAACACGTCGTGCACGATGGCCGCGGTGTCGACCCGCTCGATCTGCATCGGCTGTCGGCGAAGCTTGATGAAGCGCAGCAAATCATCGAGCAGGTGCCCCATTCGGATCGCGCTGGTGTGAATGGCCTGCGGCAGGTGCCGGGCCTGCTCGGCAAGCCCTTCGGTGAACCGGGTTCGCAGAAGATACGCAAAACCTTCCATGCCGCGCAGCGGGGAGCGCAGGTGGTGCGCCACGGCGTAGGCGATGGCTTCGACTTCCCGCAGTTCGGCTTCGACTTCGGCGGTCCGCTCGCGCACGCGTTGTTCGAGCGTCGAGTTCAGCCGCTGTACTTCCAGGTGCGCAGCAGCAAGCTGCCGGTCGCCTTGATGCTTGTGCAGCGCCACCTCGATGTTGGTGTGCAGTTCGCGCTCGTTGAAGGGTTTCAGCAAATAGCCATAGGGTCCGGCCAGGCTGGCTCGTTGAATCATCGTCTCATCGGAGTTCGCGCTCAGGAAAATGACCGGAATTTCCAACTCGGCGCGCAGAATATGGGCGACCTCAATGCCGTCCATCGTCCCTTGGAGCTGGATGTCCAGCAGGACGAGCCTTGGGCGATGGGTGCGGGCCAGGGCAAGCGCCTCTTCGCCCGACGCCGCCCTGCCGCAAACCGCGTAGCCCATGCGCACCAGCCGACCCTCGAGGTCGGCCGCCACGATGGCTTCATCTTCAACGATCAACAGCGTTGCGCGTTTCATGGCGGTGGCCGCGGTGCGCGGCGCCCGATGTTACGGGATGTTTGCGGCGTCGCCGGCAATGGGACTGCGCAGTGCTGCCCGCGCGGGTGCCTGTTGCAAGCGACACCGCGGTCGTGCATCCGAAGCCGCACGACGAAGGGGTGCTCCCCCATCACACAATGACCGTCGGCAGGGTCAGCGTGCAAGCGATGCCATTTTCGTTTTGCAACTGCAGGCGACCGCGGAGCTGTTGGTTCAGCAGGTGCACCAGCCGCAACCCCAACGACGATGGCCGGGTCGGGTCGAACTCCGCGGCCCAGCCGATGCCATCATCGCGCACGCCGAGTCGAATCGAATCGGCGTCGCCGGACAGGTGCACATGGATATGGCCCGAGCGACCATCGGGGAAACCGTGCTTCAAACTGTTGGAGACCAGTTCGTTGATCACCAATCCGCAAGGTATTGCACGGTCGATATCGAGCAGGACCGAAGTCGCCTGCACGTCCACCATGACCCGTGCCGCCTGCGTCCCGTGCGATCGATCAGCCCCGCAACCAGTTCGCGAAGATAGTCGCCAAAGTCGATGTGGGACAGGTCGTTGGTCTTGTAGAGCCTTTCGTGAACCAGGGCCATCGATCTGATGCGGTCCTGGCTTTCCTGGAAGACCTTGCGCATGGCATCCTCGTTGATGTGGCCGACCTGCAACTGGAGCAGGCTGGAGACCACCTGCAGGTTGTTCTTGACACGATGGTGGACTTCTCGCAGCAACACCTCGCGCTCCCGCAGCGTCGCCGAGAGCTTGGCCGTGCGCTCGCGGACCCGCGTCTCGAGGCCGGCGTTGAGGGTTCGGAGCTGGCCGAGCAGGCCTTCGCGCTCGCGGTCCGCGGCCTTTCGTTCGGTGATGTCGACCACCGAGCTGAGAACGAATTCGCCTTCCGAGGTCTGCAGCGGATTGAGTCCGATTTCGACCGGCACCTCGGTGCCATCCTTGCGCCGGCCGTAGAGTTCCCGGCCCACACCCATCGCACGCACCTGCGGGTTGCCGAAGAATGACTGGCGGAAGTCGGGGTGACGGGCGCGAAAGCGCTCCGGCACCAGGACCTCGATTCCCTGCCCGAGCAGCTCCGCCCGCGGGTAGCCGAACAACCTTTCGATCTGCGCGTTGATCAACACGATCCGGCCGACACGGTCCATCATCAGCATGCCGGTCGGGGAGGCCTCGATGGCCAGACGAAATTGCTCGACCGAACGCTTTCGCTCGGTGATGTCGACCACCGAGCTGAGAACGAACAAGCCTTCGGCGGTCTGCAGCGGGTTGAGGCCGATTTCGACCGGCACCTCGGTCCCATCCTTGCGCAGGCCGTGGAGTTCGCGGCCCACGCCCATTGCGCGCGTCTTCGGGTCGGCGAAGAAGGTGTGGCGGAAATTCGGGTGATGGGCGCGAAAGCGCTCCGGCACCAGCACCTCGATTCCCTGGCCGAGCAACTCCTCGCGCGGGTACCCGAACAGTTTCTCGATCTGCGCGTTCACCAGCACGATCCGGCCCACGCCGTCCATCATCAGCATGCCGGTCGGCGATGCCTCGATCGCCAGCCGGAAATGCTCGTTGGTCATGCGGTTTGTCGGCATGACGGCCTTTACGGAGCTGCTGGCAAAGAAAACGAGATCACGGCCCCGCGGCCCGTCTCGCCCTCGGCTTGCACGCGGCCGCCATGGCGTTCGACGATGGTTCGCACGATGGACAGGCCGATGCCGTGCCCTTCGAAGTCCCGCTCCGAGTGCAGGCGCTGAAACAGGCCGAACAGCCGGGCAGCGTATGCCATGTTGAAGCCGACCCCGTTGTCGCTGACCCGAAACTGCACCAGTCCACCGGCCGTGGCGGCCGATCCGTTGACGCGGATCTGCGGCTCCTCGCGCCCGGACGTGAACTTGAGCGCGTTCGTCAGCAGGTTCACCCACACCTGGCGAACGAGGGCGGCGTCGCCGAGCACGGCCGGCAACGGATCGACACCGATGTGCCGTGCCCGCGGGTTCTGCGCCTGCAGTTCCGTAACCACGTCGGCAACCAGCCGATTCATGTCGACCGCCTCGGCGCTCAGCGGGTCCTGGCGCAAACGGAACAGTTGAAGGTAACCCTTGATCATCTGTTCCATCTGCTGGCTCTTGGCCTTCAACATGCCGAGGAAGCGCACGCCCTCAGCGTCCAGCAAAGGGGCGTAGCGCTCGTTCAGCAGCGAACTCAGGCCATCGAGTGCGCGCAACGGCGCGCGCAGATCGTGCGATACCGACGCCGCGAATTCGGTCAGCGTGCGGTTCGCCGCCGCGAGTTCTTGCGTGCGTTCGACCACCCGCTGCTCCAGCGAGTCGTGCAGCGCCTGCATGGCCTGCTGCGCAGCGAGCCGGGCGCTCGCATCGCGAAACACGACGACGACGCCCGTCGCACCGCCTTGCTCGTCCCGAATCGGCGCAATGCTGTCGTCGATGGGAACCTCGGTGCCATCGAAGGACAGCAGCGCCACGCGTTCGTCGACGCCGATCGTCAAGCCTTCGACCAGGGCTCTGCCGACCAGGTCCGTCAGCGGCACCCGGGTCTGGGCATCCACGACATGGAACACGATGTGCAACGGCTGGCCCATCGCCAGCTCGGCGCTGAAGCCCGTCAGACGCTGGGCCACCGGATTGATGAGCGTGATGCAGCCCGCGGTGTCGGTTGCAATGACCGCGTCGCCGATGCTCGACAGCGTGGTCGCAAGCCAACGCTCCATCTTGCGCAGTTTGCCTTCGGCCTGATGGCGGTACAGCCCGATCTCGATCGAAGCCTGCAGTTCGCGCTCGTTGAAGGGTTTCAGCACGTAGCCGAACGGCGCTGCGCCGACCGCGCTGTGAACCGTGGCTGCGTCGGCGTGGGAGGTGACGAAGATGATCGGGATGTTGAGCACGTCCCTGATGCGCTTGGCAGCGGTGATGCCGGTTTGCGGACCCTGCAGCACGATGTCCATCAGCACCAGATCAGGCCGAAGCGAGGTGGCGCTGGCCAGTGCCTCGTCCGCTGAGGCGGCGGTGCCGGCGACGACGTACTCCATGCGCTCCAGGCGGGCGGCGAGGTCGGCGGCAATGATGCCTTCATCCTCAACGATCAACAGGCGTTTCCTTTGACCCATGATTGGCTCCTTTCATATCAAATGGTGCTCCGACTTCGGGGTCGACTTGCAACCGATACCGCGGTCGTTTCCCGTACCTGCGGATGGCCTGCGTCCAGGGTCAACGAGCAAGAGATGCCTTTGTCGCTTTGCAGCTGCAGGCCGCCCCGGAGCTGCTTGGCCAGGATGTGGACCAGCTGCAGCCCCAGCGACGGGGATCGGGCCGGATCGAAATCTGCCGGCCACCCGACACCGTCATCCCGCACAGTGAGTTGAATCGCCGAGCCGCCGCCGCCTGAAAGAGTCACCTCGATGCGGCCGGCGCGCCCGTTCGGGAAGCCGTGCTTGAAGGCGTTGGAGACCCACTCGTTGACGATCAGGCCGCACGGAATCGCGCGGTCGACATCGAGATGCAGCGCTGCCGCCCGGACTTCGATGACCACCGGCGCCGCGCAGGCGCCATGCGAGTCGGCCAGCCCCGCAACCAGGTCGCGAAGGTAGCCGCCGAAATCGAGATGGGCCAGGTCTTTGGACTGGTACAGCTTTTCGTGAACCAGCGCCATCGACTTGATGCGGCCCTGGCTCTCTTCGAAGACCCGGCGCGCGGCGCCGTCTTCCAGATAACCGGCCTGCAATTGCAGCAGGCTCGAGACGACCTGCAAGTTGTTCTTGACGCGGTGGTGAATCTCCTGGAGCAGGACGCCCTTCTCGGCCAGCGAATCGGCGATCGTGCGCTCCCTGGCTTTCTGGTCGGTGATGTCGGACGCGATGCCCAGGAAACCGATCAGGCTGCCGTCGGCATCGAAGGTGCCGGTCATCGAGAGCAGCACCGGAAAACGGCTGCCGTCCTTGCGGATGTAGGCCCACTCCTGAAGGTCGGCTTTGCCCTCGCGCGCCTTGGCGGCGAAGACCTCGAAGCCGGGTTCGACGAGGCGGCCGAGTTCCCGGCTCAAAGCGCCGGCGCGGGCCGTCACCTCGGCGGGGTCGTGCAGGATCGCCGGGGTCTGGCATCCGATCATCTCGCCGACGCTGTAGCCCAGCATCTGCTGCGCGGCCCGGTTGAAGCTGAGGATGGTGCCGGCCGGGTCGGTCGCGATGATGCTCACGGCCGCGCTGCCGAGGATTGCGGTTTGCAGCGCCAGCAACTCCTTCATTCGCGCTTCGGCACCTTGCGCTTCGGTGATGTCCCAATTGACGCCCACGACCCGAGCCGTCCGGCCCGCATCGCCGGCGACCATCAATGCGCGAGCGCGCACGACGCGCATCTCGCCCGACGGCCAGTTGATCCGGAAGACGCCGTCGAGATCCGTGCCATTGAGAATGGCCGCGTTGAGCTGGCTCTCGATGCCGGGCAAGTCCTCAGGCAGCACCGCCTGCCGCCACGTTGCGTAGGTGTGGCTCGACTCGACCGGGCTGGCGCGAAAGATCTCGAACATGCGCGCGTCCCAGGTCAGCGCGCCGGAGCAAGTGTCGAGCTCCCAGACACCGACCTGCGCCGCATCGGCCGCCAGCGCCAGGCGGCGATTGGCCGCGACCAGCGCGTCGCGGCTTTCGTAGAACATGGCGCGCCTGACGGCCTCGGCCGCGGCGTCGAGCAGGCGTCGCACGGCTGCGATCTCGGTAATGGCCGACGGCGCCGCCCCGGCCGCCGGCGTCTCGGCCAGCGAGGCCACCGCCCGGGCGAGCCGCCGCCCCGCCAGCAGGCCGCCCAGAACGCCGGCCAGCGTGGCGCCCAGGACAGTGATGGCCAGCGTCGTGGCCGCCACCACCAGCGGCGCCCGATAGATGTCGCGCGGAATTTCGAGCACCACCGACCATCGCGATACGGTCGACGGCGCGACGAAGCGCCCGCTCGGGTCGACCTGCCCGACGGCATCCAGGCCGGGCGGCGCGCGGCGGGCGATCAACGCGCCGGTGCTGTCCCGCAGCGACAGCGACCAGCCGGCGGGCAGCGCGGCGCTGTCGAAGTAGCTCTGGAAGCGGCGTGCCTCGAAGGTGGTGAGCAGCACGAACGCGGCCTTGCCGTCGCGCAGCGCCGGTACCGCGACGGCGACCAGCGGCTCCAGCGCCAGCGGTCCCTGAAAGACATCGCCGACAGCCGGTTTGCCGCTTCGCACCGCAGTCGGGGCTGCGGCGCGGCCGGCGGGTTGCGGCAACATCGGCAGCGGCGTGCCCAACGGCACGCGCGTGTTGAACAGCATGTGCCGGTCGAGGTCGGCAAGCACGACGTGGCTGCCGAAACTCTGGCGGAAGGCCTGGGCTTCCCGGTACAGCTCCGCACGGCGCGACGCATCGTCGACCAGCGGCGACTCGGCAAGCATGTGCAGCGCGCCGATGCGGGCCGTCAGGTCCTGGTCGATCGCGGTCGCAAGGCCACTGGCCAGGTTGGCGGCTTGGCGGTCGCGTTCGTCGGCCACGCTGCGCACACGGTCGATCGCCAGGTAGGCCGCTACCAGCACCAGGGGCCCGACCGACAACCAGATCAGCCGCGTGAGGAAGGTCTGGATCGAGGTTCCCGTGTGCTTTGCGGCCGTGTCGCATGGGCCTGGTTGGGACGCGAGTGTCATCGTGGGGAAACCGCGTGTGCCGGCTGCCGTTCGGGCGCCAGCGTCAAGGTGCAGCGGACCCCATCCGCGTTTTGCAGTTCCAGACGGGCATGGACCTGTTTGGCCAGGATGTGGACCAGCCGCAGCCCCAGCGACGAGGATTCTGCGGGATCGAAGTCTGTCGGCCACCCGACACCGTCATCCCGTACCGTGAGTTGAATCGCCGAGCTGCCGCCACCCGAAAGAGTCACGGCTATCCGACCGGCGCGCCCGTGCGGGAAGCCGTGCTTGAGCGCGTTGGAGAGCAGCTCGTTGACGATCAGCCCGCACGGAATCGCCCGATCGACATCGAGGTGCAGCGATGCAACCTCGACTTCGATGGCCACCCGTTGGGCATGCGCCCCATATGAGCTGGCCAGCCCTGCGACCAGGTCGCGAACATAGTCCCCGAAATCGATATTGGCCAGGTCCTTGGACTGGTACAGCTTCTCGTGAACGAGCGCCATCGATCGGATGCGGCCCTGGCTTTCATCGAAGACCCTGCGGGCGGCGTCGTTCTCGACATAGCCGGCCTGCAACTGCAGCAGGCTGGATATCACCTGCAGGTTGTTCTTGACCCGGTGATGAACCTCCTTCAGCAGGACCTCCTTTTCATGCAGGCTCGCCTCCAACTCGGCCTGCCGCTCAGCGCGTTCGATCTCGTTGCGTCGCTGCTCGCTCGCGGCAGCGGCAGCCTGATCATCGAAGGCCTTTCTTCGCCGCTGGCTGACGTACAGGCTGAAGCCCGCTGCGGCGGCGCAGACGGCGTAGATGGTGCTGTACTCCAGAGCCTGCTTGCGCCACCCGACGTAGACCGCCGAAAGCTCGCGGCCGACGGAGGCGACGATCGGGTGGTCCATGTGCAGCTCGGCGCGCGCGATGTTGCGCGAGACCACCATCCGGTCGCGCCCGTCGACGGGCACCCGACCGATGAAAGTGCTGGCCACCTGGGCACTGTCCCGATGCAGGCTGAAGATCGATCCCGGTCGGGCCACGTCCTGTCCGAGCAGCACCGGATTCGGCGGCGTGGTGAGGAACACCGTGCCGGCGCCGTGCATCAGCACGGCCCCCATGTCGGCGGCGTAGATCACCGAGCGCAGCACGACGTCGAAGTATGCCGGGTCCAGCGTCGCCACCACGACGCCGGCGAACTCGCCGCCGGAGCGGATCAGCACGCGTCCGACGCTGACGACCAGTGTCCCCAGCGGGGCAGACTTGAACGGGGCCGAGACATAGAGCACCGCGCGGTCCGGCGTCGAGCGTGGGCCGTCGAAATACGCTCGTTGTCCCTTGTAGTTTTTGCCGAGCAGCACATCCGAGCTCGATGCCACGACCGTCCCGCCGCCATCGAGGATGGCCATCCCGCGAACACCGGGCATCGCGCTGCTCAACAATTTCAGCCGACTCGACAGGCCCGTATCGACATGCCCGGGCTCGGATCGAAGAAACTCGTCTCGGGCACCCTCGAGAGAGTTGTTCACGCCTTGCAGTTGCCAAATCAGAATGTCGTCGATCACCCGGGCCTGCGCCTGCAGCCGATCCACTTCGCGTGCCGTGGCATTCTGGCGTTCGCTGTACAGCAGATAGCCGATGGCCCCGCCCGTCAGCAACAGCACCAGGCCGAGCGCAAGCCATTCGGTGCCCAGGCGCCGCCTCTGCGGGATCGCGTGCGGGCGGTTCACCGTTCGGGCTCGATGGTCAAGGTGCAGCTCACGCCGTGGTCGTTTTGCAGGCGCAAGGTGGCGTGCAACTGTTTGGCCAGGATGTGCACCAGCCGCAAGCCCAGCGACGGTGAATGGCCCGGGTCGAAATCTGCCGGCCACCCGACACCGTCATCCCGCACGATCAGTTGAATGGCCGCGCTGCCGCCACCTGAAAGAGCCACGTCGATGCGGCCCGCGCGCCCGTTCGGGAAGGCATGCTTGAAGCAGTTGGAGACCAGCTCGTTGACGATCAGCCCGCACGGAATCGCCTGATCGACATCCAGCGTCACCGACGCCGCCTGAACGTCGATCACGACCCGTGGCACCTGTGTGCCATGCGACCCGGCCAGCCCTGACACGAGGTCACGAACGTAGTCCCCGAAGTCGATGTTGGCGAGGTCGTTGGTCTGGTACAGCTTCTCGTGAACCAGCGCCATCGACTTGATGCGACCCTGGCTCTCCTCGAAGACCTTGCGCATCCCGTCGTCTTCGACATAGCCGGCTTGCAACTGCAGCAGGCTCGAGACCACCTGCAGGTTGTTCTTGACGCGGTGGTGGATCTCCTTCAGCAGAACTTCCTTTTCACGTAGCGAGGCCTCCAGTTCGGACTGCCGGACAGCCCGCTCGACCTCGACCAGCTTGCGCTCGGTGATGTCGTGAATCGTCGTCACCAGGCCCTGGACGGCGCCTGCGTCGCCGCGCTGCGGCACGACGCTGACCTGAACGTGGCGCACGCCGGCGGGGGTCGGGAACTCGCGCTCGTAGGTGACCGCGGTACCGGCCAATGCCGTCTCCATGTGGGCCCGGATGCCACCGTAGACGATCTCGCCGTAGGCCTCGTGCAGGCTGCGCCCGATCAGCGTGTCGGGATCCATCCCCAGCCAGTCGCGGTAGGCCCGGTTGGCGAAACGGAAGCGCAGCTCGCGATCGAGGTAGGAGACCAGCACCGGCAGGTTGTCGGTGACCAGGCGCAGCCGCTCTTCCGAGCTGCGCCGGCCGGCGATTTCGCGCGAGAGCGACCCGTTCGACGCGACCAGCGTCTGGCCCTGCTGCTGAAGCGTGGTCGTCATCGAGTCGATGGCGCGCGCGACGTCGCCGAGCTCGTCTAGCACCTGGGTATCGCAGCGCGCGTCGAGATTGCCTTCGCGGATGGCGGTCACGGTGGCCTGGAGGTGAGCCAGTGGACTCAGCACCCGGCGGCCGACGAGGACGCCGAGCGAGATCAGCAGCAACAGCAGCGCCGCCGGCGCGGCGAGCACCATCGCGGCATACAGATGCTGGCCGTCTTGCTGCGCGCGCGCGATCGAGACCGACCAGCGGTGCCGGGTTTCGACCATCTCCTGTGTTTCGCTGAGCAGCCGTTCGAGCAGCAGATCGCGGCGCCGCTGGATGAGCGGCGTCGCCGGCTCGCGCGCGATCTGCACGAGTTTGTCGAACAGCGACGGCAGATCACCGATGCCGCGCTGCAGTTCGACGAGTTCAGGCGACGGCGGCGTTCGTCGCTCCGCCGCCCGCACCACCGCGGCCAGCAACTGAACCTGGCGCGAACGCCATTGCGCTACGGCGCGCTCACCGCCGTAGAGCGTGAACTCGTTCGTCAGCGACAGCATGTTGGCCACTTCGCGCGCGACCTGCTCGGAGTCGGCCAGTTCGTCCAGGCCGGCCTCGGCCAGCCGCGTGACCTGCCAGAGCCCGACCGCGACCAGGATCGTGACCAACCCGGCCAGCACCGTCGAGGCGATCAGTTGGGTTCGAATCCGCATGCTGGGTGCGCCGGGCCCTCGTCAATGCACCAGGCTGACGGCGCCCGGCACGGCCTTGCGCAGCAGCGTGGGATCGATGCTGCGCAGCAGGTTGCCGGGGAGGCTGCCGGAGTTGGGGCCCGCCGGTGCGAATCCCTGACGCGCGGCCCAGCGCGCCTGGCCGTCCATCGTGGCGATCAGCGACTGTTCGAGCGTGAGCCTGAAGTCATGCTCGGTCAGGTTTGCCAGGCTGGCGTCGCCGTTCAACCGTGCTCTCAGAATCTTCAGCGCCAGCGCCGGTTGTTCGGCGATGAGGCGCTCGGCCCGTGCCAGCGCCCGCAGTAGCTTGAGCAGATCGTCTTCGCGCTGCGCGATGGCCTGGCGGCTGGCGATCAGGCTGAAATGCTGGACGTAGACGCGCGGTATCGGCAGCAACAGCGCGTCTTGAGCCAAGGCGACGCCGGCGGCGGCAACGATGGGCTCCCAGATCGCGATGGCGTCGACCTCGTGCCGGGCCAGCGCGCCGGCGAGCCGGTCGGGCGCCAGCGCGACGATCTCGGCATCCTTCGGATCGATGTCATGAAAGACGAGCCATCGGTCGAGGAAGTACTGCGCCGACGAGCCTGCAACCGTGGCGATCCGTTTGCCGCGCAGATCCTGTGCGCCCTGGATGTTGGCGCTGCGTCGCGCCACGAGCTTGATGCCCTGCGCCGACGAACTCAGTGTCGCGATGATCGCGACGTCGGAGCCGCTGAAACTGGCCAGCGTCACCAGCAACTCCGCGGCGGTCGCCACGTCGGCCTGTCTCGACGCCAGCAGCTGGAAGCAGACCCGCCCACTCGAACACTCGTGCACGCGCACGGCGACGCCTTCGCGCGCGAAATAGCCTTGCGACTCGGCCACGTAGATGGGCAACGACACCGGGCCTTTCGACACCGCGAGCCGCAGCTCATCGGCCATCGCAGAGCCGGCCAGCGCCACCGCGAACGCCAGTGCCGCGAAGACCAAGCAAATGCCTCGGCGCGCCCAGCGCAGCGCCGCGAAGTCCAGTGCAAGAGGAGCAAGGTGTCGGCTCGGCATGGCGTCATTTCACGAGCGTGACGGCGCCCGGTACGGCTTGCCGCAAAGGTCCGGGATGAACCAGGTCGAGCAAGTTGGGGATTCGAGCGCCGGCGCCGACATGGCCTTCGCGCACCGCCCAGCGGGCCTGGCCTTCGAGTGTGCTCATCAGCGACTGGTCCAGGCTCATCCGGTAGTCGAGGTCGCCCCAGATCCATTCGACGAAGCCTGGATCGACCTTCAGCCGTTCCAGCAGGATCGCCTGAGCCTGCTTTGGCTGCTCGCGAATGAATTGCTGGCCGCGCTCCAGCGCTCGCAAGACCTTGACGAGATCGCCTTCGCGCGCGCCAATCGTGCGCTGCTGGGCAACCAGGTTGAAGGTCTCGGTATAGATGCGTGGGCTGGGCAATATCGCGCCGTCATGGCCCAGCGCCTTCATCGCCAGATAGGCGAACGGCTCCCAGATCGCCACCGCATCGACCTCTTTGCGTTGGAGGGCTGCGCCGACCTGCTCCGGCTGCAGCGCCACGACGCTGACCTTCTTCGAATCGACATCGTTGAAGATCAGCCACGCGTCGAGGAAGTAGTGCGGGCTGGCGCCCTTGACCGTCGCGACGCGCTTGCCTTCGAGCTGTTTGGCGCTCGTGATGCCCGCGCTCTTGCGGGTGACCAGCTTCACATCGCGGCCCGACGTCACGAAGGTCGCGAGGATCGCGTAGTCGGAACGTTCGAAGCTGTTGAAGACGACCGGAAGATCCGCCGCAGTGGCGAGCTGCGCCTGGCCGTCGAACAGCAGCTTGAGGCAGCGCTGGCCGCCGATGCATTCCTGCATCCGCACGCTGACGCCTTCGGCGGCGAAGTAGCCCTGGCTGTCGGCAACGTAGATCGGCAGCGACAACGCGGCCTTGGCAACCGCCAGCACGAGTTCCTGGGACTGGCAGATACCCGGCATTGCGAACAGGGCGACCGCACAGCAGAGCCGGCGCTGCCTTCGGCGGGCCAACGCGAACCATTTGCGTATCGACAGCAAGGACTTGCCGTTCTGACTGTTGATGTCGGTTGCGAGCGAGTGGGTCATCGGGCCATCCAGGAGTGTTCTCGGTCACGATGCGCCCATGCGTCGCGGCTTGCCAAACACAGCATAGGCGCGCCTGCCGCGAACGGGGCCGAAAGAAGCCGGGCCTATGCCGCCTTTTTCGCCCGCTGGCCGGGCTCAAGCTCGCCGAAGATCGGGTTCTTCATCCGAGGTACACGCCCATGATCCGTTCGCTGTGGATTGCCAAGACCGGCATGGAAGGCCAGCAGACCAAGCTCGATTCGATTTCGAACAACCTGGCCAACGTCGGCACCAACGGCTTCAAGCGCGGCGATGTCGTCTTCGAAGACCTGATGTACCAGAACCTGCGCCAGTCGGGCGCCGCGAGCTCCGAACAAAGCCAGTTGCCGACCGGGCTGCAGGTCGGCCTGGGCGTGCGCGCGGTCGGCACCACGCGCAACTTCACGCAGGGCAACCTGCAGCAGACCGGCAACAACTACGACCTCGCGATCAAGGGCGGCGGCTTCTTCCAGGTGCAGCTGCCCGACGGCACGACCGGCTATACCCGCGACGGCGGTTTCCAGGTCGATTCGGGCGGCCAGATGGTCACCAGCAACGGCTTCGTCGTCCAGCCCGGGATCACGATCCCGGCCAACGCGCTGAGCGTGACGGTGGCCCAGGACGGCACGGTCCAGGTCACGACGCCGGGCAACACCGCCAAGCCGCAGACGGTCGGCCAGTTGCAGCTGGCGAGCTTCATCAACCCGGCCGGCCTGGAGCCGCGCGGGCAGAACCTGTACGCCGAGACGGCGGCCTCGGGAACGCCGAACGCCGGCTCGCCGAACAGCAACGGCCTCGGTGCCTTGCAGCAGGGGTTCGTCGAAGGCAGCAATGTCAACGTCGTCGAAGAACTGGTGGCGATGATCGCCACGCAACGCGCCTACGAGCTGAACTCGAAGGCGATCCAGACCTCCGACCAGATGCTGCAGAAGCTGGGCCAACTTTGATGATGGCCGTTCGCATCCCCCTGCTGATGGTCGTGCTCGCACCGTTGCTGCTCGCCAGCTGCGGCTTCATGTACCCGCGCGTCGAGATCGCCGAGCCGACCGCCGCCGTGCCGCAGCCGCTGCCGCAGACGGTGCCGAACAACGGCGCGATCTTCCAGTCGGCCCTGTACCGGCCGCTGTTCGAAGACCACCGCGCGCGGCTGGTCGGCGACGCGCTGGTGGTGCAGATCGTCGAGAAGGTCAGCGCGAGCCAGAAGTCGACCAGCTCGATCGACAAGAGCAGCGACCTGAACGGCACCGTGACCGCCTTGCCCGGCGTGCTGGCCGCCAAGGCTTTGACGCGGGCGTCGGTCGGCGCGACAGCGGCCAATAGCTTCGCCGGCAAGGGCGCCACCGAGAACAGCAACGACTTCGCCGGCACGATTACCGTCACCGTCCGCCAGGTGCTGCCGAACGGCCACCTGGTCATCGCCGGCGAGAAGCAGATCGGCGTCAACGCCAATGTCGACGTGCTGCGCTTTTCGGGCCAGGTCGACCCGCGCGCGATCCAGCCCGGCAACAGCGTGCAGAGCGCGCAGATCGCCAACGTCCGCCTCGAACACCGCGGCCGCGGCGCGCAGGCCGACGCGCAAGCGGTCGGCTGGCTGCAGCGGGTGTTCTTGAGCGTGGTGTCGCCGCTATGAAAAAACTTTCGATGTCAGCCGACCGCTTGATGCGCTGGGCCATCACCGTCGCTTTCGCGATTGCCAGCGCCGCCGTCTGGTGGCCGCTGTCGGCCGACGCCGCGCGCATCAAGGAAGTCGCCGCAGTGCAAGGCGTTCGCAGCAACCCCTTGGTCGGCTATGGCCTCGTCGTCGGCCTCGACGGCACCGGCGACCAGACCACGCAGACGCCGTTCACGACCCAGAGCGTGAACGCGATGCTGCAGCAGATGGGCGTGACGGTGCCGCCGGGCACCAGCATGCAGTTGCGCAACGTCGCCGCGGTGATGGTCACCGCCGCGCTGCCGGCCTTCGCCCAGCCGGGCCAGGCGATCGACATCAACGTCTCGTCGATGGGCAATGCGAAGAGCCTGCGCGGCGGCACCTTGATCGCGACGCCGCTGAAGGGCGCCGACGGCCAGGTCTACGCACTGGCGCAGGGCAACCTGATCGTCGGCGGCGCCGGCGCTTCGGCGAACGGCTCCAAGGTCCAGATCAACCACCTCTCGGCCGGCCGCATACCCGACGGCGCGACCGTCGAACGCTCGGTGCCGACGCCATTGCTCGAAGGCGACACTTTGCAGCTCGGCCTCAACGCGGCCGACTTCAACACCGCGCGCGCGGTGGCCGGCGCGATCAACGGCGCCAAGGGCGCCGGCATCGCCGTCGCGCTCGACGGCCGCACGGTGCGGATCCGGGTGCCCGCCGGCAGCGACGACCGCATCACCTTCCTGGCCGACATCGAGAACCTGGTCATCGACCTGGCCAAGCCGGCCGCCAGAGTCGTGCTGAACGCGCGCACCGGCTCGGTGGTGATGAACGACGCGGTCTCGCTGAGCGCCTGCGCGGTGGCCCACGGCAGCCTGTCGGTGACGATCAGCACCACGCCCACCGTCAGCCAGCCGGGGCCGCTGTCGCAGGGGCAGACGGTGCAGGCCGAGAAGTCCGACATCGCGATCACCCAACAGGGCGGCGCGTTGGTGCAGATGCCCGCCGGCACCCGGCTGGCCGACGTCGTGAAGGCGCTCAATGCGCTCGGCGCGACCCCGATGGACCTGCTGGCGATCCTGCAGGCGATGAAGAGTGCCGGCGCGCTGAACGCCGATATCGAGGTAATTTAAAGAATGGCTGCCATACCGGGCCTGAGTATCGACACACGTTCGCTGCAGGGGCTGAAGAGCCAGGCCGCGGGCGACCCGAAGGCGGCGGTTCGCGAAGCCGCCAAGCAGTTCGAATCGCTGTTCATGAACGAGCTCGTGAAGAGCATGCGCGCATCGACGATGGCGTCAGGCATGCTCGACAACGCCGGCACGTCGATGGGCACCGAGATGCTCGACACCCAGCTCGCCGGGCAGCTGTCCGGCCTGCCGGGCGGGCTGTCGGACATCATCGCCAAGCAGCTCGAACGCCAGATGGGTTTGACGCCGGGGCCGATACCGAGCACCGGCTCGGCCAACAACACGCCGGCGCCGCTGTCGGCCACCCCGAAAGCCACGCAGATTCCGCAGGCCGGCGCGGCCGGCTTCGTGCAGCAGCACACCGCCGAGGCGCAGCTTGCCGAAGCCAAGACCGGCATCCCGGCGACCTTCATGGTCGCGCAGGCGGCGCACGAGACCGGCTGGGGGCGCAAGGAGATCAAGCACAGCGACGGTTCGCCGTCGTACAACCTGTTCGGCATCAAGGCCGGCAGCAACTGGCAGGGGCCGGTGGCCGAGGTCGCGACCACCGAGTACGTCAACGGCCGCGCGCAGAAGACGGTCGCCAAGTTCCGCGCCTATTCGAGCTACGCCGAATCGTTTGCCGACTACGCGCAGATGATGAAGGAAAGCCCGCGCTACCAGAACACGGTTGCCAACGCCACCGACGCCGGGTCGTTCGCGCGCGGCCTGCAGCGCGCCGGCTACGCCACCGATCCGGCCTACGCCGACAAGCTGACCCGCGTCATCAACACCACGCTGCGCCTGCAGCGAACCATGGCTTGAGGGACGGGAAACAGATATGGGCGCCTCACCGCTGATGTCCCTCGGCCTGCGGGCGATGAGCGCGAGCTATGCCGCGATGCAGGCCACCGGCCACAACATCGCCAACGCGAACGTCGACGGCTATTCGCGCCAGCAGGCGGAGCTGGCCACCGCCAAGGGCCAATACACCGGCGCCGGATTCTTCGGCAAGGGCGTCGACGTGTCGACCGTCTCGCGCGCGCACGACGCGTTCCTGACCCGCGCGTCGGCGATCGCCACGTCGCTGTCTTCGATGGACGCGGCGCGGCAGGGCCGCCTGGGCCAGCTCGAACAGGTGTTCGCGACCGGCGAAGCCGGCATCGGCTACACCGTCGGCACCTTTCTCAACTCGATGTCCGACCTGGCCAGCCGGCCCGCCGACAGCGCGACCCGGCAGGCCGTGCTGGCCGATGCGCTGAACCTGGCGAACCGCTTCAACAGCGCGTCGATGCAGTTCGACACCATCCAGTCGGGCGTCACCGAAGACCTGAAGACTTCGGTCGGCGTCGTCAACGGCCTCACGGCGAGCATCGCCCAGGTCAACCAGCAGGTTGCCGCGGTGCAGGGCCTGGGCCAGCCGCCGAACGACCTGCTCGACGAACGCGACCGCCTGATCGGCAAGCTCAGCGCCTACGTCCAGGTCAGCACGGTGCTGGCCGACGACGGTACGGTCGGCGTCTTCATCGCCGGCGGCCAGCGGCTGGTGCTCGGCAACACCGCCGAGAAGCTGAAGGTCGCGCTCGACCCGGACGACCCCTCGCGCTCGTCGCTGGCGCTGGATGCCAACGGCGCAACCCGGATCATCGACCCGGCCAGTCTCGGCGGCGGCAGCATCGCCGGCCTGTTGCGCTTTCAGAACGACGACCTGGTCGACGGCCGCAACCTGCTCGGCCAGCTCGCTGCATCGGTCGGCGGCGCCGTCAACAAGCAGCAGCTGCTCGGCGTCAGCCTGCAGGAGCCGATCGGCTCGT
>Ga0307513_10001540_pt1 | contig 33040 bp, 37 predicted proteins | sample 15_EM_MG_FD_202174 | JGI IMG/M metagenome (GOLD analysis project Ga0307513, IMG submission 202174) | Populus trichocarpa ectomycorrhiza microbial communities from riparian zone in the Pacific Northwest, United States - 15_EM | ecosystem: Host-associated > Plants > Roots > Unclassified | place... | reverse complement strand
GGCCGGTTCGCGGGCCCGCGCGCAGGTCGCGTATTCTTGTCTACGGTTCCACCGAAGACCGCAGGTTCAGGCCCGTTTCGCGGGTCTGCGAAGGTCCCGGCTCGTACGGGCGGCCCGCGCAGGAGGACGAGGTTCTGCTGAGTTTGCGCGCGTTCGCGTGCGCTGCCCTTCACGCCCCGTGCCCTGCGCACGGGGCGTTTGTCGTTCTCGGGCCCTGAGCACTCCCGGGTCGTCGCGGTGGACACCGTACCGACACCCGAGAGGAGGCACGGATGGCCAGAGCTGACAAGGTCGAAGCGGTCGAGGAGATCGCCGACCGGTTCCGCGGCTCGTCTGCCTCGGTGGTCACGGAGTACCGGGGCCTCACCATGGCCCAGCTCACCACCCTGCGTCGTTCGCTCGGCGCAGGCACCACCTACCGCATCGCCAAGAACACCTTGGTGCAGCGGGCGGCGGCGGACGCCGGCGTCGAGGGGCTCGAGCAGCTGCTCGTCGGCCCCACGGCGATCGCGTTCATCACCGGTGAGCCGGTCGATGCGGCCAAGGCGCTGCGCGAGTTCGCCAAGTCCAACCAGGGCTTGGTCATCAAGGGTGGCTTCATGGACGGTCGCGCGCTGACCGTCACCGAGGTCAACCAGCTCGCCGACCTGGAGTCCCGCGAGGTGCTGCTGGCGAAGCTCGCCGGCGCGATGAAGGGATCGATGGCCAAGGCCGCCGGTCTGTTCGCCGCCCCGGCAGCGCAGGTCGCACGGCTTGCCCAGGCCCTCGCCGACAAGCGTGCTGCGGAGGGCGAGGCCTCGGCCGCGCCGGCCGCCGACGCTGCTGCAGACGCCCCCGAGTCCGACACCGAGAGCTGATCCACCCCCAGCCTTGAGTTTCACCAGAGAGGAACCGCCACCATGGCGAAGCTGACCACCGACGAGCTGCTCGAGGCCTTCAAGGACCTCACCCTGATCGAGCTCTCGGAATTCGTGAAGAAGTTCGAAGAGACCTTCGACGTCACCGCGGCTGCCCCCGTGGCCGTCGCCGCCGCCGGCCCCGCCGCCGCGGCTGCCCCGGTCGAGGAGGAGAAGGACGAGTTCAACGTCGTCCTCGAGGCCGCCGGTGACAAGAAGATCCAGGTCATCAAGGTCGTCCGCGAGCTCGTCTCGGGCCTGGGCCTGAAGGAGGCCAAGGACCTCGTCGAGGCCGCTCCGAAGCCGATCCTCGAGGCTGTGGCCAAGGAGGCGGCCGACGCCGCCAAGGCCAAGCTCGAGGAGGCCGGCGCCAAGGTCTCGCTGACCTGATAGCGCCTTCCGCACGTCCGCCGAGGGGCGGCACCCGCACCGGGTGCCGCCCCTCGGCACGTTCAGCGGTCGACGACAACAGCACTGTGACTGAGATCTCACGAAGTAGTTTCGCGGTCACCGCCGCCTCGTGGGCAGCCCTGTCACCAGGCATGATGCGTCGCGGCCGGTGCCAGCTCGGTCGGCCGATTCACCCGAAAGTGGCACGCGACACGCCGCTTCAAATGTCGCCGTGACGACCGCCCGGCGACGCCATGCCCACTTTCGGGTGACGGACAGTCGTGCCGTGAACACCGGCAGACGGTCGGTGCGACGGGACGAGGACCGCGCCTGCAGGCGTTGAACGGCCGTCAGGGCTGGTCACAACCCGGTTGTCCCGCAAAAGGGACCACTTACCGTCGCGTAGCGTCTTGACTCCGAGGCGTCGGCGCGTCACGCTTAGGTCTCGACGGTCACCTTGGTGACGTGTCTCGACAGCGGCTGCATTTGCAGCTAGACTGCCTCTTTGCGCTGCCTCCGTCCAGCTCCCGCGCGCAGAGAGTGCTCCCCAGTAGGAGTCTTTTCCGCGAGTGGTGTGGTGGGTCGGCGGCTGCGCGCTGACAACAGACGGCGGGCTCCGTGGCCCGCGCTCCGAGCATCCAGTCTCGGCCCGGACCTCCCGCCCGGGTCGGTGATCGAACGGTAGCGCGCGTACCCCGGTGGCCGCCAGACGAGAGCGCAGTTCCGGAAGGACGCATCTTGGCATCGCCTCGCGCCACCCAGTCTCCTTCGACCGCCGTCTCGGCGAACCCGAACTTCCCAGGTGCACCGACCAGGGTCACCTTCGCGAAGATCCGCGAACCCCTCGAGGTTCCCCACCTCCTCGACCTGCAGACCCAGTCGTTCGAGTGGCTGGTCGGCGCGGAGGACTGGTTCCACCGGCGTATCGACGCAGGGGACGAGAACCCGGTCGGCGGCCTCGAGGAGATCCTCGAGGAGATCTCTCCGATCGAGGATTTCTCCGGCTCCATGTCGCTGTCCTTCTCCGACCCGCGTTTCGACGAGGTCAAGGCCAGCGTCGAGGAGTGCCGCGACAAGGACATGACGTACGCGGCACCCTTGTTCGTCACCGCGGAGTTCACCAACAACGCCACCGGTGAGATCAAGAGCCAGACGGTCTTCATGGGCGACTTCCCCGTGATGACCGACAAGGGCACGTTCATCATCAACGGCACCGAGCGTGTCGTCGTGTCGCAGCTGGTCCGCTCGCCCGGCGTGTACTTCGGGCACGACATCGACAAGACCACCGAGAAGGACGTCTACTCGGTTCGGGTCATCCCGAGCCGCGGCGCCTGGCTCGAGTTCGACGTCGACAAGCGCGACACCGTCGGTGTGCGCATCGACCGCAAGCGGCGCCAGCCGGTCACGGTGCTGCTGAAGGCCCTCGGCTGGACCGACGAGCAGATCCGCGCGCGGTTCGGCTTCTCCGAGACGATCATGGCGACGCTCGAGAAGGACCACACCGCCGGGCAGGACGAGGCCCTGCTCGACATCTACCGCAAGCTGCGTCCTGGAGAGCCGCCCACCCGCGAGAGCGCGCAGGCCCTGCTGGAGAACCTGTTCTTCAAGGACAAGCGCTACGACCTCGCGAAGGTGGGTCGCTACAAGACCAACCGCAAGCTCGGTCAGAAGGTCAACCCCGCCACGGGCACGCTGACCGAGGAAGACATCGCACTCGCGATCGAGTACCTCGTGCGGCTGCACGCCGGCGACACCGAGATGGTCGTCGGTGAGGGCGAGGACGCGGTCACGATCCCGGTCGAGACCGACGACATCGACCACTTCGGCAACCGTCGCCTGCGCACCGTCGGCGAGCTGATCCAGAACCAGATCCGGGTCGGGCTCTCCCGCATGGAGCGCGTCGTCCGCGAGCGGATGACCACGCAGGACGTCGAGGCGATCACCCCGCAGACCCTGATCAACATCCGCCCGGTGGTGGCGGCGATCAAGGAGTTCTTCGGCACGTCGCAGCTGTCGGTGTTCATGGACCAGCACAACCCGCTGGCCGGCCTCACCAACAAGCGTCGCCTGTCGGCGCTCGGCCCGGGTGGTCTGTCGCGTGAGCGGGCGGGCTTCGAGGTCCGCGACGTGCACCACAGCCACTACGGCCGCATGTGCCCGATCGAGACCCCCGAGGGTCCGAACATCGGTCTGATCGGCTACCTGGCCACGTTCGCGCGGGTCAACCCGTTCGGCTTCATCCAGACGCCGTACCGGAAGGTCGTCGACGGTCAGGTCACCGACCAGATCGACTACCTGACGGCCGACGAGGAGGAGCGCTACGTCATCGCGCAGGCCAACGCGCCGCTCGACGACAACGGCATCTTCCAGGAGGAGCGGGTCCTCTCGCGCCGCAAGGGCGGCGAGCCGGACCTGGTCGTTCCCACCGGCGTCGACTACATCGACGTCTCGCCGCGGCAGATGGTGTCGGTCGGCACCGCGCTGATCCCGTTCCTCGAGCACGACGACGCCAACCGCGCGCTGATGGGCGCCAACATGCAGCGCCAGTCGGTGCCGCTGTTGCGCAGCGAGGCGCCGCTCGTCGGCACCGGCATGGAGCTGCGTGCCGCGGTCGACGCCGGCGATGTCGTGGTCGCGGACAAGGCCGGTGTGGTCGAGGAGGTGTGCGCCGACTACGTCACCGTGATGGCCGACGACGGCACCCGCCACACCTACCGGCTGTACAAGTTCCGTCGCAGCAACCAGACCACCTGCATCAACCAGAAGCCCATCGTGCTGGAGGGCCAGCGGGTCGAGGTCGGTCAGGTGCTCGCCGACGGGCCGTGCACCGAAAACGGCGAGATGGCCCTGGGCAAGAACCTGCTCGTGGCGATCATGCCGTGGGAGGGCCACAACTACGAGGACGCGATCATCCTCTCGCAGCGCCTGGTGCGGGACGACGTGCTGACGTCGATCCACATCGAGGAGCACGAGATCGACGCCCGCGACACCAAGCTGGGCGCCGAGGAGATCACCCGGGACATCCCGAACGTCTCCGAGGAGGTGCTCGCCGACCTCGACGAGCGCGGCATCATCCGGATCGGTGCCGAGGTCCAGCCGGGCGACATTCTGGTCGGCAAGGTCACGCCGAAGGGCGAGACCGAGCTGACCCCGGAGGAGCGGCTGCTCCGCGCGATCTTCGGTGAGAAGGCGCGCGAGGTCCGCGACACCTCGCTCAAGGTGCCCCACGGTGAGACCGGCAAGGTCATCGGCATCCGGGTCTTCTCCCGCGATGACGACGACGAGCTGGCGCCGGGCGTCAACGAGCTGGTGCGGGTCTACGTCGCCCAGAAGCGCAAGATCCAGGACGGCGACAAGCTCGCCGGCCGCCACGGCAACAAGGGCGTCATCGGCAAGATCCTCCCCGAGGAGGACATGCCGTTCCTGCCCGACGGCACGCCCGTCGACATCATCCTGAACACGCACGGTGTGCCGCGACGGATGAACATCGGCCAGATCCTGGAGACCCACCTCGGGTGGATCGCCAAGTCCGGCTGGGAGATCGAGGGCTCGCCCGACTGGGCGGCCAAGATGCCCGCCGAGCTGCACTCCGTTCCGCCGAACACCAACACGGCCACACCGGTGTTCGACGGTGCCAAGGAGAACGAGATCACCGGGCTGCTCGGGTCCACGTTGCCCAACCGCGACGGCCAGCGCATGGTCGGCTCCGACGGGAAGGCCACGCTGTTCGACGGCCGTTCCGGCGAGCCGTACCCGTTCCCGGTCGCGGTCGGCTACATGTACATCCTGAAGCTGGCCCACCTGGTCGACGACAAGATCCACGCACGGTCCACCGGTCCGTACTCGATGATCACGCAGCAGCCCCTGGGCGGTAAGGCCCAGTTCGGTGGCCAGCGGTTCGGCGAGATGGAGTGCTGGGCGATGCAGGCCTACGGCGCGGCATACACGCTGCAGGAGCTGCTCACGATCAAGTCCGACGACGTGGTCGGCCGCGTCAAGGTCTACGAGGCGATCGTGAAGGGGGAGAACATCCCCGAACCGGGCATCCCGGAGTCGTTCAAGGTGCTGCTCAAGGAGCTGCAGTCCTTGTGCCTGAACGTCGAGGTGCTCTCCAGCGACGGTGCGGCGATCGAGATGCGCGACACCGACGACGAGGACCTCGAGCGGGCCGCGGCGAACCTGGGCATCAACTTGTCCAGCCGCCCCGGATCCGACTCGATGACCGTCGACGACGTCGTCAACTGACCGCCCAGCCGAGCTAACGAAGGAACTGAGGACACTAAGTGCTCGACGTCAACTTCTTCGACGAGCTTCGTATCGGCCTGGCCACCGCCGAGGACATCCGGCAGTGGTCGCACGGCGAGGTCAAGAAGCCGGAGACCATCAACTACCGCACCCTGAAGCCCGAGAAGGACGGACTCTTCTGCGAGAAGATCTTCGGTCCGACCCGGGACTGGGAGTGCTACTGCGGTAAGTACAAGCGCGTCCGTTTCAAGGGCATCATCTGCGAGCGCTGCGGCGTCGAGGTCACTCGCGCCAAGGTCCGCCGTGAGCGGATGGGCCACATCGAGCTGGCCGCCCCGGTCACGCACATCTGGTACTTCAAGGGTGTGCCCAGCCGGCTGGGTTACCTGCTCGACCTGGCGCCGAAGGATCTCGAGAAGATCATCTACTTCGCCGCCTACGTGATCACGTCGGTCAACAAGGACCAGCGGCACGAGGATCTGTCCACGCTCGAGAACGAGATGGGCGTGGAGCGCAAGCGGGTCGAGAACCGCCGCGACACCGACCTCGAGGCGCGGGCCCAGAAGCTCGAGTCCGACCTGGCCGAGCTCGAGGCCGAGGGTGCCAAGAGCGACGTCCGCCGGAAGGTCAAGGAGGGTGGCGAGCGTGAGATGCGCCAGCTCCGCGACCGGGCCCAGCGTGAGCTGGACCGGCTCGACGAGATCTGGACCACGTTCGTCAAGCTCGACGTCCAGCAGCTGATCGCCGACGAGTCGATCTACCGGGAGCTCTACGACCGGTACGGCGACTACTTCACCGGTGCCATGGGTGCCGAGGCGATCCAGACCCTGCTGCAGAACTTCGACATCGACGGTGAGGTCGAGAACCTCCGCGAGACCATCCGCAGCGGCAAGGGGCAGAAGAAGCTCCGCGCGCTCAAGCGGCTCAAGGTCGTCGCGGCGTTCCAGGCCACCGGCAACTCGCCGATGGGCATGGTGCTCGACTGCGTCCCGGTCATCCCGCCGGACCTGCGCCCGATGGTGCAGCTCGACGGTGGCCGCTTCGCCACCTCCGACCTGAACGACCTGTACCGCCGGGTCATCAACCGCAACAACCGCCTCAAGCGACTGATCGACCTCGGCGCGCCCGAGATCATCGTCAACAACGAGAAGCGGATGCTGCAGGAGGCCGTCGACGCGCTGTTCGACAACGGTCGCCGCGGCCGGCCGGTGACGGGTCCGGGCAACCGCCCGCTCAAGTCGCTGTCCGACCTGCTCAAGGGCAAGCAGGGCCGGTTCCGCCAGAACCTGCTCGGCAAGCGCGTCGACTACTCGGGCCGTTCGGTCATCGTGGTCGGCCCGCAGCTGAAGCTGCACCAGTGCGGTCTGCCCAAGCAGATGGCGCTGGAGCTGTTCAAGCCGTTCGTCATGAAGCGGCTGGTCGACCTCAACCACGCGCAGAACATCAAGTCCGCGAAGCGCATGGTCGAGCGGGGTCGCTCGCAGGTGTGGGACGTGCTCGAAGAGGTCATCTCCGAGCACCCGGTGCTGCTCAACCGCGCACCGACCCTGCACCGGCTGGGCATCCAGGCCTTCGAGCCGCAGCTGGTCGAGGGCAAGGCGATCCAGCTGCACCCGCTGGTCTGCGAGGCGTTCAACGCCGACTTCGACGGTGACCAGATGGCGGTGCACCTACCGCTGTCGGCCGAGGCGCAGTCCGAGGCCCGCGTGCTGATGCTGTCGTCGAACAACATCCTCTCGCCGGCCTCCGGGCGTCCGCTCGCGATGCCGCGACTGGACATGGTGACGGGGCTGTACCACCTCACCAAGCTGCGCGAGAAGGCCGCCGGCGAGGGACACGCGTACTCGTCGGTGTCCGAGGCGATCATGGCTTACGACCGGAAGTCGCTGCACCTGCAGGCGCCGGTCAAGATCAGGCTGATCGGGGTCGTCCCGCCGGCCGAGGTCTTCCCGAAGCTCAGGGAGGCCGGCTGGTCTCCTGGCGAGCCGTGGACGGCCGAGACCACGCTGGGTCGCGTCCTGTTCAACGAGCTGCTCCCGACGGACTACCCGTTCGTCAACGAGCCGCTGCCGAAGAAGCGTCAGGCCACGATCATCAACGACCTGGCCGAGCGCTACTCGATGACCGAGGTCGCGCAGGTGCTCGACCGGCTCAAGGACGCCGGCTTCTACTGGGCCACCCGGTCCGGTGTCACGATCGCCATCTCCGATGTCGTCGTGCCGCCGAACAAGCAGGCGATCCTCGACACCTACGAGGCCCGGGCAGCTCAGGTCGACAAGCGGTACCAGCGCGGTGCGCTCTCCCACCAGGAGCGCAACGACGAGATGGTCAAGATCTGGACCCAGGCGTCCGAAGAGGTCGCCAGGGCCATGGAGGCGAACTTCCCAGAGGACAACCCGATCCCGACGATCGTGAAGTCGGGCGCGGCGGGCAACATGACCCAGGTCCGGCAGCTCGCCGGTATGCGTGGTCTCGTGGCCAACCCGAAGGGCGAGTACATCCCCCGGCCGATCAAGACCAACTTCCGTGAGGGTCTGAACGTCCTCGAGTACTTCATCTCGACGCACGGCACCCGGAAGGGTCTCGCCGACACCGCGCTGCGGACGGCGGACTCGGGCTACCTGACCCGTCGTCTGGTCGACGTGTCGCAGGACGTCATCGTTCGCGAGACCGACTGCGGCACCGAGCGCAGCATCACGATGCCGGTCACGGAGGAGACGGCCGACGGCCGCCTCATCCCGCACCGCTACATCCGCACCGGGGTGTACGCACGCACGTCCGCCGAGGACGTCGTCGGCCCCGACGGCGAGTTCGTGATCCAGAAGGGCGACGACCTCGGCGACCCGGCGCTCGACGCGCTGGTGGAGGCGGGTGTCCGCACGATCAAGGTGCGCAGCGCGCTGACCTGCATGTCGGGCACCGGCATCTGCGCCATGTGCTACGGCCGCTCGATGGCCACCGGCAAGCTGGTGGACGTCGGCGAGGCCGTCGGCATCGTGGCCGCGCAGTCCATCGGTGAGCCCGGCACGCAGCTGACGATGCGTACGTTCCACCAGGGCGGCGTCGCCGGCGACGACATCACGACCGGTCTGCCCCGCGTCACGGAGCTGTTCGAGGCTCGCGTGCCGAAGGGCCTGGCGCCGATCGCCGACGTCGACGGTCGGATCTCCATCGACGACGGCGAGCGGTTCTGGAAGATCACCCTCACGCCGGACGACGGCTCCGAGGAGATCGTCTACGACAAGCTGTCGAAGCGGCAGTGGCTGGCCCCGACCGTCGTCGACGGCCAGGAGCGTCCGCTGGCCGACGGCGACCACGTCCAGGTGGGTCAGCTGCTGCTCGAGGGCACGGCGAACCCGCACGAGGTGCTGCGGGTCATGGGTCCGCGTGAGGTGCAGCTGCACCTCGTGCGTGAGGTGCAGAAGGTGTACCGCACGCAGAGCGTGGACATCCACGACAAGCACATCGAGGTGATCGTCCGGCAGATGCTGCGCCGGGTCACGATCATCGACTCCGGTGCCACGGAGTTCCTGCCGGGTGCGCTGGCGGAGCGGGCCGATTTCGAGACCCAGAACCGCCGGGTCGTCTCCGAGGGCGGCGAGCCCGCCTCCGGCCGTCCGGTGCTCATGGGGATCACGAAGGCCTCGCTGGCCACGGAGTCGTGGCTGTCCGCGGCCTCGTTCCAGGAGACCACCCGGATCCTCACCGATGCCGCGATCAACGGAAAGCGCGACAAGCTCGTCGGGCTCAAGGAGAACGTGATCATCGGCAAGCTGATCCCGGCCGGCACCGGCATCAGCCGGTACCGCAACATCCAGGTCCAGCCCACGGAGGAGGCCCGCGCGGCCGCCTACGCGCTGCCGACGTACGACGACGGCTACTACAGCCCCGACGTCTTCGGCACGGGCACCGGCGCTGCGGTGCCGCTGGATGATTACGACTTCGGTCGTGACTACCGGTAGGTAGTTCGTCCGGGTCCTGAACGGGGCCGGTCACCTCTCTCCCGTGGAGGTGGCCGGCCCCGTTCGTCGTTTCCGGGGAGATCTTGACCTGGCCCTCGGGGCCACCCCGAGGGTGGAGCGTGCCGGTCATCCCGACCGGTACGAGGAGGCATCGGTGGAGCTGCTCACGACCGGCGCGTTCGCCCGTGAGGCGGGGTTGTCGCGCAAGGCGCTGCGCGTCTACGAGGAGCACGGCGTGCTGGTGCCGGCTGCCGTCGACGCGCACACCGGGTATCGCTACTACGACCGTGAGCAACTGCGCACGGCTCGGCTGGTGGCGCGGTTGCGGGCGATCGACATGCCGCTCCCGCAGGTGCGCGAGGTGTGCGCGTTGCCGGCGCCGGCCGCGGCTGCTGTGGTCGCCGCGTTCCGCGCGGACATCGAGTGCAGCGCCGCCGAACGGGTGCGTGCCGCCGACCTCCTCGTCGCCGATCTGTCGGAAGGAACGACGGTGACTCCTGAGAACACACTGCACTGCGCGGCACTGAGCCACATCGGCTCGGTCCGCTCCACGAACGAGGACGTCGCGTACGGCGACGGCCGGATCGCCGTCGTCGCCGACGGGCTCGGTGGACACGCCCGCGGCGAGGTGGCGAGCGCATCGGTCACCGAAACGCTGGTCCTGGCCTCCGCGACGGAACCCGGCATCGACGAGCTGGACGACCTGATGCGCCGGGCCGACGCGAGCGTCGCGGCGCTGGCATCCGGTGACGACCGGCCGATGACCACGGTGACGGCGTTGCTGCTGACCCGCAGGCGGCTGGCGCTGCTGCACGTCGGCGACGGGCGCGCGTACCTGCTGCGCGGGGGTGATCTCTCCCGCCTCACCCAGGACCACTCGCACGTGCAGAACCTGGTTGACGCCGGCCGGGCCGCCGCGAGCGATCTGCAGACGCATCCCGATCGGGCGCTGCTCGTGCGCGCGCTGGGGGCCGGCGCGGGGCGCAGCGAGGCCGACATCGCGCTGCGCACCCCGCTGGTCGGCGACCGGTACCTGCTGTGCACCGACGGCCTGTGGGCGCCCGTGCCGCCGGCGGAGATCGCCGAGGCACTGCCCGGCGGCACCCCTGAGGAAGCCGCAGAGCGGCTCGTCGCGCTCGCTCTGCAGCACGGCGCGCCGGACAACGTCGCTGTCGTGGTGGTGGACGTGCGCTGAGCACGTCTCGGAGGATGGCCGCATGGCTGCTCCCCGCACGCTGCCGTCGGCCGCGGACGTCGTCATCGTCGGCGGCGGTGCGATCGGCACCAGCATCGCGTTCCACCTGGCGGAGGCCGGGGTCACCGACGTGGTGCTCCTCGAGCGCGACGACCTCGGCCAGGGCTCCACGTGCAAGGCCGCGGGTGGCGTGCGGGCCCAGTTCTCCGACCGGATCAACATCGAGCTCGGGGCGCGCAGCCTCGAGGCCTTCGGGCGGTTCGGTGAGCGACCGGGCCAGGAGATCGACCTGGACCGGGTCGGCTACCTGTTCCTGCTGTCGACCCCGGAGGACGTCGAGTCCTTCGAACGCGACGTGGAACTGCAGAACGAGCTCGGCGTCACCAGCCGGATGATCGACGTCGCGGAGGCGCAGGCGCGCTGCCCGCTGATCGACACCGACGGGCTGCTCGCTGCCGCGTTCTCGCCCGACGACGGCCACTGCACACCCGAGTCGGTCGTCCTCGGCTACGCGAGCGCAGCCCGTCGGCTCGGCGCCACCCTGCTCACCGGAGTCACGGTGACCGGCATCGAGTCGGTGGGCGGCGAGGCCCGCACCGTGCACACCGATCGCGGGCAGATCACCGCGGGCACGGTGATCTGCGCGGCGGGCGCCTGGTCCCGGGCGCTCGGAGAGATGGTCGACACCGATCTCCCGGTCACCCCGGTGCGCCGCCAGATCCTGTTCACCGCACCGATGCCCGACCTGCCACCCGTCGTGCCGTTCACCATCGACTTCGCCACCTCGCTCTACTTCCACCGGGAGGGACGCGGCCTGCTGCTGGGCATGTCGGACCCCGACCAGGAGCCCGGGTTCGACCTGTCCTACTCGGATCGGTGGCTGCCGCGGTTGGGCCGAGCCATCGAGGCGCGGGCGCCGGGCCTGCTGGAGGTGGGGCTCGGCAACGGCTGGGCAGGGCTCTACGAGGTCACCCCTGATCACAACGCCGTGATCGGGCGGTCGTCGGCGACGCCGAACTTCCTGTACGCCACGGGCTTCTCCGGCCACGGTTTCCTCCAGGCCCCGGCCGTCGGCGAGGTGGTCCGTGACCTCTACCTGGACCGGACCCCGTTCGTGGACGTCACGCCGCTGCACGCGGATCGGTTCGCCGACGGCGCGACCGTCCGCCCGGAGCTGCACATCGTCTGAGTCAGACGGTGTACTGACTGGTGCTGGAGAAGTTGATGCTCACCCGCGGCCCGGACGGGGTGCGCTGCTTGGGAACGCAGTGGCGCCAGTCGCTCTGGCAGCGCCCACCCATGACGACCAGATCGCCGTTGGTGGGGGAGAACCCCGTGTTGGGGCCGCCGGTGGCGGGTTTGAGCAGGAGCCTGCGGGTGGCACCCAGGGTGAGCACCGGCACGACGCACACCGGCTTGTGGCAGGTGGCGTGGTCGCGGTGCCAGCCGGTGCTGTCGCGCTCGTCGCGGTAGAGGTTGATCCATAGCCCGTCGTACGGCACGTCGTAGTGCGCCGTGAGCGCCTCGGCGAGCGCCCGCAGGAACGGCGGGGCCGCGGCGAGATCGCGGTACTCGGCGGTGAGGCGGGGCTCGTAGACGCGCTTGTCGTACATCCAGCGCTGCCGCTGCTCGAATGCGGCCGCCTGCAGGATCTGCTCGAGCAACGTCTCGCCGCCGGTGACCCAGCCCGGCACGATCTCCACCCACGACGTGGCGTCGAGGGCGTGTCGTTCGGCACCCGTGAACGCGGGATCGAGGGCGGGATCGGCGTCGGCGAAGAGGCTGGGCTGGGTCATGCGGCGTCCTCGGCGACGGCAGGCGCGGCCAGCAGGAGATGCGCGGCGGCGACGGAACGCCACGGCTGCCACCGCTCGGGATCCTCGGTGAGGCCGGGCGGGAAGGCGTCGCGGTGCCCCAGCCGCAGCGCGACCTGCTGGGCGGCGGCCTCGCCGACCCCGGCCCGGGCAAGCCCTGTGACCAGCTCGTCGAGCGGCCGCCCCGGCTCGAGCACCGCGGTGGCGGAGGCGAGCGCGGCGACGACCTGCCCGGTCGGGCCCGGCAGCAGCTGAGCTGCTCCGGCGGCCAGCGCTGTGGCAGCGGGGAAGAGATGGGTGAGCTCGGGCCCGAGCCCGGCCACGGGCTCCCCGAGCCCGCGGACCAGCCGGCCCATGAGCTCGCGGGTGGCCGCCGGGCAGTGGCGCTCGACGACCGCGGCCCGCACCGCGACCTCCAGGGCACTCCACGCCCCGGGCATCCGCGCGCCCGGCCGGGCCCTGACCACCGGACCCAGCATCGGGTCGGAGCCGAGCTGCGCCACGGCACCGGTTACGTCGAGGCCCGTGGCCAGCACGGCACTGATCCGCTCGACGATGTGGATGAGCCCCTCCCAGTACGGCAGGTGCAAACGCAGCAGCAGCTGCCCGGGCTCGGCCGCCCGCACCTCGACGAGCCCCGGCGCGCCGTCGACCGAGATCGTGCGGCGGTAGCCGTCGGGCCCCACGAACTCGACCCCGGGCACCGCGTCGCGGGCCAGGAGGGTGAGCACGGCGTCGAGGTCGTACGGCGCATGGACGGGCAGGCGCAGCGTGAGCCCGCCATCGGCGACGAGCCGGTCGGCGCGCCGGCGCCGGGCCCGCAGCTCGCGCGGATTGGCACGGAAGATGTCCAGCATCGTGCGGTTGAACTGCCGAAGGCTCCCGAAACCGGACGCGAACGCGACCTCCACGATGTCGAGATCGGTGTCGTCGAGGAGGCGCCGGGCGAAGTGTGCGCGACGGGAGCGGGCGAACCGGTCGGGCGTGGTGCCCAGGTGCTCGGCGAACATGCGGCGCAGGTGCCGGGCGGACACCCCGATCCGCCGGCCCAGCTCGGCCTCCGAGCTGCCGTCCAACGCCCCTTCGATGATCAGCTGGACGGCGCGGCAGACGAGCTCGGGCGCCTGCCACGGTGTGGAGCCGACCTCGCGGTAGGGACGGCAGCGCAGGCACGCCCGGTAGCCCGCGGCCTCGGCGGCCGACGCGGTGGCGTACGTGCGGACGTGGTCGGCGCGCGGTCGCGCACGGCAGCCCGGCCGGCAGTAGATGCCGGTGGTGGTGACGGCGGAGAACGACACAAGATCTGTGTAGTACGAGACACCGACGGAAACCGGCCACTTCAGGACACGGCGGCGGGGAGTGTCCGAATACGGCCGGATCGGGCGCACGCCCGTCCGCCAGATTGGACCTCTCCCGAGGAGAGGAACCACCGTGACCGTCCCGTCCACCGCCGTCGCCGACTTCCGTGCCCTGCACGTGCCCGGCGATCCGATCGTGCTCGTCAACGCGTGGGACGCGGCGAGCGCGCGCATCGTGGAGGCCTCCGGAGCGCGAGCCGTTGCGACGACGAGCGCCGGTGTGGCGTGGAGCCTCGGCGTGCCCGACGGCGGAGCGCTGGACCGCGACAGCGCGCTCGACGCGGTGGCCCGGATCGTGCGGAGCGTGCGCGTGCCCGTCACCGCCGACATCGAGGACGGCTTCGGCGACGATCCGGCCGCGGTGGGTGTCACGGTCGAGCGGCTGCGCGACACCGGCGCCGTGGGCGTCAACATCGAGGACTCGCGCGGCGGGCAGCTGCTCGAGGTCGGTGCCGCCGCGGACCGGGTGGCGGCGGCGCGCGCGTCCGGCGGTTCGGGCGTCTTCGTCAACGTGCGGATCGACACCTACCTGCTGGCCATCGATGACCCCGCCGGCCGGCTCGACGCGACACTGCAGCGGGCCGCGGCCTTCCTCGCCGCCGGCGCGGACGGGATCTTCGTACCGGGCACGGGCGACGCCGCGGTGATCGCCGCGCTGGTGGCCGGGATCGACGCACCGCTGAACGTTGCGGGCTCGCCGGGGGCTCCGACGGTGAAGGAACTGACTGCGCTCGGCGTGGCCCGGATCAGCACCGGCGCGGCGACGGCCCTGACCGCCTACGGCGCGCTGCGTCGCGTCCTGGAGGGCATCGCCGACAGCTACGACGCGGAGGTCGGTGGCGTCGGCTACGGCGAGCTGAACGACCTGCTCAGCGGTCGGTGACCTGCGCGCAGTCGGTCCGCATCGCGTTGCCGAGCTTCGCGACGGCCGCGTCGGCCTGGGGCAGCAGCCCCGCGTAGAGCACGAAGTCGTGCCAGAGGCCGGGCACCCGGTCGTAGCTGTGCTGTGCACCCGCCGCGGCCAGGCGATCCACCAGCGAGTCCGCGTCGCCGAGCAGGATCTCCCCGGTGGCGGCCAGCACGTGGATCGGTGGCAGGCCGGTGAGGTCGGCGTCGAGCGGCCGCAGGTCGGCGGGTTCGGCGCCCGCGCAGTAGTCGTCGGCGAGCTCGCGCAACCAACCGGGGCTGAGCAGTGCGTCGGTGCCCGCGTTCGCCTGGAGTGTGGGCGAGGTCATGGTGAGATCGATCCAGGGCGAGATCAGACCGACCGAGCCGGGCAGCTCCGCGCCCTCGTCGCGCAGTCGTAGGAGCATCGACACGGCCAGCCCGCCGCCTGCGGAATCTCCGGCGACCGCGATGCGTTGTGGGTCGTGTCCGGCGGTGCGCAGAGCGCGGTAGGCGGCGATCGCGTCGTCGACAGCGGCAGGGTGCGGATGCTCGGGAGCCAAGCGGTACTCGAGAGCATGCACCGGCGCGCCGGTTGCCCGTCCCAGATGGGCGATCAACGCGCGGTGCGAGCGGGCGGACCCCACGGCATAGCCACCGCCGTGGAGGTACAGCAGTTGGTGCGGGCCGACCGCACCCGGCACGGTCACCCGCTCGGCGGTCACTCCACCGAGCTCGGTGCGGACGCGCCGGGTGCCGCGCGGTGACGGCAGTGTGTAGCCGGTGACGTCGACCAGACGCCGCCGGACCGAGACAGGGAAACGGGGGTCCATCATGGGTGAGACGACGAGCCGGGTGGCCACCCGGGCTACCTGCGTCGGTACGCGCACGGAGCGACACTAGCCAGAGGCGCTCAGAACCGCGTCGGACGCGGCGAGCGGAGGCTCAGCCGCGACGAACGGGCGAGTCCTCTTGCGGTGCTCCAGCAGGTGCGGCACCCTGCCCGTACCGACCAGCGCGTTCCCGGGACCCGTTTTGACCCTCTTCCGGAGGGGCGGGTACCCTTTGGTCTTGCGCCTGACTGCGGTCGGGCCGATCTGCGTGCGTCGCGTGCATCCTTCCGGATGTGCCGCGTGCAGGCAGACCCCGAAGGTTCTCTCGTGAGGTCCCCCCGATCTCTGGAGTGCGGACCCCAACGGGGTGACGACACGCCCGACCTCGGGGTAGGACCTCGAGGGCGGGACCACCCAAGAACCAGAGCAGTTGCACGCCGACGGGAAGAAGTAGACGGTTCATGCCCACCATCTCTCAGCTTGTCCGCAAGGGCCGGCAGGACAAGCCCACCAAGGTCAAGACCAAGGCGCTCGCGGGTAGCCCGCAGCGACGGGGCGTCTGCACGCGCGTGTACACCACCACGCCGCGTAAGCCCAACTCGGCGCTGCGCAAGGTCGCCCGCGTCAAGCTGAGCAGTGGCATCGAGGTCACCGCCTACATCCCGGGCGAGGGCCACAACCTGCAGGAGCACTCCATCGTCCTGGTGAAGGGTGGCGGCCCCCGCGACCTTCCGGGCGTCCGGTACCGCATCCTGCGTGGCGCGCTCGACACCCAGGCAGTCAAGAACCGCAAGCAGGCCCGCAGCAAGTACGGGGCGAAGAAGGAGAAGAGCTGATGCCTCGCAAGGGCCCCGCCCCCAAGCGTCCGCTGGTGTCCGACCCGGTGTACGGCTCGCCGCTGGTCACCCAGCTGGTGAACAAGGTGCTCAAGGACGGCAAGCGTTCGCTCGCCGAGCGGATCGTCTACGCCGCGCTCGAGGGCACCCGTGAGAAGACGGGCACCGACCCGGTCGTCACCCTGAAGCGCGCCATGGACAACGTGAAGCCCGCGCTCGAGGTCAAGAGCCGCCGCGTCGGCGGTGCGACCTACCAGGTGCCGGTCGAGGTGCGCGTGCCGCGCCAGACCACCCTCGCGCTGCGCTGGCTCGTCTCGTACTCGGCTGCGCGTCGCGAGAAGACCATGACCGAGCGGCTCATGAACGAGCTGCTCGACGCGAGCAACGGCCTCGGCGCCAGCGTCAAGCGGCGCGAGGACACGCACAAGATGGCGGAGTCGAACAAGGCCTTCGCCCACTACCGCTGGTGATCCGGCCGTAACTCGAGGCGCCTCTGGCGCGTCCCCGTCGGGGAACGCCTTCGGCGCTAAGACGGTGAGTCGATCGCCAATTGAGGGAGAGCTGAAGAAGTGGCAGCACAGGATGTGCTGACGGACCTGACGAAGGTCCGCAACATCGGCATCATGGCGCACATCGACGCCGGTAAGACCACCACCACCGAGCGGATCCTGTACTACACCGGGATCAACTACAAGATCGGTGAGGTGCACGACGGCGCCGCCACCATGGACTGGATGGAGGAGGAGCAGAAGCGCGGCATCACGATCACGTCGGCCGCGACCACCTGCTTCTGGAAAGACCATCAGATCAACATCATCGACACCCCGGGGCACGTCGACTTCACCGTTGAGGTGGAGCGCAACCTGCGGGTGCTCGATGGCGCCGTCGCGGTCTTCGACGGCAAGGAGGGCGTCGAGCCCCAGTCCGAGCAGGTCTGGCGGCAGGCGACCAAGTACGACGTCCCGCGCATCTGCTTCGTCAACAAGATGGACAAGCTCGGCGCGGACTTCTACTTCACCGTGTCCACGATCAAGGACCGGCTCGGCGCCAAGCCGCTGCCGATCCAGCTCCCGATCGGCTCGGAGAACGACTTCATCGGTGTGATCGACCTGGTCCAGATGCGCGCGCTCACGTGGCGCGGCGAGGTGGCCAAGGGCGAGGACTACACCATCGAGGAGATCCCGGCCGACCTGAAGGAGAAGGCGGACGAGTACCGCCTTGCCCTCGTCGAGGCCGTCGCCGAGACCGATGACGAGCTCATGGAGCTCTACCTCGGTGGCGAGGAGCTCACGGTCGAGCAGATCAAGGCCGGCATCCGTGCGATCGTCAAGAACCGCACCGCCTACCCCGTCCTGTGCGGGTCGGCGTTCAAGAACAAGGGCGTCCAGCCCATGCTCGATGCGGTCATCGACTACCTGCCGGCGCCGTCGGACCTGCCGCCCGTCGAGGGCACGCTGCAGGACGGGGAGACCCCGGCCTTCCGCAAGCCGCTCCGCGAGGAGCCGTTCTCGGCGCTGGCGTTCAAGATCGCCGCGCACCCGTTCTTCGGCAAGCTCACCTACATCCGGGTCTACTCGGGCCGGGTCGCCGCGGGTTCTCAGGTCATCAACTCGACCAAGGACCGCAAGGAGCGCATCGGGAAGATCTTCCAGATGCACGCCAACAAGGAGAACCCGGTCGACGAGGCCCTGGTCGGTCACATCTACGCGGTGATCGGTCTGAAGGACACGACCACGGGCGAGACGCTCTGCGATCCGCAGGCGCCGATCGTGCTCGAGTCGATGACCTTCCCGGCGCCGGTCATCCAGGTGGCGGTCGAGCCGAAGACCAAGGCCGACCAGGAGAAGCTGGGCATCGCGATCCAGCGGCTCGCCGAAGAGGACCCCACCTTCCAGGTCTCACAGGACGACGAGACCGGGCAGACGATCCTCGCCGGCATGGGCGAACTGCACCTCGAGGTGCTCGTCAACCGGATGAAGAGCGACTACAAGGTCGAGGCCAACATCGGTAAGCCGCAGGTGGCCTACCGTGAGACGATCCGTGGCACGGTCCTGAAGCACGAGCTCACGTACAAGAAGCAGACCGGTGGTTCGGGCCAGTTCGCCCGCGTCATCATCAAGCTGGAGCCCCTCGTCAGCGAGGACGGCGCCGAGTACGAGTTCGTCAACAAGGTCTCGGGTGGTCGGGTCCCGCGGGAGTACATCCCCTCGGTCGACGCCGGCGCGCAGGACGCCATGCAGTACGGCGTGCTGGCCGGTTACCCGCTGACCGCGATCAAGCTCACCTTGCTCGACGGTGCCTACCACGAGGTCGACTCGTCCGAGATGGCGTTCAAGATCGCCGGTTCGATGGCGCTCAAGGAAGCCGCACGGAAGGCCGACCCGGCCATCCTCGAGCCGATGATGGCCGTCGAGGTCACCACGCCCGAGGACTACATGGGCGATGTGATCGGCGACCTGAACTCCCGGCGCGGGCAGATCCAGGCCATGGAGGAGCGGGCAGGCGCCCGCATCGTCAAGGCGCTGGTTCCGCTCTCGGAGATGTTCGGCTACGTCGGCGACCTGCGGTCGCGGACCCAGGGCCGGGCCAACTACACGATGGTCTTCGACTCCTACGCGGAGGTTCCGGCCAGCGTGGCCAAGGAGATCATCGCGAAGGCGACGGGCGAGTAAGACCCCCCGGTGCCCGGGGGCCGCGTGGCCCCCGGCACACTCCCACCTCACAGTCCTGCCGTCAGCACGGCGGAAGAAGAACTCAGTCCAGGAGGATCCCCCAGTGGCGAAGGCGAAGTTCGAGCGGACCAAGCCGCACGTCAACATCGGCACCATCGGTCACATCGACCACGGTAAGACCACGCTGACGGCGGCTATCACCAAGGTCCTGCACGACAAGTACCCGAACCTCAACGAGGCTTCGGCGTTCGACCAGATCGACAAGGCGCCGGAAGAGCGCCAGCGCGGTATCACCATCTCCATCGCGCACGTCGAGTACCAGACCGAGAAGCGCCACTACGCGCACGTCGACTGCCCCGGGCACGCCGACTACATCAAGAACATGATCACCGGTGCCGCTCAGATGGACGGCGCGATCCTCGTGGTCGCGGCGACCGACGGCCCGATGCCGCAGACGCGTGAGCACGTGCTGCTCGCCCGTCAGGTCGGCGTTCCCTACATCGTCGTCGCGCTGAACAAGGCCGACATGGTCGACGATGAGGAGATCATGGAGCTCGTCGAGCTCGAGGTCCGCGAGCTGCTGTCGTCGCAGAACTACCCGGGCGACGACCTTCCCGTGGTCCAGGTCTCGGCGCTCAAGGCGCTCGAGGGCGACAAGGAGTGGGCCGACAAGCTGCTCTCGCTCATGGACGCCGTCGACGAGAGCATCCCGGAGCCGGAGCGCGACATCGCGAAGCCGTTCCTCATGCCGATCGAGGACGTCTTCACCATCACCGGTCGCGGCACCGTGGTCACCGGCAAGATCGACCGCGGCGTCGTCAAGGTGAACGAGACGGTCGAGATCGTCGGCATTCGCGAGAAGTCGACCACGACCACCGTCACGGGCATCGAGATGTTCCGCAAGCTGCTCGACGAGGGGCGTGCCGGCGAGAACGTCGGTCTGCTGCTCCGCGGCATCAAGCGCGAGGACGTCGAGCGCGGCCAGGTCATCGTGAAGCCGAACTCGATCACCCCGCACACCGAGTTCGAGGCGCAGGTCTACATCCTGTCCAAGGACGAGGGTGGCCGTCACACGCCGTTCTTCAACAACTACCGTCCGCAGTTCTACTTCCGTACCACGGACGTGACGGGCGTTGTGACCCTGCCGTCGGGCACCGAGATGGTCATGCCCGGCGACAACACCAAGATGTCGGTCCAGCTGATCCAGCCGATCGCCATGGAGGAGGGCCTCCAGCTCGCCATCCGTGAGGGTGGGCGGACCGTGGGCGCCGGCCAGGTCACAAAGATCAACAAGTAAGACCCCTTGCGGCCCGTGGACCTCCTGGTCCACGGGCCGCACCCCGGTCGAGGGTCCGCCACGCCGATGTGGCATCCTTGACGAGTTGCGCGTAGGACACTGTTGTGCCCAGCGCCAACCCCCGAGCACGGCGAGCCTCCCCCCGGGGGGTTGCGGGTGATCCGGGGACGAGTCCGCGCTGTGTTGGATGATTCGCTGCGCAAGCTTCACGAAGTGCAGACGACACGCCCGACCTCGTGGACCGGAGCCACATCGAGTGAGACCAGGATTGGGCTCCTGGTGTGTGCCCCGAACCCGGAGCACGTACACGAGCGGTAGGAAGAAGAGGACGACCGACGACCATGGCGGGACAAAAGATCCGCATCAGGCTGAAGGCCTATGACCACGAGGCCATCGACGCCTCCGCACGCAAGATCGTCGAGACGGTCACGCGTACGGGCGCTCGGGTCGTCGGGCCAGTGCCGCTGCCGACGGAGAAGAACATCTACTGCGTCATCCGTTCGCCGCACAAGTACAAGGACTCTCGCGAGCACTTCGAGATGCGGACGCACAAGCGGCTGATCGACATCCTCGACCCGACGCCGAAGACGGTCGACGCGCTGATGCGCATCGACCTCCCGGCTTCGGTCGACGTGAACATCCAGTAGGGCTTGGACTGATGGCTGACAGGCAGATCACCGGGATCCTGGGCACCAAGCTCGGGATGACCCAGGTCTTCGACGAGAACAACCGGGTGGTTCCGGTCACCGTGGTCCAGGCCGGACCCAACGTGGTGACCCAGATCCGCACGCCGGAGAAGGACGGCTACACGGCCGTCCAGCTCGCCTTCGGTGCGATCGACCCCCGCAAGGTGAACAAGCCCGAGACGGGCCACTTCGCCAAGGCGGGCACCACCCCGCGGCGCCACCTCGTGGAGCTGCGCACCACCGACGCCGGTGGATACGAGCTCGGCCAGGAGATCACGGCCGAGGTCTTCGCCGCCGGCGCGTCGGTCGATGTCGTGGGCACCAGCAAGGGCAAGGGCACTGCGGGCGTCATGAAGCGCCACGGCTTCCACGGCCTCGGCAGCTCCCACGGCGTCCAGCGCAAGCACCGCTCGCCCGGCTCGATCGGTGGCTGCGCCACCCCGGGTCGCGTGTTCAAGGGGCTGAAGATGGCCGGCCGCATGGGTCACGAGACCACCACCATGCAGAACCTCACGGTCCACCGTGTCGACGCCGAGCGCGGCCTGCTGCTGATCAAGGGCGCCGTTCCCGGCCCGCGCGGCGGCCTGCTGTTCGTGAAGTCCGCTTCGAAGGGCGGTGTGAAGTGAGCACGATCGACGTCGACCTCCCCGAGCACGTCTTCGACGTGCAGGCGAACATCGGCCTGATGCACCAGGTCGTGGTGGCCCAGCTCGCGGCCGCCCGCCAGGGCACGCACGACACCAAGACCCGCGGTGAGGTGAGCGGCGGTGGCCGCAAGCCGTACCGCCAGAAGGGCACCGGTCGCGCCCGCCAGGGCTCGACCCGCTCGCCGCAGTTCGCCGGCGGCGGTGTCTCGCACGGCCCCACGCCGCGCGACTACAGCCAGCGCACCCCGAAGAAGATGAAGGCCGCCGCCCTGCGCGGTGCCCTCTCCGACCGGGCCCGCGGCGGCGTCCTCTTCGTCGTCGACGCACTGGTGTCGGGTGAGAAGCCCTCCGCGAAGCTGGCGCGCACCGCGCTGGCCGAGGTGGTCGGTGCCTTCACCAAGACGCTGGTCGTCGTCGATCGCGACGACGTGCTGCACCAGCTGTCGCTGCGCAACCTGCCGAACGTGCACCTGATCGCGCCCGACCAGCTCAACACCTACGACGTGCTCGTCAGCGACGCCGTGGTGTTCCTGCAGGACGCGTACGAGCAGTTCCTCGCCGGGGCCGTTGCCACCGCGGGTGCCGCGAAGGGTGTGGCCCGCGAGAGCGAGGTCAAGCAGAGCCTGGTGAAGGGCGCGGCCGACGCCGACACCGATGAGCAGCCGTACGGCGCCGACAGCCACGCACCGCTGGCCGACGGTTCGCAGCCGGAGGGTTTCCCCGTCAAGGGCAACGCCGACTCGATGCTCTACCACGTGCCGGGCAGCTCGTTCTACGCCCGCACGGTCGCCGAGGTCTGGTTCACCACCGCCGAGGCGGCGGAAGCGGCCGGTTTCCAGCTGCCCCCGTCGCAGCGTAAGGAGGAGGACAAGTGATCCCCGACCCGCGCGACATCCTGCTCGCGCCGGTGGTCTCGGAGAAGAGCTACGGGCTGCTCGAAGAGCGCCAGTACACCTTCATCGTTCGGCCCGACGCGAACAAGACACAGATCAAGATCGCCGTTGAGCAGGTGTTCGACGTGAAGGTGCTGTCCGTCAACACCCTGAACCGCACGGGCAAGCGCAAGCGCACCCGCTCGGGCTACGGCAAGCGCAAGGACACGAAGCGCGCGATCGTCACGATCTCCCCGGAGAGCCGTGAGATCGACGTCTTCGGTGGCCGGGCGAGCTGAGGGGCGTAGAGAGATGGCCATCCGCAAGTACAAGCCGACCACTCCGGGCCGTCGCGGCTCGAGCGTGTCGGACTTCGCCGAGATCACCCGGTCCACGCCGGAGAAGTCGCTGATCCGTCCGCTGCACAGCAAGGGCGGACGCAACGTGCACGGGCGCGTCACCACCCGGCACCAGGGTGGAGGCCACAAGCGGGCCTACCGCCTGATCGACTTCCGCCGCAACGACAAGGACGGTGTGCCGGCGAAGGTCGCGCACATCGAGTACGACCCCAACCGCACCGCCCGGATCGCATTGCTGCACTACATCGATGGCGAGAAGCGCTACATCATCGCCCCCGACAAGCTGAAGCAGGGCGACGCCGTCGAGGCCGGCCCGAAGGCCGACATCAAGGTGGGCAACAACCTGCCGCTGCGCAACATCCCCACCGGCACCGTGATCCACGCGATCGAGCTCCGCCCCGGTGGCGGCGCGAAGATGGCGCGGTCGGCCGGTGCCCGCGTGCAGCTGGTCGCGAAGGACGGGCCCTACGCCCAGCTCCGGTTGCCGTCCGGTGAGATCCGCAACGTCGACGTCCGCTGCCGCGCCACCATCGGCGAGGTCGGCAACGCCGAGCAGTCCAACATCAACTGGGGCAAGGCCGGCCGCATGCGGTGGAAGGGCAAGCGCCCGACCGTCCGTGGTGTCGCCATGAACCCGGTCGACCACCCCCACGGTGGTGGTGAGGGCAAGACCTCCGGTGGTCGCCACCCGGTGAACCCGGCCGGCAAGCCCGAGGGTCGTACCCGCCAGAAGAACAAGGCTTCCGACAAGTTGATCGTCCGCCGGCGTCGTACCGGCAAGAAGCGCTGAGCAGGGAGGTTAGAAGATGCCGCGCAGCCTGAAGAAGGGCCCGTTCGTGGACGACCACCTGCTCAAGAAGGTGGACGTTCTCAACGAATCGGGCAAGAAGACCGTCATCCGTACCTGGTCCCGGCGGTCCACCATCATCCCCGACATGATCGGCCACACGATTGCGGTGCACGACGGCCGCAAGCACGTGCCGGTGTTCGTGTCGGACTCGATGGTCGGCCACAAGCTGGGTGAGTTCGCTCCCACGCGAACCTTCCGTGGCCACATCAAGGACGACCGCAAGGCACGGAGGCGGTGAGCGATTCCATGACTACTGCTGAGAACGAGGTCCGGCCGACCGCACGCGCGGTCGCCCGCCGGATCCCGATGAGCGAGCGCAAGGTCCGCCGGGTCGTCGACCTGGTCCGGGGCAAGCACGTCGACGAGGCTCTCGCGATCCTCCAGCTCGATGTGCACGCCGCCAGCGAGCCCGTCTACAAGGTGATCGCCAGCGCGGTCGCCAACGCGGGCAACAACCTGCAGCTCGACCCGCGGTCCCTGTGGGTCAAGACGATCTACGTCGACCAGGGCGTCACCATGAAGCGGATCCGGCCGCGCGCGCAGGGTCGCGCGTACCGCGTTCGCAAGCGCGCGTGCCACATCACGGTCGAGGTCGAATCTCGTCCGACGACCGGTCGCGCCGCACGGGCACAGGGGAGGGCCCGCTGATGGGTCAGAAGATCAACCCGCACGGGTTCCGCCTCGGTATCACCACCGACTGGAAGTCGCGCTGGTATGCCGACAAGCAGTACGCCGAGTACGTCAAGGAAGACGTCGACATCCGCAAGATGCTCTCCAAGGGCATGGAGCGGGCCGGCATCTCCAAGGTCGAGATCGAGCGCACCCGCGACCGGGTCCGCGTCGACATCCACACGGCCCGTCCGGGCATCGTGATCGGCCGCCGCGGCGCGGAGGCCGACCGCATCCGAGGCAACCTCGAGAAGCTGACCAAGAAGCAGGTCCAGCTCAACATCCTCGAGGTCAAGAACTCGGAGTCGGACGCGCAGCTCGTCGCACAGGCTGTGGCCGAGCAGCTGTCCAACCGCGTTGCCTTCCGGCGCGCGATGCGCAAGGGCATCCAGGCCGCCATGCGCTCGCCGCAGGTCAAGGGCATCCGCATCCAGTGCTCGGGCCGCCTCGGTGGCGCCGAGATGTCGCGGTCGGAGTTCTACCGCGAGGGTCGCGTGCCGCTGCACACGCTGCGCGCCGACATCGACTACGGCCTTTTCGAGGCCCGCACCACGTTCGGCCGTATCGGCGTGAAGGTGTGGATCTACAAGGGTGACGTCGTCGGTGGTCGTCGCGAGGGTGTCCCCGCGGCTGCGCCGTCGGGTGACCGTGGTCCGCGTCGCGAGCGCCCGCAGCGCCGTCGTTCCGGCTCGTCCGGCACCACGGGTTCGGGCACCGAGGCCGGGCGCGCTGCTGCGGAGCAGGCCAGCCCCGAGGCTGCTGCCGCTCCGACCGGTGGGGAGAGCTGATCATGTTCATCCCCCGCAGGGTCAAGCACCGCAAGCAGCACCGCCCGCACCGCACCGGTCTCGCGACCGGCGGTACCCAGGTCAGCTTCGGCGACTTCGGTATCCAGGCGCTGGAGCCGGCCTACGTCACCAACCGTCAGATCGAGTCGGCGCGTATCGCGATCAACCGACACATCCGCCGTGGTGGCAAGGTCTGGATCAACATTTTCCCCGACCGCCCCCTCACCAAGAAGCCTGCCGAGACCCGCATGGGTTCCGGTAAGGGTTCGCCGGAGAAGTGGGTGGCCAACGTCAAGCCCGGCCGGGTTCTGTTCGAGATGAGCTACCCCGACGAGCGCACGGCTCGCGAGGCACTGCGCCGCGCGATCCACAAGCTGCCGATGAAGTGCCGGATCGTTTCCCGCGAGGGTGGTGACTTCTGATGGCTAGCGGCACCACCACCGCAGCCGAGCTGCGTGAGCTCACCGACGAGGAGCTCGTGCTCCGCGTCCGCGAGTCGAAGGAAGAGCTGTTCAACCTGCGCTTCCAGATGGCCACGGGGCAGCTCGACAACAACCGGCGGCTCCGTACCGTCCGGCACGACATCGCGCGGATCTACACGATCATGCGTGAGCGCGAGCTGGGCCTCTCGGCCGCTCCTAGCGACGACGAGGGCGCAGCATGACTGAAGAGACGAAGGCCGAGGTGCGCAACGACCGCAAGGTCCGCGAGGGCCTGGTCGTGTCCGACAAGATGGACAAGACGATTGTCGTGTCCCTCGAGGACCGCGTGAAGCACCCGCTCTACGGCAAGGTCATCCGCCGCACGCACAAGGTCAAGGCGCACGACGAGGCCAACACAGCAGGCGTGGGCGACCGCGTTCGGCTGATGGAGACCCGTCCGCTGTCGGCGACCAAGCGCTGGCGGCTGGTGGAGATCCTGGAGAAGGCGAAGTGATCCAGCAGGAATCGCGGCTGCGCGTCGCCGACAACAGCGGTGCCAAGGAGATCCTTTGCATCCGCGTGCTCGGCGGCTCCGGCCGTCGCTACGCGGGCATCGGCGACATCATCGTCGCCGCGGTGAAGGACGCCATCCCCGGCGCCGGCGTGAAGCGCGGCGACGTGGTCAAGGCCGTCATCGTGCGCACCGTCAAGGAGCGCCGCCGGGCGGACGGCTCGTACATCAAGTTCGACGAGAACGCCGCCGTCATCATCAAGCCGGACGGCGAGCCGCGAGGGACCCGCATCTTCGGGCCGGTCGGCCGCGAGCTTCGCGACAAGAAGTTCATGCGGATCGTGTCCCTCGCGCCGGAGGTGTTGTAGGACATGAAGGTCAAGAAGGGCGACACCGTCGTGGTGATCGCCGGTAAGGACAAGGGCGCGAAGGGCAAGGTCATCCAGGCCTACCCGGACCGCGACCGCGTGCTCGTCGAGGGCGTGAACCGGATCAAGAAGCACACCCGGGTCACCCAGAACCAGCGTGGTGCCCAGTCGGGCGGCATCATCACGACCGAGGCCGCGATCCACGTCTCGAACGTGATGGTCGTCGACTCCGACGGCAAGCCGACCCGCGTGGGTAAGTCCACCACCGAAGACGGCAAGCGCGTCCGGATCTCCCGACGTTCCGGGAAGGAGATCTGAGATGACCACCGCTGAGAAGGTGGCGCCGCGACTGAAGCAGCGCTACCGCGACGAGATCAAGGGCGCGCTGCAGGAGGAGTTCTCCTACGGCAACGTCATGCAGATCCCGGGCGTCGTGAAGGTCGTCGTCAACATGGGTGTCGGCGACGCCGCCCGCGACGCGAAGCTGATCGAGGGCGCCGTCCGCGACCTGGCCACCATCACCGGCCAGAAGCCGCAGGTCCGGCGTGCCACCAAGTCGATCGCGCAGTTCAAGCTGCGTGAGGGCATGCCGATCGGCGCCAAGGTCACCCTGCGCGGCGACCGGATGTGGGAGTTCCTCGACCGTCTGCTGACGATCGCGCTCCCGCGTATCCGCGACTTCCGCGGGCTCTCGGGCAAGCAGTTCGACGGCCGGGGCAACTACACGTTCGGGCTCACGGAGCAGTCGATGTTCCACGAGATCGACCCGGACAGCATCGACCGGCCGCGCGGGATGGACATCACGGTCGTCACCACGGCTACTACCGACGAGGAAGGCCGCGCGCTGCTGCGCAAGCTGGGCTTCCCCTTCAAGGAGGCCTGAGGCTATGGCAACGCAAGCTGGGCTTCCCCTAACGCCTGTCTGGGAGGCGTGAGATGGCCAAGAAGGCCCTGATCGTGAAGTCCAACCGCACCCCGAAGTTCAAGGTGCGCGGCTACACGCGCTGCCAGAAGTGCGGTCGCCCGCGCTCGGTGCTGCGCAAGTTCGGACTCTGCCGGGTGTGCGTGCGCCAGATGGCGCACGCCGGCGAGCTTCCGGGCGTGCACAAGAGCAGCTGGTAAGACCAGTAATTCGGCACCAATTCAGCACTGATCGCCGTAGGCCCGAGAGGGAACCACGGCGGGAAACGAGTGTGACGTCGCCATGACGATGACCGATCCGATCGCGGACATGTTGACCCGGTTGCGGAACGCCAACTCGGCGTATCACGACCAGGTCACCATGCCGCACTCCAAGCTCAAGTCCGCCATCGCGGATGTCCTGGTGCGGGAGGGCTACATCGCCTCCCACCGCACCGAGGACGCCGAGGTCGGCAAGAGCCTGGTTGTCGAACTCAAGTACGGCCGCAACCGCGAGCGGAGCATCGCCGGCCTGCGCCGGGTCTCCAAGCCCGGTCTGCGCGTCTACGCAAAGTCCACCAGCCTGCCCCGAGTCCTCGGCGGCCTCGGCGTCGCGATCATCTCGACGTCGAGCGGTCTGCAGACCGACAAGCAGGCGAAGAAGAACGGGGTAGGCGGGGAAGTCCTCGCCTACGTCTGGTGAGGGGGTAGGAACCATGTCCCGAATCGGGAAGCTGCCCATCACCGTGCCGTCCGGGGTGGATGTCAACATCGACGGTCGCACGGTCACGGTGAAGGGGCCCAAGGGCTCGCTGAGCCACACCGTCATCGAGCCCATCACCGTCGAGCGTGGCGACGACGGCGCTGTCCTCCTGAAGCGCCCCGACGACGAGCGCCGCAGCAAGGCCATGCACGGCCTGTCGCGGTCGCTGGTGAACAACCTGGTCGTCGGCGTCACCGCGGGCTACGAGAAGAAGCTGGAGATCGTCGGCGTCGGTTACCGCGTTGCGCTGCAGGGCGGGAATCTGAACTTCGCGCTCGGCTTCAGCCACCCCGTGGTCGTCGAGCCGCCGGCCGGCATCACCTTTGCGGTCGAGTCCCCCACCAAGTTCTCGGTGTCGGGCATCGACAAGCAGCTGGTCGGCGAGACCGCCGCCAACATCCGCAAGATCCGCAAGCCCGAGCCGTACAAGGGCAAGGGTGTGCGGTACGCCGGCGAGAACGTGCGCCGCAAGGTCGGGAAGACGGGTAAGTGATGGCCGCCAAGAACACTGCGATCTCCGCGAACGCGAAGAAGCGGGCCGCCTCTCGCGTGTCCGCCGACCGTCGCACCTCGCTCGCACGCCGCCACGCCCGTCTGCGCAAGAAGGTCGTCGGCTCCGTCGCCCGGCCGCGCCTGGTCGTCAAGCGCAGCTCGCGCCACCTCGTGGTCCAGCTGATCGACGACCTCGCCGGCCACACGCTCGCCTCGGCCTCGACGCTCGAGGCCGACGTGCGTGCGCTCGACGGCGACAAGAAGGCCCGCGCCACGAAGGTCGGCGAGCTCATCGCCGAGCGCGCGAAGGCCGTCGGCGTCTCCGCCGTCGTGTTCGACCGCGGTGGTCGCAACTACCACGGCCGGATCGCCGCGCTCGCCGACGCTGCTCGCGAGGGCGGCCTGGAGTTCTGATGACCATGATGAAGATTGAAGGGAACGTCTGATGCCGGGACGTACACGGCGCGACGGCGGAGGAGCCGGCGGGCCCGGTGGGCCCGGCGGCGACAACCGCAACAACTCCGGTGGCGGTCGTGACCGCCGTGACGGGGGCGGCCGCGGCGGCTCCCAGGACAAGACCCCGTACATCGAGCGGCTGGTCACGATCAACCGTGTGGCCAAGGTCGTCAAGGGTGGTCGGCGCTTCAGCTTCACCGCCCTGATGATCGTGGGCGACGGCGACGGACTCGTCGGCGTCGGCTACGGCAAGGCCAAGGAGGTGCCGGCGGCGATCGCCAAGGGTGTCGAGGAGGCGAAGAAGAACTTCTTCCGCGTCCCGCGCATCGGCGGTTCGATCGTCCACCGGGTGCAGGGTGAGGCGGCCGCGGGTGTCGTGCTGCTGATCCCGGCCAGCCCCGGTACCGGTGTCATCGCCGGTGGTCCGGTGCGTGCGGTGCTCGAGTGCGCCGGCATCCACGACGTGCTCTCCAAGAGCCTCGGCAGCGACAACGCGATCAACGTGGTGCACGCCACGATCGCCGCGCTGAAGATGATCCAGCGTCCCGAGGAGGTTGCGGCCCGCCGCGGCCTGCCGCTCGAGGACGTCGTGCCCGCCGAGATGCTTCGTGCGCGTGCCGCCGAGGCACAGGCTGCGAGGGCGTGATGGCCAAGCTCAGGATCACCCAGGTCAAGAGCACCATCGGTGCCAAGGCCGACCAGAAGGCCACAGTGAAGTCGCTGGGCCTGCGCAAGATCCGCCAGACGGCCGAGTGGGATGACACCCCGCAGGTCCGCGGCATGATCAAGGCCGTTCGCCACCTGGTGACGGTCGAGGAGGTGAGTTCGTGATGAGCGAGCCCATCATCAAGATCCACCACCTGCGCCCCGCCGCCGGCTCCAAGACCGCGAAGACCCGGGTCGGCCGCGGTGAGGGCAGCAAGGGCAAGACCGCCGGTCGCGGTACCAAGGGCACCGGCGCGCGGAAGAACGTCTCGCCGCGCTTCGAGGGCGGGCAGATGCCGCTGCACATGCGGCTGCCCAAGCTCAAGGGCTTCAAGAACAAGTTCCGCGTGGAGTACCAGGTCGTGAACGTCGGCGACCTGGCCCGGCTGTTCCCGAAGGGCGGCGAGATCGGCCCCGAGGAGCTCGTGGCCATCGGTGCCGTTCGCCGCAACCAGCTGGTCAAGGTGCTCGGCACCGGTGACCTGGAGGGTGTGTCGCTCACGGTGAGCGCGCACGCCTTCTCCGGCAGCGCCCGTGACAAGATCACGGCAGCAGGCGGGACCGTCACCGAGCTGTAAGGCGGTGTCCGTTCGGTCGGGCCGGCGTCCCCTGACAATCTCTAGGGCGCCGGTCCGCGCCGTGCGGGCACCATGACCGAAGGCGTCGGCGGCGTCGCTGTTAGAGTCGATTTCCGCCGATCAGCTCCTGATTCGGCGGACTCACCAGGAGGATCTGCCTGTGCTCAGCGCATTCCGGTCGGCTCTGACGACGCCGGACCTGCGGAAGAAGATCCTCTTCACGCTCGGCATCGTCGCTGTGTATCGGGCCGGGGCGTTGCTGCCCTCGCCCGGGGTCTCCTATCCGAACATCCAGACGTGCATCCGGGAAGCCGAAGCCGGTGAGAACTCGGGCGTCTACTCGCTGCTGAACCTGTTCTCCGGCGGCGCGCTCCTACAGCTGTCGATCTTCGCGCTCGGCATCATGCCGTACATCACCGCGAGCATCATCGTCCAGCTGCTCACGGTGGTGATTCCCCGGTTCGAGCAGCTGAAGAAGGAAGGGCAGTCGGGTCAGAACAAGCTGACCCAGTACACCCGCTACCTCACGATCGCCCTGGCGATCCTGCAGGCCACCGGGATCGTGGCGCTCGCGCAACGCGGCCAGCTGTTCGCCGACTGCAGCCTCCCCATCATTCCCGAAGCCAGCCTGTTCAACCTCGTCATCATCGTGATCGTGATGACGGCCGGCACGGCGATCGTCATGTGGCTCGGCGAGCTGGTCACCGAACGCGGCGTCGGCAACGGCATGTCGCTGCTGATCTTCACGTCGATCGCGGCCCGCATCCCGGCAGAGGGCGCCAACATCCTGCGCTCCGGCGGGCTGGTCTTCGCGGGCGTCTGCGTGTTCGGCCTGGCCATCATCGCCAGCGTCGTGTTCGTCGAGCAGGGCCAGCGGCGCATCCCGGTGCAGTACGCGAAGCGGATGGTCGGCCGGCGCATGTACGGCGGCACGTCCACGTACCTGCCGCTGAAGGTGAACCAGGCCGGCGTCATCCCGGTCATCTTCGGATCGTCGCTGCTGTACCTGCCCGACCTGATCTCGCGCCTAGCGGGCAGCACGGGCGGGCCCGTCCAGCAGTTCGTGCAGACCTACCTGGTCGACCAGTCCAGCCCGGTGCACATCGTCGCCTACCTCGCCCTGATCATCTTCTTCACGTACTTCTACGTCGGGATCACGTTCAACCCCGACGAGCGTGCCGAGGAGATGCGGAAGTTCGGTGGCTTCATCCCCGGCATCCGACCCGGCCGTCCGACGGCCGAGTACCTCGGGTTCGTGCTGTCGCGGATCACGCTTCCCGGTTCGCTCTACCTGGGCATCATCGCGGTCCTGCCGAACTTCTTCCTCGGCATCACCGGTTCCGGCCAGAACCAGAACTTCCCGTTCGGCGGAACCGCGGTGCTGATCATGGTCGGTGTGGGGCTCGATACCGTGAAGCAGATCGAGAGCCAGCTCAAGCAGCGCAAGTACGAAGGCTTTCTGCGCTGAACCGAGGGTAGTGGGAGGTCGGATACATGCGACTCGTTCTCGTCGGCCCGCCAGGCGCGGGCAAGGGCACGCAGGCCGTGCGCCTGGCCGAGCGGCTGGGCGTGCCGCACATCTCCACCGGTGACCTGTTCCGCGCGAACCTGGGCCAGGAGACCCCGCTGGGGATCGAGGCCAAGAGCTACATGGACAAGGGCAACCTCGTGCCGGACGACGTCACGGTGCGCATGGTGCGGGAGCGGCTCGCCGACGACGACGTGGCGAAGGGCTTCATCCTCGACGGGTTCCCGCGCACGGTGAGCCAGGCGAGCTCGCTCGACGACCTGCTGGACGAGCGGGGCGAGAAGCTCGACGCGGTCGTCGAGTTCCAGGTCGACGAGGACGAGCTGGTCACGCGCCTGCTGGCGCGGGGCCGCTCGGACGACACCGAGGCTGTCATCCGCAACCGTCAGCAGGTGTACCGCGACGAGACCTTCCCGCTGCTCGATCACTACCGGGCGATCGTCGTGAGCGTCGACGCCCAGGGCGGCGTCGAGGAGATCACCGACCGCGTTGCCGCCGCCCTGCAGAACCGGTAGCCGAGATGACTCGGAGCGGGGTCCGGGGAATGGTGGCGCGCCTGCGCGGACGCGACATCGAGGTGAAGTCGGCCGGTGAGATCGAGGCGATGCGCGCCGCGGGTGCGGTCGTCGCCCGCACGCTCGCCGCGGTCACCGAGCTGGCCGCACCCGGCGTCAGCACGGCCGAGCTGGATGCGCTGGCCGAGCAGACGATCCGCGACGCCGGCGCCGTGCCGTCGTTCCTCGGCTACCGGGGCTACCCGGCGTCGATCTGCGCGTCGGTGAACGAGCAGATCGTGCACGGCATCCCGTCGGCGGCGCAGGTGCTGGCCGACGGTGACCTGATCTCGGTGGACTGCGGCGCGATCCTGGACGGCTGGCACGGCGACTCCGCCGTCACCATCCCCGTGGGTGCGGTGTCGGCGGCCGATCTCGCGCTGTCGAAGGCGTGCGAGGAGGCGTTGCACGCCGGGATCGCGGCGGTGCTCGCCGGCGGCCGGCTCACCGACATCTCGCACGCGGTGCAGGTGGCCTGCGAGGCGGCCGCGGCCCGCGACGGCGCGACA
>Ga0307513_10001539_pt1 | contig 33040 bp, 36 predicted proteins | sample 15_EM_MG_FD_202174 | JGI IMG/M metagenome (GOLD analysis project Ga0307513, IMG submission 202174) | Populus trichocarpa ectomycorrhiza microbial communities from riparian zone in the Pacific Northwest, United States - 15_EM | ecosystem: Host-associated > Plants > Roots > Unclassified | place... | reverse complement strand
CACATCTCAGTTTTCCTATCAGCGACTGACCCGGATCGTTCTCGTGACGACAGATCCGATCATTGCTGTGCCCTTGCGGTGCCTGTCCGACGGCATATTCCCTGCGCGGAAACCAGACCTCCATCAGTAGGAAGCGGGTTGTAGGAAGCGTGGTGATCAGATGGTCGAGAAGCTGGAAGCTGGAGTATGTATTGGGGGTCTGAGGATTCGGGGTCTCAGAGCTATGACCCCGCCCTGGCCCCGCAACCGGGAATACCTTTATCCGCCAGGAACCGGGACACGGTTGCTACCCCTGCGTGAGCTCCGATGCGCTTTGCCCAATTGGCAATGGGTTGTTCCAACCCTCCATCTAAAAAGTTCTCGCTGATCCAAAAGTACTCAGGAGGGGCCTGGCGACCAGCGCGAGAAAAAGTGCCCGATATCAATTCGGTAACCCGCTCTCTGCGCCGGAATTAATCACTGGTCACGTGGACTGTGGCTAGGTTAATCAACATTTATTTTCTGCAGCCATAGCCCATGTGACCTATGACTAATCCCAAAGAGGTTGGTGGTACTCATTGACAGTACTGAGCAATTCATAAAGTCGGCGGATGAATTGGCACCAAGATTTGGGCTTTTAGGTGTATATAGTGACATCTTGGGGCCAATTCATTCTAATACTTGTTGAATCGCCAAGTACTTGTACTGTCCTTGAACATCCACCTCGTCAGGATTAGCCATAGGTCACATTGACGGTGGCTAAGGAAAATAAAGGTTGATTAACCTAGCCACAGTCCATGTGGCGTATGACTAATTCCGGCAATGCGAGCGTGGTATCGTACCGAATTGAAGTCAGACACTCTTTTTCTCATGCTGATCGCTCCGTCAGCAATGAGCCCATGCAGGACAGCACAATTGGTAATTAGGCACGATATAAAAAGTGTTCATTTCGCGCAATCTGTTTCAATACTCGAGTATAATTTACTCCAGTAGATACTGATATCCAATGCAGGCAGAATGCCAAAATGAACTGCTGTTCAACACGCGAGCCTATTTAAGCGGAGGGTAGACTCCAAGGGAAGGGTTTTCACAAAAGGTCACTAGGGGGTTATTGGAAAGAATTTTGCTGCTCGTCTAAAGGACATAACCAAAGTGAAAGGTTACTTTGTGGAAACCCTTGAACTACATTTTATTTTGGCCTCCTACCCGGACAAAGGGGCTTTACGAGATTGTACTGGACTGCACTGTACAGTGGTCGGCACAAAACAACTAGCCCCCCCACAAACTCCTGAAATGTGAGTTTACTCCTCGGGAATGTCTCTAGAAGTAGTGTATAGGAGGATAACGCCTACTATTATGATTTTCAAGGAAAAGGTGGGCGCAGGCGGGAGAAATTATTTTCTGTCTACTAGTAATAAAGTCATGACATTCCTTGGTCCAATAGCGAATTTCTACTCGGGCGCAAATTAAAGATTTGGAGTGTTGCGACCAATTGTGGCCGGGCAGCAAGGCTCTTTTGTACAGTACAGTACTGTACGGGGACAAAACTTTTCGTCCGATGCCCTTTTTACACCAAATATAGACATCTTTAAACAAACAATTCTCAACACTGCTGAAATAAGAGCACTTGAAATCTTTCAATCAGCTAGGGAATCACTATCTATTCAAACTTCCAGTAGAAGCGTAAGGAATCAAAGCTGCCTTCATGGTTCATGATTGCATCAACTAATGTGAAAGTGACATAGATTTTTGTATGCGGCTCCATACAAAAAAGTACATGGCAACCAAGACCAAATACTTAAATGATCTTTTCTCCATCACTTGGTAATATTTAAGGATTCTGTAAATTTCTTCATGTTATCTACAGGTTTTCTAATGCATGGACAAATTTTCGCTGATTCTCATAGACATTTCACAATGGCAGAGGGTGGTGAAGGTGGGCACTTTTGGTGTAAAAAGGGCATTGGACGAAAGGTTTTCTCCTAGTACTGTAGCAACCCTCATGATGTCAACTACCACCATACATGAACTACTATTCAATCTAGCCCAGTATTTTCAATTATACGTGAAGAAAAATTCCCCCCCTTGTGAACAGTAATCATCCGGGCGGGCAGAGTCTCAGGAAGAAGCCTTTAAACGAAGGGGATAGTTGATGAAATCGGAGTTCACAACGGTTGATTTCAGATCACCAAGGCCAACCTCACCATTGTTGCTACGAAAAGGTCTTGCTGGGAGCTGGCAAATATTGGCTGTCACTCCTTCAGAATCTTCAATTTGCGCCCGAGTACCTGTCTGCAACAACTCCAACTCCAGTCCTTCAGGACAGAAATATAAATTCCACAAACGAGATTTAGAAATGTGACATAAGTCGTTCAATCCCAAAAAATGTTCCAAAATTAGGACCCTTCCAAAAACCATCACCTTGTCCTTCCTGATGGGTATTGCTCCACTTCCAGCGCTTGCATCGATTCCTTAGCCTGGCCTGTGCTCGGCTGCTGACGACTTGAGTTCCTTCCGGGATGTCGACTTCCTCTGGTGCTTTGGTTCAAGCCAGCATTGGGATTTTGGTCATGATTGTGGTAGGCGTTGTGAATTGGGGTGGCGGCGATATCTGGCCTTGAATTAAGGTTTTGCTTAGCGTTCGGATTTTGCATCAAATTGATGGCTGCCCCACTTTGGTTAGTGCAACCTCCCCTTCGTGGAGTATGAGTCGGAGCTGAACCTCTTGCACGGGGTCTTGTGGGTTTCCTGGTGGGTAATCTTGGACGTAGTTTCATCGAAAATGGAGGGGTCGCCGTTGGGCGTTCTCTTCGGGATGTGTTCCGCCGGGTTATTTGTTTCGGGGGTGGATTGGGGACAATTTCGACGGTAAGGGTCTGGCCCTGGGAGATAGCTTGAGCTTGACCTAGGATTTGGCATTCAATTCTTGTTAGCGACACGTTTTGTGAGTAGTGTGAGTGTGGTGTTCTGGGTCATACTTTGGTGGCATGCTTGTGGAATATTCCGAATATGTTTTTGTCTGACTGGCTTGGGGCTCTTGGTGTGAGTAGCTTGGATCACTAAGCTGCCAGTTGAGGATGATACCGGTAGTGTCATCATACTTGCAGAAGTGTCAAGTGTATTCCCCGCGATGGTAGGACTACCTATGTGCGATCTGGGATTCTCTCCTGAAGACCCACCCCTAAGAATGCACCTTGCGCCCTCCTGTTTAATCAAATTTCTTTCGCTTCTTCTCTTCGGTTCGTTATATGTAGCCCGCCTATTTTTACGCTTCTTGCTAAGGGTACCCTCATCTTTGCCATTTCCACACTCTTCACTATCACTCCTACGGCCCGTCAGCCACTGATTCCCCAGGGCATCTGCGGCTGTAGGGCGATCCTCGGGTTGGATTGCGAGCATGGATTTTAGTAACGAGATTCCAAAATCGCCCACCGGGGGTGATAACCCTGTGAGTTTATCTTCAGGAAAACTCCATTTCCCGAAGTAGTAGCGAGACACTTGACCCTCGGCAAGGAACAACTTTGTCCCTACAAGTAACTCAAATATCACACATCCAAGTGACCAGATGTCAACGGAATTCGTGTAGTTCGAAGTTCCACTATTGGAGTCCAATCCCAGAACCTCGGGAGCACTATAGATTTGAGTTGACACTTGGGTGTGGAAGGTTGTGGCAGCTTGGGCTAGGATCCGCTTCGACACTCCGAAATCCCCTAGTTTTACCCACACCGGAGACATAGAGACAACAAAAATGTTCTATGTTTCGTCAGTATTCTGCAATGCAACGTAGTCAAGCGAAGTATTTGGTGGTAAAGACCATACCGCAGGCTTTAGATCCCGATGAGCTATCCCTTGTTGATGCATCACTTGGAGACCTTCGAGTATCTGATTGGAAATATTTTGAACGGTTTCTTGTGGCAGCGGTGTTCCGATATGCTTAGTAAGATCACCTTGCTCGAAATACTCCATTGCAATATACAGAGTCTCGGGGTCCTCGAACCATCCTAGGAACTCCATGAATAACGATGGACGCTAAAAAGAAACAACCATTAGACAATCAGAGTATCATGTAGGAGTGGAAGACTACCGGAGGAGTGAATTCCTTCGGGGGTGATAACACAAACCTTGGCCAGTATGGCCATCACAAGAAGCTCCCTTGAATAATGGACCTTCGGGTGTAGCCTCTTGTCTATCGTCTTAACCGCGCGATAGTGACCTATTGTTTCCTGGATTTGTTTATTGACAGTCCCGAAACCTCCTCTTCCGAGCTCCCCACAATTTCTCCATTCCTCCTTTACTTTCTCACCCCTGTTTTTCGCCTTCGCCAAATATCTTGTGTGTCTCACATGATCTGGAAAGAATTCGGTTTCGAGTCTATACCAAACAATCAAATCCGATTGAGCCTTATCCATGTCTTGTGTTCGGGGCTAGTTGGATATAGAACTCGGAATTAGCTGAGAGGGTGGAAATGCAAGGCTCGAATGATCCTGGCTAATGGGAAATGGGAGTAAAGATTTGTGCAGAGTTGCCAGTTTAGCGGGGGGAGAAAATGCTAAGTTAAGCTATCTCTCTCGTTGGGGAATTGCTCACATAAATATAATATTTATACCTCGCTGGTTTAAACGATGCTTTGGAACGGTAAAGTTTGTAGGCTCTGCATTTGGCCTTGTGCTAGAAAATGTCTGACTTTCGGGTCCACTCTGTGCCTAACTTAAGTGCCCCAAACTCTCAAACCCTCCTACCCCCATGCACAAGCGATCCGCAAATCAAAAGTTGGCCCGACATCCATAAGAACCTATCAGGGATTAGAGGGATGGTCGGTTAGGGTTTGAAAGGAACGATTCCGAGAGGAGGCTCCAGGATGAGCTTGTGTAAAATTTTGGAAACCCTCATACATGTGCAGGGATATATTGTGAGTGGGGTAAGCGTCTCAACGACCGTGTTCGGACGCAATACCAATAAAAAAAACCACAGGCCCCTCTTTTCTTTGCTTTTTTGTTCTCTAACGCTGGCTGCTTCGGCAGCTGCTCCCGTTTCCGACGAGGGCCTTTTTAAAGAGGGCTGTTATTGCGTACTCCCAAAATTTGCCACTCCTTTTCCAATCGAGGCATGCAATAGCAGTTCTTTTAATAACGCTTCAACGCTGTGAGTACCGTACCTGCCCCCCATGCGACCCTCCCAAAATGGCGATACCTCCCGCCCCCCCTAGAAGGGTTCCCGCACTCTACTCGTAATTTGCTAACGCTTGTAAACACGGCTGCGATTGCATACGCGCAAAAAATCGACCAGAGCCTTAGGATTTTAGTGGCATGCAATAGCAGTCGTTTATAAAGGTTAGAAAATTACGAGTGGAATTAATGCAGCTGCATACCCAAACTGGGGTGGTATCCTCTGGCTTTGAATTAGACTCAAGATAGCCAAGTTTTCCCGATCCTTCGGTGGACAATAATGTCACGTTCTGTTATTTTATTTATCCCTTTGTGTAACAATCCCGGGTGAAGTAAGGGACATATTCGGAGGGCAGATTTGATTCTAGAGAGGTGGCTCTTACCATAGTGGCGGTTGAAGCTGGGGCGAAAGCCGTCAGGCTGTTAGCGTGTTTGGCCGTTGCGCATTTAGTCGGTCAGCCCTCTCCCGAAAAGTTTTACCACCTGAACTAAAGTTTCAATTCGAATGATCACAACAAGTTGAAACACCGGAAGTCACGTGAATCAACCCTAACCTTAATCTGTTGAAGTGGCTTTCTGCTCATTAAGGTTATGGTTGAAACCCCTAAGGCCTGCAGGTCACCGGGCCGGACCCGGTTCCTGCTTTGGAAAGTCGGTTTCCCACAGTCTGGCCCGGCCATCTCTGAAGCAGCCTGGGCCAGTCCAGCCGTACCCAAAGCCGGACGGACTGGCCGGTTGGGAACGCTGCATGTGAGTAAGGGAACTAGTGGGGCAAGGCCTATCAAACCAAAATACCCAGTTTTCATATTGATATCAATATAGAGTTTAGCATTGGGATGAAAATAGTTTTACACAATCATACCGTAAGAACTCGAATAATCGGACCATATGCTAGAACGTTGCAGTTGCCTCTCTTAGTATGTCTGGTGTTCCCCCCCCCCCCCGTCTCACGGGGCAGATTTTTGGTGTGTTTTTGCTCCTTTTTCGGGGGAGAAATTTTCGGACTCAAGGCCCGACCACTCGAGTTCTCACGATTGTCCCTCCGCTTTACCTCCCCTGGCTTTGGGAATGTGCCAAGGTAAAAGGGTAGGTGATTAGAAGGAAAATCGTCTGTCTCCCGATCACCTTTTCCGTCACGTTAAGCCTGGGATCCTAATTGGCTGCTCTCCAGGATCTCATGGTAGCCTTGGTAGGGATTGGTCAAAGAGCAGTTTCCCGACCGTTCTTTGCCTCGGGCTCGTACTGTAGATATTGTCTCAGCTTCACTCGCTATGTCGAGTGCGGCTCGGACTCGAAGGCCATCGTTATGCCACACCAAAAAGTGCCAGTTACCAGGAGGCGGTGTTGGAGATAATTTCAAATCGAGCGGCGGTGGCCGGGCATTCCTCTGACAAGAGCTCTCTCGAGAGAACATAGATATCATCCAATGTCCTGAATTTTAAATATTTTTATGAGGGGTTGGTACAACCCATTGCCAATTGGGCTAAGCGTAGGGAAACCAGCCCGGAGGAATGGGATACTGTCTCGGAGGTCAGGGGAAAAAATTTCACCCGGTTGCTGGGCCAGTGCGGGGTCAAAGCTCCAGGACAATGGGCCCGTGGACCCCCGTTACAATAGCTTCCCCCCAGCTCTCCCAGACCGCGACATCTCCATCCTTCCTACAGCTCGCGTTCCTTATTGACAGCTCGCGTTCTTTATCCCCGCCCACCCCCCCGATCGGCACCTGGGCGCCCCCATTCCCACGCCGGGACATATCGGTAGTAACGATCTCCCGGGCAAGGGCTGCGACAACACCACCAACGCATCCGCCAGTGGAATTCTCTTGTTCTACTCCTCTCTATATTGCTCCCCTCTTGCTCCGTTGATTTCCTTCCGTTACTGTAACTAGAGTCTCTTCTAATACATCTCTTTGGCTTGGGAGAATTGGGTGCTGTTGATGATTATTCCGAATACCCCTGTTTGTTTGTTTTTGGTCGGAATCCCGCTGCCCCACAATTTTCCCCGCCCGTAACCTCACTTTGCGACCTCACCTGTTTGCCCCGGATTTTTTGCTGGTACCATAAGCCACTTTGGTCTGTGCGAAGACTTTATGCCGGACCCTTGTACCCTGGTTGCACTCTGTCACCAAAAGGCAACGTTCCACCTACGGTCGGGAATGTTGTTATGAGTTGTGGATAGGAGATGAACAGGCTGGCGAGAGGAAGAAGGACAAAGAAGTCAAGAAGGAAGCGTGTGTATATTGATTGGAGGCGTGGCTATCTTGCCTATCTCTCTAGCTATGGTGGAATATAGGGTTTATATAGACAATATAAAGAAGTTTTTCCACAATGTCCGCTCCCGGAAATCCTTCCGGAGATGCTAAGGGGGAATGTGGTTCTGGTCCCCCCCGTCAAGCATTCTGATCTATCCACCGGTTTCCTCCCCGGTTTCCTATCCGGCCATCACCAGCCATGTATGCGAATCGTCCTATAATATACCAACAAGGTATATCCGTTCCTCCTCTTGATTGATAATGAGTGACAAAGGAAACTACCGTAAAAACTCGAATAAACCGACCATGTGCTATGTAGTCCGAAATTCCCTCCTCTGGAAAAGGGGGGGGAAGGCACACCAAAAAAACACGTCCTCCGAGACAAAAAAAAAGTAAAAAACACGACTTTACTAGGAGAAGCAAGTCCAACGTCCTAGCACATGGTCCGTTTATTCGAGTTTTTTTTCGGTAATAACTAATGAGCGACAATATACAAAAGGGTACAAAGGGAAATGCGTCAGCATGGAGTGATCGCCGGTGATCTTCAACAGGGAATACACCAATTCAACATCCCCGCAGGTGGACTGCGATAAAAAGTCTTAAAAAATAAATAAATCTAAACACCCCCTGGAAATAAACCGGATCCATGCGTATTTAAGCCTTGTTCTGCATGCCACTATCACCTTTTTCCAAAAACCTCGGTGTTTGCCAAATCTCGGACATCTTTAGCGAATAGGTACAAAAGGTTCGGTATCCAGACGGTAGCTGCCATTGTGGCTATTATAATGAAAGGGAAAGTCCAGTCGGACGCCTATAAGCTAAGCTATAATAAAAAAGCGCAAGGTTGCAATATTTCATTTGTGATAAAAGTACCAGAAGTGTCAGAAGAATGCCACTTTTCTTGCGTGCTAAACAGGGCCCCAGTGCTTTTTTCTTCGGGGGGGGGGGGGTCTTGGGACATATTGGGCGAAGGAGAGGTGATTTGTGCGAGAAAAAATATCTTGTATGATAATAATATTATGATGTGTGGCGGCTAGATTTAGGGCCCGTTTACCTATAGACGGCCGTCTAGCAACTAGAGGTAGTGCCGACGGCCGGAGAAAGTCAGTTATGTAAACGGGCTTTCAGTTATATACTAGACAGTACATTAGCTGGGTGTGCGACAATTCTGTTTTCTTTACCTACATTCAACTGTCTGTCTCTTTCTAAAAATTAAATTTGTAATCGTGGTTGTACTAGACGGTGGCGTCTCCAGCGTTATCTGGCAAGCAGCGCGAAAGTGTTTGACAAATTTCCCACGGTCCTAGATTCTTGTAGCTAGATGGTCAAAAAGTTCCGTTGCCTACTCTAGCTAAACGCTATCTACTCTGGCGCACACTCCCCCACTGTCAAGCCCTGCTTAACAGTGGGCATCGTTTTAGGCTTTTAGACGGACGTCTATAGGTAAACGGGCCCTTACATGAAGCGGAGCATATCTATCTCCTAGGACTGCTTAGTCGGCTATGACTCAGCATAACCAAGATCTTTGTCCACTGACTGTAAGTCCTCGGGTACCAGGCTTAGTCAGCAAACACTTGCTGTATTGGTCAAGTTGTCATAAATACCCCTCTTAGCGATCTTTCGGTTACCGTAGAGGCTTAGCTGCATACAAACTGCGGCCAAGTCATCGGAAGTGCTCACGGACCAACCCCGGAACCCAAGTGCCCGAGGAAAATCTGTAAGAAGACGGATTGGTATCATGCTAGGGTAGATTTTTTTCCCCTACTCGGCCTATCCAATCCGTGGCCGCCCATTTATTTGTGCGGTGGCGAACTGGCAGCCTTCGTGCATTTAGTTAACGCTGTTGCCTTGGATCCACTTTTGTGCACCGCAGCTCGCTTGAGGCATCATACGAAAATGACGAACGGAACCGGGTTCGGTGCGCATGGGAACTATGAGATGTGACCTGATGAAAGCTGGTTACACTAGACTAAGCGTAGATTGATTGGTTCTCTAGGACCAAGCACCACCCATACTCGAGTACCGCATTAACTGGTTATATTCGGAATGGCGCTAACACGAAAGATCGGCGTGTGGCGCAAGTTTGAGGCCAAGCGAATATAAAAAAGAGAGCAAGCGAGAGTAAGGTGACTGATTAATCTTGGTTATCATAGTTCTCATGCACGCCGAGCCCGCCCGGTTCGTTATTTTCAAAAAAATAAAATACGGTATGGAGTTTATGAGATTGCACTGGTCCGGGGAATTTGGCGGAGGAGCACCGTATCGCTGCCGCCGGGAGGGTACACTGGGCGAACCAGGTTTTCGCGGGTTGGTAGACTGCGCCACCGTTTTGTGTCCGCAATTCTTAAGAGGCTTGGTTGGGTGCTGCAGTTCGGGAGATAATATTTGCTGAATCGAATAACCGAGAGCTACAGCGTTAGATAGGGGGCGGCAAAAACTGCAAATGGTACATTCGGAAGTCCTCTCCAATCCCTTGAGCTTTTTAGAGTAAAATTAAAGATTATCTGCGTGAAAGGGAAATAGATAACGGAGGAGAAAGTCTTGATCTTGATTCTATTGCCGCACTCAGGAGGAAAACCAAGGTCCTTAAATACATAACTCAGAAAACTGTTACATTCTAACTTCTTCCTTTCCTAGACCATCCTTTCCCACGATAACATTCGCTGCATCTCTTCTCTCTCCATCCCTCCCCTGACCTGTTCACGTCCATTCTTTCCATTTCCTCCACTTAATCTCTCTTCCATTCCTGGTGCTTCCTCTTCCCTTCTCTTCTCTTCTTGCTGACGTCTTCAATGCGCGCCCAGCTCCTACTATCATTCTCCGGTTTCCAGATTATTCGTGTTTGTCCTTTATGCGAGAAGTGATGAATTCCAGAGATGTAGTCGTTGTTCTCGAGATGTCGAGATTCTGCTATCAATCAAAGCCCCGGTGATTCACAATACTTTTCAAATGAAAAATGCGGCGAAGCGAATGATTCCCCCAACCCCAAGGTTTCTAAGGGTCTTCGCTACGGGCATCGCTATCGGAAAACTATTTCGTAGGTTGCGTTGATTCTTGCTCCTGTCCCTTTTTCGCGACTTAATTCTCTGAGATTTCATGGCGAGGGTTGTTTTGTCAAAAATGGTATCAGAGGGATGTAAGTTTAAAGAATTGGTTCTTCCCCGTAGGGTGGAGAGTAGCCTACCGTACCAACTTTTTTCCGACCCGACATCAAATTGGATGGCGGATTAGGCAACCAGAACCACTATCATATTTACCCTTGCGATTCGCTGTCTCTGCCGGCTTGGGATAGGTTTAGTTTAACCGGGGGTTAAACGGGGTCGCTTACACCAGTTTATGAGATCCGACTCATCCTAAAGGTGGATCTTATACCGTTGCAGTAAAGTGCTAACCCTCTTCGAGATATCCTGCTTCCGGATCGATTCACTGAAAATAAAAAGTCTGTCCTAGGCCTTTACCCACACGCTGGGAGGGTAGTTCAGAACTGAGCTTGGCTCGCCCTGAAGCTCGTAGTAACAAGTGGCGTCCTAGTATAATAGTCGAGGCGATGGTCGGGGATAGCTATATGTTTTTTGGCGAGTAGAGAGAGATTAGAGAGGGGTGAATGAACGCAAGAATAATACTGAATCTCATAATCGGTGCGTTTTATGCAGCTTAGGCGATGGTGCCCAATCTGACCAGGATGTCGCCGACCTGGTTTTACCGGAACATGTAGCCTGAAACGGTTGGAGGAAATTTGCCTAGAGATGATCGAAGCATCATAATTCTTAGAACATTTGTTACGCAACCATCTGGTTAACCTCCAATGAATCTTAGCGCCAATTCTACTAAATTCACAGCCTCCTAACTGGTATGACATCACACCGCGATTGGGCTACCACGTGATCTCGGGCCTCGGTTGGTCGTGTATGGTAGCGCATTTAGCGAGCACAAGAAACACGGACGGCCACCTACGGTACCCCTCCTGTGCGCAAATGTTCGTACAACTTGGGAATGCCTCGCTAATGTTTTCAGAGCTCTGCCATGCGGGATTTTTGCATTTTCTTGTTTGGGGGCGACGGGCCCCGGATTGAAGTTAAAGTGGAGGCCGTGTGCGATTATGGTCGGAGAAGCACAATATTATACCGCTGGTACAAAAAAGGACAATTCAAATTTGGTCGGCGCCTTATCCGCCCAAGTGGTTAGTGCGGGGGATGAAGTGGGGAATGAGGGGTATAGCGCAGGGCGGGGTGCGCAGATGCGCTGGCGACAGCAGGATTCAGCAGGATGCGTGCTCGAGTGCTGGTAGCGGCTACTCGAGTAGAGAGATTGATGCTTGTGCGGGCGCGCAGGAGATGTGGCTTATTGGTGGGCTTGGGTTGCATAATGAACCGCCCCCGAGCTCTTTGTAGGGGTTGCAAGATGTACTCGAGTACCCGTGCCGCAGATTTCCCGGCTGCTGCCTTGATAGCCTCATAAGTGTGGGCTTTTACAAGTATGATACTCGGAATTTTCTGGCGTTTGCAAACACAACTGCTATTGCATATGGGCGAAAAATTGCCCGGAGCCTCAAGATTTTGGTGGTATGCAATAGCAGTCGTGTTTGCAAACGTCAGAAATTACGAGTATAGCTTGGTAGGGTACAACGCTCAAGTACTCGGACTGGACGGTAGGTGTCGTGCATAATGGGATCCAGCGTCTGCACGAAGCTCTGAGGCGCTGCATCTCATGCTAAGTGCATTCTCCAGCAACTCAGACCATCTCTCCCAGTGCCATGGTCCTACGTTCATCCCAAAAAGACGTTTCTCGCAACAAATGTTTGCCGAGGCGGAGTACCGTCGCACAAAAAGCGCTCCCCCCCAGCACTTTTCATCCCTGCCAGGCCCTTTGCATGCCAAGCTTTTGCTCAGGCCCTACCACACTAGTTTTCATAGGGAGCAAGATTTATTAATAAATAGGGCTCTCCCTGCTACACTCGGCCTCAGAGCCCAGAAGACTCCCGAGATTTCGCCCTTACTTCCTGCCTAAGGCCCACTTTCGTCTTGTCCCCCTCCTCATACTCGAGTATAGTCTGTGGTAAAAAATAAATAAAAAAGGTTAGAAAACAGGGATCGGGCTTCGGGGCCTTTGACTGGAGCCTTCGGTGAGCTCTTGCCAACCAAGCAACCCGTCTTTCTGACTTTTCATTTACACATTTTCCCATTTTTTTTACCACAGGCTGTACGAGGGTTTCGATTCGTTTTCTCTCCTTGTCCCTACCCGCCTATCGCAACGAGGTTTCTATATCCCGGAGCCCTAGAAGATACGCGCTGGCGCGCTGGGGCCCCTTCGCACTGAGATCTGTTGGCAATTTTACCGGCCCAACTCCAACTCTGCTCGATGCCCGTACTCGTGAATTAGCCCGGAAACAAATCGGATGTGCGACCCGCCGGGAGCTAAGCTCCCTCCCGTGGTCCGCTCCGACCCGGAGTTCACTGTGAGGGGTACGCGGCCGACCGAACTCGAATTTGGCGAGGTACCCACATTAAATCTCTTGTTTGGCGGCATTGCGGGGCTGTTGATGCGCTTGGCATGGTATATTCAGGTCGCCATTGACATGGCATCGGCTTGTATATTTTCTTGGATGTCAGTTAGACTAGTGATAGTCTTTATGATGGAAGAGGTGAGTTGGGCTGCTACCCTCGGGAGTCTGGGTCGGAGCTTTACTAATTTCCGAGTAGATCAGCGAAAGGCATCGCTCCTCCCGGATCGTCTCCGGGAAGCACAACCGATATAGTGCAGAGGCGGCCCGTCGTATCCTGTTTGGTTACCCATCCCAGCCCTGGATGACGGATAACTCGAACACAACTCGTAGGCCACATCCCCAATTTCTCCTGATTGCGTGTTGCTGATTTGTTGATTTCTAGGGCTCTCCTACCTCGCTACCCGGCGACTTCTCGAATACACCCAACCTCTACGGATCTCTGATTGTACCACCGGCAAGGCTTCAAGGCTTATTTTCTCGCTAGCCGTCGCCATCCTGGCTAATACGGCAAGTCTCATTTGTGGCTCTGGATCGATGTCGGGTATTCAGGGATGGTTTGGATCGGGTTTGCTCTCAATCCTGAGGAATTCGGAACTTCCTCTATCACGGTTTCGCGGACAGATGAGGGGAACATTGCATGTAATTAGCGCAATGACCAGCCATAGTGTCTATGAAGATCTATTTGTTCCCGGAAAATGTTTCCCCCGGCTTGCTAATCCCCCATTACGCAAGCCACATTATCTGTAACTACATCCCTTGTGATTCTTGTTAGAAGTATTTTAACGAAAAGGTTTAGGATACGCAAAAACTTTTTTGAAATTCTTCCTCAAGCCCTAATATTTACACGCTCTATTAGCGCCTCTCTCAGAATTGCTAGCATTCTAGGTATTCTCACTCACACCCATATCGTCAGTCGGTGCTAATCGTGTTCTAGATTCCGTTACACATCGAGATACCCAAGACACTGCTCACACCTACACCGACTATCACGCTGCCGCAAGTGAATCTTGCGGCGGGCGTACCAAATCTACACATTGCCCTACCTCACCTCATAACGACGATATCGCCATTAGCAGTTATCTTCTTCCTTACATTATACCCTACCCACCCTTTACAGACCCTCAAAGCATCCCCCTCCCTCTAAAACACTCTCACACTGTCATGGATTCAATCCAGAGCCCCCCATCTCTCAACGATATCAATGATATCTTCGAAAATTTTATCAACAAAGAGTGTCTCCTTGGCGAGACCCCAAATATCTTACATTCCCGTGAAACGACTTTCGGGGATAACCCTCAACAGCAACAACAGAAACCTAACCCTCAGGGGCCATCCCCTCCGGCAACTCCGGAAACGAAATGTGCCTCCAGCATCAACGTGCGGCCTCAGCCGTACCCCGCCCTGGGATTCTCAGAATCGCACTTCCACGCCACTGAGATGACAGACCTACCACCCTGGGCGGACACTTTCAACCTGTTCAACTATGAATTAGCTACTCCTCACGCAATGCCTGTGGATGACTTGCTAGCTACTCTGGGTGAATCAGTTCTTCAAGCCCCAGTTACGTCCATGCCCCCCAATGCCACAACAGGTAGTCCCCCTCAAAGCCCAACACAATACTCTGTCCTCCCTCCGACCCCCTTCTCTCCCCCTTCGGCAACCACCTCGCCCGCCACCATCGCACCCCCGCCGGCACCGCCATCTGTCGTCCACTCCGCCCTTGTGTCCACACCCGCTGCCACCACCCATCCCTCCACTCGCACAAGACCGAGCCCTAAGCCCCGCTCAAAGATTACCCCCCCCTGTACTTCTCCTCACTGCCACCCCACCACGACTACCCAAAACCCCGAGACAACCCACCACCACCACCACAAAGACTCCAAGCGCCGGTTCTGCTGCAGCCACAAAGGCTGCGCTTCATGCACGAGCTACACCACGAGAAAAGACCGCAGGCGCCACGAGGAGTCGAAGCATAGTGAGCTGCGCCTAATTTGCGACCTCTGCGGCCATACCACGGCCAGGGAGGATAACATGAGATATCATGTGCGCGCTGCTCATGACGAGGAGTGTGAGGTGGTTATGAAGAGAATCGTGGGGATTAGGGTGAGGGTAGTTACGGGGTTATGAAGGTATCGTGGGGGGACGGAAAGTAAACCTTCGTTTTTTCTTCTCTTTACAAAAAGTATCTGGCATTTTTTTTGTTTTTTGCTCCTTTTGGTGAGGGCTTGACATGTATCACACTCTCACCTACTGCGTTATCGCATGCCCCACTACATCTCCTTACTCTCTGGTTCCCATATTAGTACGTTTTAGAACGCTGTTACGCTCCGGTTCCGGTTTTACGATGTCTACGAAGTTAACGAAGCTACACGAAGTTACGACGCCATGAAGTTACGATGTCGTGAAGAATACTATTTTTTGATAACTTTTTGTATTTTCTTTATTTTTATAATTTTTATTGGGATATGGTTAGGTTTCTCGTCTTTTTATTTAGTTCAGATCCTTTTACGTTTAGGGAATTTATTTCCCTCCTATGATTTTCCCTCCTCATTTCACTCGGATTTTTTCTCTCTTTCGACTTGGTCTACAGGGAAATAGGTCGTGCAGGTCATGCACCCTGGTCCATAAAAGTTTGATAGATTATATATGATATCCCTTAGCAAACAACTTGGAGTGAATACCAAACACATTATCAAGCGAATTTCAAGCCGTGCCTTGGGCTAGCACCTGTAGTTGAAATTAGCTTCTGGACTTGAGACTCGTAGAACCCCCCGCTTTCGGGTTTCCGAAGACTAAAATCTGTGAAAGTGCAGAGACTAATGCTACCGGTCCGGGTTTCTAATTTCTGAAGCGCCCTCCTAGTGGGGGTTATTCTTTGGTTGGGACAATTGCCACTTTGCTACCGGGAGCTTTCAAACTTTTTGCCCGGGTACAGTAGTCGGAGGGCTAAAAATGGGAAATTTGTGGGCGGGGGTGCTGCGGGGGGGTTATTCAATTGTACGGTGTTGGGAAGGAAAATTCGGTAAGCTACAGGGGTCAGGAACCACGACCTGTCGTGTCGGGATTATGCCTGGTTGGATTAGGAGGGGTCGGGGGAGTATATTTGGGGAATTTCCGTTAGGGCGTCAAAATGGGATTAAATGGAGATATTTCGGAACGTGATTTGCGGCTTCTGTTTGTTGCCGTCTTGTTGTTGTGGGATGTCAGGCAGTAGTTGGTGGTTGCTCCCGGAGTCTTACTGCCTTCAGGGGGCATTTGCGTAATTGGATCTTGAATGGGCGCGGCAAAGGGTCGGCGGGGGGGAGCGTTTGGCATTTCTCGTGAGAAACAGGAAAACTTCTCATGATGCCATGGGGAACTTACGCACTGAGGACAATGCGACCGGGAGGTAGCAGAAGGGCGACTTTGGCAATGGGGTCCATCACCTTTCGGAAGCATTGGTGCTGGGTTTCTAAGTAATTGAGAGACTGCGTTCTGATCCATGACGGGAGTATTTTGGTGTATACTCGCACTTCCGGCGTGCTCGAAAGTGAGGGCTGAGCTCCGCTCTTGAGCTCTACCGGCTGTAGCCGTGTGGGGGTGAAACTCGTGGATATAGTACCACAATGCGGTAACTCTTGGTGCTTTAAAGTAATTTTTCATCTATCCCAGTTATAATTGACCAAGACATAGCCTGTGTGCTCAAATCACCAGCGATCACTCGGCAGTGAAGGATATTTCGCTTGTCCATCTTACCGACCTTTTATCGGCGGTTTCCTTTGTCGCTAATCAAAGAGGGAAACGGGTGTGCATGGTCTGTACGGGCGCCCAAGCGATCGTAAGGGTTTTACCATAATATATTTTTTTAATCCCTCTTTCCGGGGAATTGCCTAAGACGAGTACAGTAGAGTAGGGTCTAATTAGCGTCTAGTATGATTTCCAAGCCCACCTCCGAGGCAACGACACGTTTTGGCTGTCTGGCGGTAGGGATTTAGGGCGATAAAAGATTATGTAAACACTTTGGCACTTTCTGTCCGGTTATGGATGGTGCCGGTTACTACTTCACCTAGTTTCGTCACCTAAATTTGAGAAATGGACGGTTAGGTAAGCGGGCTTTGAGTGGCCATAGATATTGGGAGAGGCTCAGTCTACCAGTATTGTTGGAAAGCCTTGTATCATACCGTTCGATGACAAATGTTATAGTCACTTGCCATTTTTACATCAAAAGTGACCCCCAATTCTCCAAAGCCAAAGAGACTCCATTACAAGGTTACAAATGTAGATTAAGTATGATACAGAGAGGACAAGAAGAGAAAACAAGAGAAGTAATATCCACGACCATTCCCAACCGCTTGTTTTCCGAAAAGAAGATTTCCACTGCCGGAGGCTTTGGTGATGGTTTCGCTGCCTTTGCCGCTGGGGGCCGTTGCCGTAGGGTAACAAAAAAAATACCTGCTACGGATCCCTGTTCGTCACCTCCTGATATTCGTCACCACCCCATGAAAGACTGTAGGGAACGCTACCTACTGCAGCCACTTCAGCTCGAGTTGGACTAACCTTTTTTTTCTAGCCTGGTCAACTTGAAGCCGGATACTTTGTGCGGGCGTTGTAACCTTAGTGGACGGGCTCAGATTCCCCCGCGCCGAGAGATTTTATCAGTCGGAGCACACAAAATTGACGTTGGTGATGATGTTTGTTGCTTACACAAAGTATTGTTTTTCTCAGCCTCAGCCACCTAGGCTGCCATAGTTTATCTATCTAATTGGCTTGTTCCACACTGCGCTGAGGGCGCTTAGAGATTTTTGTGCATGAGCCTTTATTTGATGCCACACTTTTTCTTCCGTGTTCCACGAAGGGCTATCTGCAAAGCTGCTTTAAGACCAGACCGCCCCCCTTTTCCTTACCGACACTCTGCTTTCCTCCACCTTCCACAACTATCATCAACCCACCTTACAAAATAGCCCCTTCGCAACAGTGCAAGCAGCAAAGAGCGCAATATGTCTCAACATCCCACCCACGATAACAACAACTCCTTCAATAATACGAACTCTTTTAATAATGTGTGGAATAACTATACGATCGCCGATGATCGAACTCCACTCCTGACTTGGCTCTCACCCCTCGAGCCAAAGCTACGCCATCGGGATATCCAAGATCGCCGTGCCGATAATGTGGGGGAATGGCTTTTACAAACTGAGGAATTCAGAAACTGGTTTGGCTGGAACGGTGAAGGTGAAGGTGATAAGGGAGTCTTGTTTTGCTATGGGGGTCCGGGGGTCGGCAAAACATTTATTAGGTAACGAGAATCATTCCCGGAGGGTAAAAAAAAAGAGAGGCTCAGTGCTAACAGGCCACGATGTCAGTTCGCTGGTAGTGGACAGACTGTGCGATCAGTTCACGGGGCGAAACACAGCCGTTACGTGTTTTTACTTAGACTTCGCAGCGCGAAAGGAGCAGTCCGTTGCCAGTATTCTGGGTTCTTTGCTGAGGCAGGTTGTCGGCGGAATGGAAACGGTTCCAGAGGAAATAACACAGGCCTTTCGAGGGCAGAAAATGGCCATTGGCGGACGAGGGCCGCGACTCCCCGATATCGTGAAGATGCTACAGGCCATCACAACCTCACTGCCCACCTTTGTATGTATTGACGCTTTAGACGAATGTGCGGCGGCGAATCGGGTTAAGCTCCTTAATTCGCTACAACAAATCCTCGAAACGTCACGGCGCACGCGAATATTTATCATTGGGAGGCCTCATGTTCGTGCTGAGGTCGAAAAGCGTCTTGCTGGACGAGTGATGAGTGTACCTGTAAGCCCTAGCAAGAATGATATCACGGAATACCTTCGTCTTAGAATAGACGAGGACGAAACTCCAGACGCCATGGATGAGAGTCTGGAGGAAGACATTCTAGAGAAAATTCCGGAACATATGTCGGAAATGTATGTAAGGGCAATGGTACTAGGAGTCTTGCACGCACAATGCGCTAATAGATATGCATCTAGGTTTCTACTTGTTTCCTTAAACATCGATGCGATCTTAAACGAATCAACAATCTCTCGGAGACGAGAAAGGCTCCGCAAAATGACAAGTGGATTAGAGTTGGGGGATGTTTATGGTGCAACAATCGAACGGATAAAGGCACAAGGTGGTGACAAATCGAGACTCGGGATGACAGCGTTGATGTGGATCAGCCATGCGGAACGACCGCTGCAAGCGGATGAGCTCTGCCATGCCCTAGCAGTGCAGCTAGGCTCGACAGATTTTGATGTTGGCAACATCCCTTCGATTTCGACTGTGGTGAGCTGCTGTCAAGGGCTCATTTCTGTGGATAAGGAGGGCTCAACTGTGTGATTGATCCACTTTACTCTCCAGGAGTTTATTTCTACTCGTCCCGATATACTCGGTGATCCTCACTCGGCAATCGCGGAAGTATGCTTGACCTATCTGAGCTCCCAACAGGTCAATGCCCTTTGGTCATCTCCTTCTTCTAATGCCGCGAAGACACCCTTTCTAGGATATTGTTCCATTTACTGGGGAGTGCATGCCAAAAGGGAGCTCTCGGACTACGGGAGATCACTTGCGCTGGAGCTACTAAAAGAGGATTATGGCCCGATATCGACCAAATTACTTTTAGAACAATCGAAGCGTTCCTATACTATGAATTTTGATACTTGCTCCCCATTCAGTGGACTACACTGCGCATCGTTCTTCGGAATTGTTGAGATTGTAGCTGGTTTAACAGAGATGGGATGTTATGATATCAACGGAGGAGATTTTTCGGGTCGTACACCACTCGCATGGGCTGCTTGTAGTGGACATGAGGAAGTGGTCAAGGTGCTACTCGGGCAGGGAGAGGTCAGCCCAGACAGGGCAGATAATTTTGGCCAAACACCGCTCTTGCTTGCCGCCAAGGAAGGATATGAGGGAGTGGTAAAAATATTACTCGGACGCGAAGAGGTCAACCCCGACAAGCCAGATAGTTGCGGCCTAACACCGCTCTCGTTTGCCGCTTGGGGTGGACATAAGGAAGTAGTGTCAATGCTACTCGGGCGCGAAGAGGTCGGCCCTGACAAGCCGAATAGTTACGGCAAAACACCGCTCTCGTGGGCTGCCCTGTCTGGACACGTGGGTGTAGTGGAAATCCTGCTTGAGCAGGCAGAGGTCGACCCCGACAGGCCCAGTAATCGCGGCCGAACACCGCTCTCGTTCGCTGCCGAATATGGACACGTGGGAGTAGTGGAAATCCTGCTTGAGCAGGTGGAGGTCGACCCTGAGTGGCCCGATAATGACGGCCGAACACCGCTCTCGTGGGCCGCCGGTTCTGGACACGTGGGAGTAGTGAAAATCCTGCTTGAGCAGGCAGAGGTCAACCCCGACTGGCACGATAATGACGACCTAACACCACTTTCAATTGCCGCAATGAACGGACGTGAGGGAGTGGTAAAAATATTACTTGGGCGTGAAGAGGTCAACCCTGACAGGCAAGATAACGGCGGCCGAACACCGCTCTCATTTGCCGCAGAGAATGGATATGAGGGAGTGGTAAAAATACTACTTGGGCGGGAAGGGGTCAACCCTGACAAGCCAGATATTGACGGCCTAACGCCGCTCTCGTTTGCCGCCCGGTGGGGACATGAGGACGCGGTTGAGATACTGCTCAGAGAGGAATGGGTCAACCCCGACAAGCCAGATAAGAAAGGCCGAACACCCCTCTCGTTTGCCGTCGAGGAAGGACATACAGGAGTGGTGAAAATACTACTTGGACGGGAAGAGGTCAACCCCGACAAGCCTGATAACGGCGGCCTAACACCGCTCTCGTATGCCTCCAATAGTTGGAGTGAGAATGTGGCAGCTCTCCTACAGGCTTGTAGAGCGGCAACCCCCGGTAAAGTTTGAGGCCTAAGAGACAGCGCTTCGTGGAAACAGCTGCCGCCGCCCCTTCCCTTCCGGGACAGGCTACTCCTGGTGATGCACACGGATCTCAGCCCTTGCCGGTAGAGGATATCCCATCACAGGGTATACCAATATATACCACACCCTCCTACCCCTGTTCAGCTATTTTCCTTCATACTTGGGTGAGAATTTATCATTTTTCCGTTTCCAAAGTCCCGTAGAGATTGACGCGTGGATGGTTTCTATTGATGCGGGGGATCGAGTTCATAGATTGCAGATTTCATCATCTCATATTTGATCCCCTCTCCATAAATTCCTCCATGCGGGTCTTTTTTCTATCTTGTATCGTTTTTTCTTCATTCGTTTCCATTCTCCCCTCTCACGCAAATGATAGATAATCTTCCTATAGTATTATTTGTTCTAGATAGAGATGTGGCGTACGATATTATAAAGATACTCCTGAGCGTTGTCAACAGCGTTATATTCTCACCTGTAAGAGAAGACTAAATTAAGTAGCTTGATGAATAGAACCATGCCATCCGAAGCCAATGACCGCCGGTCAGCGGTGGGTAACCGGTCCGCAGGCATAGAAGACCTACCTTTCACATCCCTCCTTGGACAAATTTATCCCGCCACCAACTTCAGGGCAATAGAACATATCACCACCAGATATGTCGCCAAAGGGGTAACTTTATGCCCTAATAGATACTCACCGCTGGTGAGACTGTCCTGGTAGAAGCCGCATCAACACCGCCTAACGGCCAACCCCAATACAGCTTGCCAGGTTATCAGGAAATAACATCCCCGAACAGCTTGCCACAAGACTACACAATCAATGAAACAAGAGGTGGTCGGGACTGAAGCGTCCTTCCCATCAAGGCATCTGCCAAAACCATGGATTTCGCACGGGAAGGACGCAAGTCTATCGCAACACACCTTACCCAGTTCACGTTCCCACAGTTGCGCGATCTCAAACCTGAGAAGAAAAAATATATATTACACTTTAGACATGCTAGGTTTTATTCAAAAATTTCCGGAGCCGCACTCAAGGTATCTGTGGGGATGCGGTGTCTTGAAAACCAGCGGTGTTGCTGCGCTCCGGCCCCTGTCCACTTACCAAAATGACCCCCATTGATTTCCCCTGGAATGGCTAGGACACTGTAGTTCTCGTAGATCTATTAGCGCGAAGGTGTGGTAGGCCTCCGACAGATCTTGGAGCCGGCTCCCTTGCGGCTCTTACCGGTGCTGGTCATGTGTGGTCATGTGATCAGGGTTGAACAAGAAGAGCGTCTGTCCCGAATGTGCTGAGTCTAACTCCTGACTGATACGGATTCGGAAATTCGAGTGATAGAAGATGAGTATTTTCGGTTGCCCGGTAAGTTGGGAGAAGCAACACAGGTCCTAGCCTCGCTCTTGCTGGCATTCCACGCTCGACATGCGCTTGTGTTACCTGCCACAAAATACTCTCACCCCGAGTCGTTTAAGTTGACACCAAATTTTCTCTTCCGCCATAGAAAAAAAAAAAAAACACAGGTGCCATGGGACGCAAAGGTCTCAAGGTCCGTAGAATTCTGGTTTTGCCGATACGATGCCCATTTAATTTTAGTTTTAGGTTATTTCGGAGTTAATGTTTTAAACGAATCGCACTTTAATTTTACGGGCGCAAAGAGAAGTGCCTTATGCGTGGGCGGAGCTACTTCATGAAACCCTCTCTGCCTTATTCAAGGGGTCAAGAGAAGCATAGCATATCAAAGGATGCAGATCTTTAGCTTTTACGTCTCCAAATGCACCAGGCTGTACGAGTGCCGGGATAACTTGGGACGGTACTGTGGTGTGGGTAGCGTGGGTACTCGAGTACTCGCAAATGCATGACGCTTGTGAACACAACTGCTAATGCATAGTGCAAAATTCATGAGGCTCTGGCCGATTTTTTGCCTGTATGCAATAGCAGTTGCCCACAAACATCGTGCGTTTGAGAGTAATGGGATTTGGCGTCTGCACGAATCTCTCATGGTAAGCGAATCCTTGAGGAAGCCAATCCAGCTCCACCGGTAATCGAGTACAGTTGTCTGTAGTGCCGTGACAAAATTTTATAGCAGATGCATTCTAGCCCTGTTGTGTTATCGCACCCAGCCTAAGTGCTAGAACCATAAATACTCGAGTATGGGCGAAAGTGATGGTATGGACAGGGGTTAGAAAATGTATGCTGATACATACATTTTCTAACCCCTGTCCTTACCATCACTTTCGTCCGCCCCCAAGTATGTGGCTGCCCCGGTTCTAGTACCGCAATCCCATGTTCATCCCAAAATGGCGTTCCGCACAAAAAGGTTCTGTCAAGGCTGAGCTTCATCGCACAAAAAGCCACCCCCAATCCCCGATCCACCCATGTTATCCCCGTGAGGCCCCATGCATGCCAAGTCTTTTCGTGAGGCCCCTCCCACACCAACCTTCATCAAGAGTGAGATATATAGAGCCCCTCCTGCTCCACTCCGCATTGGAACCCTCGACCTGGCGACGCTGCAGAAAAAAATTGGCTTTCCTCTTGCTTAAATCCCACTTTCATCTGCTCCCTCCTACACACTGAGGACTCGAATTCATCCTTCTTATCGTTGCTGTAATCCCCCCATTGCGACGAGGCTTCCATGATCCACGCGCCGCGGGCTCTACACATCATGACCATGCACGAACTAACTTTATACCCCAACTCATGGCTACCCAGCATGCGCTCTCTTATTGTCTCCTCCGATCGGGTACTCACCCGACAGGGTATGCGGTTGGCTGGGTTAACCCTTCACGAGATACTTCCCCCCTGCGCATTTATAACCCAGCTTTATTGGAATCTGGTGTTTTGCATTCTGGCCATCGTTTTGCAAATATCAGCCCTTCTACTTTGGGCAGTTTCCGGGTCACTGACAGTCACCACTCGAGGTTCATGGGTCTCCTGTTTTACTTCCAACAGCAATTCAGTGCTTTTCCGCACCGATGCGGGCTCGTATATTCTAACAGCATCCGGACCTCCTGATGTCAAGCCCTGTCAATTTGAACTTAACATTATATGGCAATCCCCGGTGCCAAAGGATCCGGATACGGTTAAAATGCCCAAGTACATGTTCATAGTGCTGTCGGTTTTGCGTATTCTGTCAGTACATTTCCCACGATATGTTATAGGATATTCTAACCAAGACCTAGCTTCTCTGATATCATTTATTTATTCCTTTCAATGACACCAATAGAGAATGACAAGCCAAGTTTATATGTTCTTCAAAATCTTTCCACTATTAATAGATACTCACATACCGATACTCCTCTCAATATACTGAGTACAGATATTCTCATTCCAAGCCAAATCATGAGTCCGGTGCTGATAGCGTATTAGATCCGATTACACTTCAAAACACCCAGAACGAAAACAGCACCTCTTCCACCTATACCGACAATCACGGAACCCTAGGCAAATCCCGCAGCGGGAGAATCGAATCTACACATCCCCAAACTCCACCTTACAACCACGGCATAGCGATTGGCAAAAATCATCTTGCCTACCTCCTCAACAATATCGAAGGCATCCCCTCTCTCCCAAACCCTCCTCAAGAGCCATGGGTTCCGGGTGGAGCCCCCCATCTACCACTGATATCAATGATTTCTTCGACGAATTTATAAATGAAGATTGTCTCCTTAGTGAGGTACCTAACACTCTAGCTTCTTTGGAACTGACTTTCCACAGCAATCTTCTACAGCAGCACCAACGGCACCCTCAACAAAAACCATCACCTCCCCCAACACCAACAACCAACTGTGCCTCTATTACCGAGATGCATCCTCCCCGTAATTCGACTTCCAAACTCTCAGAATCACACCTCCTCACCACTAAGACCCGAGACCTACCACCTTGGGAAGACACATTCGACCTATTCAATTTTGGATTAGCGGCTCCTCATACAAGCCTTGCAAACGATTTCGTAGCTACTAGTGATAAATTAATCTATCAACCCCCAGCTACTCCTCTAGCACCCATGCTCGCCAACGCCACAACAGGCGGTCCCTCCCAATTCTCAACACAATACATTCCCCTCCCACCCAGACGCGTCTCTCTCTCTTCGGCAGCCACCTCGTCGGCCCCCACCGCACCACCCCTCACACCGCCCGCTACAATCCACCCCGCTCTTATACCCACATCTACTAGTATCACCCTTCCCCCAACCACCAGAATACCCACCCCCAATCCCCACCCGAGAAAAACCTTCTCCTGTACCTCCCCTCACTGCAGCTCCACTACGACGGTTCGAAATCCTGAAACAGCCCATCACCACCACCACATAGACCCCAAACACCGCTTCTGCTGTCGCCACGAAGCCTGCACTTCGTGCACAAGCTATACTACAAAAAAAGACCGCAACCGTCATGAGGCGTCGAAGCATATTGGGCAACAACTAATTTGCGATATCTCAGGCTGTGGGCACCAAACCGCTAGGGCGGACAACATGAGAGTTCATGTACGCAGGACGCACGGGGAGGGGTGGGAGGTGATCGTGAAGAGGATTGTATGGGCCAGGATGAGGGCAGCCATGGGGTCCGGGTAGCCTGAGGGGTGGAGAGACGAAGAGCAGACATGTGGTTTCCTTTACTTCTTTTTTTCGGTGGGAGCTAGGCATACATCACGCTCTCATCTATTGCGCTACTATATACCTCGTCAAATCCCCTTACATTCTGATTCCTAAGCTAGTGCCCCCCAGGTGCTAATATGCTCCTGTTGCGGTTTTGATACAGTTACGATTTTATGCAGTTATGATTCCAGTGCAATTGTGATTTGAATGAGTATATTTTCTTTAGTTTCTCTGGATTTTTCTGCTTTCTGCCTGCGTTTGTTTCTGCTTTCTGCCTGTGTTTGTTTTTGCTCCGCTTCCTTTCTGTTTCAGTTTGATTTTTGTTCAGCTCGGTCTAAGGTTCTCTATAAGGATCACTTGAAATCAGTAGAACACGTTCCACTGTCCCCTAAACCCGTCCTTGAGTGCAACATCAGACCCCAACTTAACCCCTCCGAGTTTCCGATTTCTGTGACCCTTCCCTAGCTTGTATGATAGTATTTATTTTTTAGTCAAGACGACCGCGGCTTTGCCACTCTCAGCTTTCAGACATCTTCATTACTGTAATCAATTTGGGAAAATTCCGGCCAGTTCTAAACCGGCAATGCGCCTTCAATATACCATTAGGTTTGGGGATATCGCTTGGTGGTTGCTCCAAACATTCACTGCCTCCAAAAGAAGTTTACCATGGCCTACTTTAACCCAATGCCGTAGGAAACCTAGACTCAGGGAATAACGAGTCTTGAAAGCAGTAAAAAATTGACTTTGGAAATGAAATCCCTCACCTGTCTTGAATTCTTAAGACTTTGGAGCTAAATTTCTGAACTATGTCTTAAAATTTGGGGTATATACGGATAATAGATCTGGATGCTCGTTTCAAGGAGAGATAATGAATGGTATAAATGGTGAAATATATTCACTGGCCTCACCCTCAACAATTGTCCGCGAATAGAACCCATGATTGGACAACAAGAACTGCCCTTCTAGGAGTATTCTGAAAAGGCTCATGCCATTTCCGCCACTTCTTAGACCATCTTTTTTTTTTACCTCTCCTGTCTCCCTTTTCTTGCCCTCTCTACTTGGTCACCTACTCCGCTTCTCGGACTGCATGGTGAATCTTCGGGTACGGTTCTAGCATATTCGTATAACAAGACAAGCAACCACAGTGTGGGGTGAGGCCCGGTAAGGAAACCGGAGTGAGCGACTGTTATTAACACTATTGAGGGACTGCAAACTACCCCATGGGCCTGGAACTTTGATACCCTTTCTCTCGCTCTTGCCGAAAGTGCTCCGAACCTTCCGTCCTTCCGTCTCGGAGGTAGGACCGGACGAACCGCCGGTGGCAGTCGGTCTGTTTTTTTCAGCCCATTGACGGACTAGCGCAGATGGAGGTAGGACCTGACGCCCTACCGGGTCTGGCAGGGCCCCGGGGTGTTTTCTTCCTGTTACATCTCTTCGGCTGATACGCTCAGAAACCAGTGTTCCCAAGCGTCCAGTCCATCCACCTTTTGCCTACGACGAGTCGGATGCCAAATGCTAGTCCGTCCTAGCCCTTGCCCGGGACGGACGGCCGGGCCCTACACGTGTCTCAGTTGAACTGCTATTTTTAAATCTCCTGAACCGTAAGTCTGTGCTTGAAGAAACGAAACATCTTTATTCCAATGCTATCAACATCATACTTGGGTATCAGGTATCAAATCTTCCCATCGATCAACCATGCTGTGCACTCATATCCAATCCTAGTTCTAAGCGCCCCCAACTTGCCCCAGTTCACGGGCCTAATTTTGCTGCTCTCTCCTCCAAATCCCTAAGGCAGAAATTAATTACTGGGGCAAGACTTGTGAGACAGAGACCTCAGGACCAAGTGATCCCTAGTTCCCTCAAGAGGAATGAGATAATCCTTCTGACATAATAATAGTGGTCAAGATGGAGGAATCGAGAAGTGCTAAGTATAAGAAAGTTGGGTCGCTCAGGGCGCATTCAAACGTGTCGCTGAGGCATATTGGATTGGAAATCCTCCCACCGGCTCCGATACCTAAGCATAATTTCTTCTCTTATCAAATACACGAGGCAACAGCTAAGCGGATAGAGCAACCACACACTATGGATGTTTTTATGAAATACCTATAGGTGACGGCCATCCTTACTAAGGACGCCAGGTGCCGGCAGGGCCCTGCGAGTGACGCCTGTCCATTCAGAAGATGGCCGGGCCTACCAGCAGTTTCCGTCTGCATGAAGCCTGCAGGGCCCGACCGTTACCTACAGTCCTGCAGTCAATATCGAGGACGGACGCCTTGCCCAGCCGTCCTTACCCACCCTGCCCGGGGCGTGCGGGACTATTGGACACCAGGGCCCTGCGGTCCGCCTGCGACGGTTGGGAACACTGTCAGAAACTTCAAGTTCATGATCTGATATCGCTCATAGTTCATGATCAGGTAAATCATGTGACGTATGCATAAACTAATACGTACGGAAGAATACATTTTTAGGAAAATAAAACAGCCAAAAGTGTTTTCCAAATCAGAACTCGAGAGGACCGACATGAATCCACAAGGCAGCAAGCATATCCTCGCTGGAGGAGATACTATCACTATCGCCGTGGGGACTTTCTATCTGAGAGGGACAATTGAGTTTCCCGGTATCGCTTCTGGAAATTCCTAGCCATTGTGCTGCGAGTCGACTTCGGTTGCATCGGTTCTTTGGCTTTGTTGCGACATCACCACCGTGACTTTAGTGAAAGCAAAAGACCTACCTTACGGAAATATTGGGAAGAGAAAATAAGGCTCATAGCGAAATGATTGGTTCAGTCTTATTTTAATACTTGGAGCACTTGATTATCTATCTAACCTTCTCTTTCTTGCAGCCATATCGCTTATTGTGTGGATTATATTGCATCACCATATATCACTCATAGTTTGTCAGCGGCTCCCCCGCTGTCCCCCTGATTTTTCTCTGCATATCCGGCCGCCATTCCAAATACCTGCCATCTGTGGACCCCCGCCCCCCCACTCAGTCCTTACCCACACCCTGCGGTCTTCAGATACCCCCTATAGTCCCCAGCGCGATCCCAGCCATCCTACCGTCCCCCTTGCCGTCTATCTAAGGAGCGGCTTTCCCGTATGCCTCACTATACTAATAAAGGCTTTGCGTGTAGGGCCCGGCAATCTCGGCCTAGCCCGGCAGTCCCCCGAATAATTTGCCCTGCCCAGGACCACAGCTAGCGATTCCGTCCCGTCCCGTCTTCTTGCCATTATCTCCGCCCTCTCTCTCGGCTCCTGAACGGTTCGAAACCCTGCTTAGCGGGGCCTATTACACTTGCTCCCCACGTTTTCCTTCGCCTCACCAACCCCGCAGTCGATTATGGGCGCATAGCACATACCACTAGATAAGCTACGAGGAGGGTATACTCTATCAGGTATTCACGGACTATAAATCTCTCCCAATATTATACCAGACGGATTGACGCCGCCACTCTATCCAGAAATTTACTCCAATTTGGTGTATTATGAATGCCTGCTATCAGAAGAAGTAGTGAAATTGTCTAACCTCTCCACACTTGCTGAGGGGAGGCCGAATTCATTTGCTTGACCAGCCCACTTCAGAAGGATCCACGTCAGTGGGTTAGGTGCACAAAGCACACAGCAGAGAGGAAAAACAAATATGTCGATTCTTCATGATTGCCTAATGCCTAGGATAGAGAATAACTCCAAGCATGTCTAAACTGTTGAGATAAACTCGCACCATCATAGAATCCGGTTGCGGGGTCATCCCTCACCACGGCTGTATTCCTCCCGATGCATTGCGAAAAAGGGTCTTGTTAGTGCCAGACTAAGCATTTTTTCTTCTCCTATTTGGCTTACCCAATATTCTACTTACCATTTATTTGCGCTGTGAGTGATTAGCGTCCTTCGCTCAGTGTGTCAACCCAGTTTCCTTCCTTTCAATTTTGAATGAGGCAGTTAGCTCAGGTTCTAGTATAGAGTTTGTGAGATTACATCAATGGGGGAGTTCGGTATTGTGTTTTTCCTGCTGCCGGAGGGTGGAGTAAGGAAGAGCAGTCTTTGAAGGTAGCGGACTCACCCCTATTCCATACCCAGAATTCCCAAAAGGATCCTCGGAGATCCCATAGTTCAGAAGGCTATACCTGCCAATAAATATTAGCTCCAATGTTAGATAGAGGTTTCTCAGAGCTGCCAAGAGTAGTTTGAAAAGCCCTCTAAAATTTCTTAATTTTTTAGGTTGGTAGTTGTGGTAATGCAAATGATTTTCACACCCCCAAGGTCTCCCCCAATTCCCCAAAGCCAGAGAAATCTATTATCATATTGACATACTAGGAAAGAAAGAAACAACTTAGAAAAGAAAGAAAAAATGGTGAGGGAAAAAGAGAAAGATGAGTTCCACTGGCGGAGGCATTGGTGGGGGTGCCGCTGCCCTTGTCATTGGGGATGGTTGCCACCGATATGTCCCAAGATAACAATGTGGGCGCCATGGGTGTAGGTGAGGGTGGTGGGTGGGGAAAAATAAAGAACGCAAGCGGTAGGAAGCAGGAGGTTTGGTGATCTTGGAGTGTGGCATATGTATCGGGGGTTCACGGGCCCCTCCTACTGAGCTATGACCCAACTGGAGCTAAGCGACCGGCTATACCTTATTCCGCGAAAACCCCGGTGCCCAGCTCTCTCCCCCGATAGTGTTCCCGACGCTTTGCCCAATTGGCAATGGGTTGTTCCAACCCGCCATTGATTTACTCTTGAAGCATCGCAGATAGAAATTTATTTCAAACATACACTCATACTTGCTTCTTTCCCTTATTCTCCACTTAATTCTCCATGCGATTGCAGGGTGTTTTTTTTTTCGTTGCACATAAGCTGTTTGGGAAAAATCCATTCCAGGAACGGGTGCTTGGTGCGAAGGGTTTGCCAACCCCATAGAGTACAAACATGTCTCCGAACAGGCATCGAATTTGATGGCGACTCAGGCCACAAGAATACAAAGAGTTTTTAATTTTCCGAGTCGCAAGGGCAAATACTGTTACCCCAAGGTGCTTTTTGTTTAGAGTATGAATCAATGATCGATGTGAACAGGACTATGAGGCGACTAGTTTTACTAGGCACTCTTGTCTGAAACCATCGGGGTAAATTTGCCCAGGAGTTATCAAAACAGCCTAATTCTAAAATTCTTACTCAAGTAGACAAAGAGTTAGTTAGCTACCAATGAACCTCTGCTCCACACCATTACCACTCCCACAACACAATATCGCGATCTGCAGCTGCCAAGCGACCCCACCCCACCCTCGGAGTGCATGGGAGTGTACTTGTAATCGTACTAGCACACCCAGCGAGCACAATGGGACGGCGGCCACGCTCTTCATAATATTTCTTAGGTTTGTGTATGTGGAATTATTTTTTTCTAGCGACAACAAATCCATCGGCTGGGACAGCCGAGCGCTGTGGCAGTGTAGTTTTCTGATCGCTGGTGCACTGTATCCCTTGGGCGGTGTGGAACAGTAAAATTCGCTCCCAGCCGAATTGAGCAGCTAATAGGGGGTCTCACGTCAACCGGTTTTGATCGTTTTCGCCGGTTTTGTGGTGTACTGAAAATGCCAAAATGGTTGAAACTGGGGAAACTGCAAACTGAAAAAAAAGGCGGTTTGCAGGTTTCATTTTCGGTTTTCGTATGGATGTGGTGTGGAGACTAGCGAAGTTGCCCAGAAACTAGTGGTTAGTATCTCAAGATTGGACTAGTGCTGTATTGACTTGACACACACTTTTGCATAGTGTTCATGGTGCCAATAGTCTGAAATGGGTTCCCTTCACTTCCCTCAGTCAACATAGGAACCATAGAGTGGATTTTTGGTGTCTCGTACTTCACCTCAGTGTACGTAACACTTGTTTAACAACCATCCCAACCCTTGCAGATCTGGGACTGGCACACACACTCGGCCAGATTGTTGTAGACACCTAAAACCGGCCTCTTTGTTACTATGTTAGCTGAGGGCATTAAAGAAGCCCATTCAGGGTTCCGAATGGTCGGCGGAAGACTGGACTGGACTAGCTAGTCAGGTCGGGAGTCAAGTCTAGTCCAATGGTGGAAATCAGACCGACTGGACAGTCAGGATTATGGAAACCGACTTGACCAAGACTGGTCTGACCAGGCCTGCCAAGCAATTGGATATGCTATTTTTATCACTATATATTACGTTCAAGTAAAGCTTTTCTTAATTAAACTTATTGTTTTCCATGAATTATATGGTGGAGATAGTGCCTCGCTTAGATTAGGGGTGGCGAAAATCGGTTCTTGAGTATTCAACCATTTTTGGTGCATTAAGTGAGTGATATTACATGACCACATGCCACAATACGGGTATTCGATGCTACTTATCCATCAGGTAATCGTATTTCCACGGCATATTATCCTCTCCAGGATATTATATCAGCTTCTATTGAGGGGCTGTTGATTCATAGCGTGACAAGCGACTTTAAGATCCTAGTATAGCTATACTTCTATTCTTAGCGAGTGTTGGGCTTTGTGACATTCAGACTTATGCGATCCCCCATAAAGACTAGTCTGGGACCAGTTCAAACCGGACCGGACCACCCAAGTTAGTCGGGTCCAGTCATCGCCATCACCAGGACTGGCCAGCCCGGTCCCGCCTCCAAGACTTGACCGGTCGGACTATTCGGAACCCTGAGCCCATTTCTGACTCCGAGCACCATCCAACTTTAACTATGTCTGGTCTTGGCCACAAACTCTAACTCAAGATGATAGGCTTCCGTATTCAAAAGTAGAATAGCTATCATGTTGTCACATGTCAGGCGCCAAATGGTGTGGACTCTTAAGATATTTTTATGCTCTGGAGACTTCTACCGATACAGATAGCACACCACCACTACACTTAGAAACTATATCGCTAAATTGTCAGAAAAATGCAAGAGGACTACTTCCAACTCACGGTAAACTGCTAAAACATTACCTCATTTGTAGTAACGTTTCTGGACGTGAGACCCCCTAATAGCTGTCCTTAGTGGGGAAACCGGATCTTTCAGTCTCCTTGCAATGACTCAGCACTCTAGGTCGACCTAAATTCTCTCTACACTAGTATCGTTCCAGAACAAGCTTAGCGCGCTGGGGGGCGAATTTTACCTTCCCACACCGCCCAAGGGATAAAGGTTGTGCGCTTAAGGGTAGTTAGGCTTGGTCCGTGGCTTGTGCTGGGGCTATCTTGCCGAAAGGTTGTTCCGGAAGATGGAGTGGGGGACGAGGGGGCAGGGTTCCGAATGGTCTGCGGAAGACTGGACTGGACTAGCTAGTCCGGTCGAAAGTCAAGTCTAGTCCAATGGTGGAAATTAGACCGACTGGACAGTCAGGATTATTGAAACCGACTTGACCAAGACTGGTCTGACCAGGACTGCCAAGCAATTGGATATGCTATTTTTATCACTATATATTACGTTCAAATAAAGCTTTTCTTAATTAAACTTATCGTTTCCATGAATTATATGGGAGAAAACCTTTGGAATACCATGCGCTTGGCGGTCAATCCTTTCGGATACCATCAACCGAGAAATATACCATCGAGAAAGTGAAACCTTCACAGGGGCGCCCCCCATTGCAACGAACAACCGGGTCTTTTTACACATTCCAGCCTACCGGTATCTTTTTAAACAATGTAAAGAAATTGAAAAAAATG
>Ga0307513_10001538_pt1 | contig 33049 bp, 37 predicted proteins | sample 15_EM_MG_FD_202174 | JGI IMG/M metagenome (GOLD analysis project Ga0307513, IMG submission 202174) | Populus trichocarpa ectomycorrhiza microbial communities from riparian zone in the Pacific Northwest, United States - 15_EM | ecosystem: Host-associated > Plants > Roots > Unclassified | place... | reverse complement strand
GGAGGGATGCGTGACCGGTTTGCCGGAATGTGGGCTTGGTTGTGGCTATGGCCTCGCTTACGGTAGTGTTTGGTGGATGGCTATGGGAGGTGGATTTACTTTGTTCGTACCCTAGTTGGGTGGTTTAATTTTTTGTGATTCCCGTGTGCTGGCCGGATACTCGGACTTCGGTCTACGAATCGCGCGGGTGGTATTTTTCCAGATGTACTGCGGGCTAGGCGGGGTTGGGACTGGCGTACTCCTTGGAACGTACTGCCGTATGGTTGTGCAAGCCCGGATAGGTAGTCGCTCCATTAGCTATATAGTTATGAATAAAGATATTGAACCCCTACTTACCTCACGGACGAAAATTGCACTTTTTTCCACACCAAGATTTTTGCACTTAGCCCTCTTTAAAGAAAAATAACCGCCTCAAACCTGGGAAATGGCATGCCCCAGGGATGAGATGGATGTGGAGGATGACCCCTTTTCCCCGTTATCAACTACCACTCGTCAGGGTGGAAGGAAAGGGGAAGAGGAGGGCGATGTTGACGAAAATTCGAAGGAACTTAACCAAGTTGTGATGGACTGTCTTCGAGCAGACGGTCTGAGTGCTGCAAACCCCATCATGAAACAAATATTATCGTTTCCCACGGATAGATACACCGAAGCGGAATACACAATGACAACTTTGATGGTCAGTCTGGTACGACAAGTTCAGGAGCTGACGGTCACGGTTCAAAATCTGACCAGGATGGTGTCTGACCCCAAACCTGAAGGAGCTCCAACGGGAACGACAACCAGGCAGCGATCGGAACCAGCCGCTAAATCGTACGCAAGACCAGCTGCACAAGCGCAGCAAAACGCCACCGCTGCAACCCCTGCCAAAGGAAAAAGAAAAGCGGAGGTGGGACCCACACTACCAAAGCAACAAACAACCAAGATAGCGAAAAAGACGCACGAACAACAGGCAATCAGCCAACCGAAAGGAAAGAGCGATGGCCCAAAACCCAAACAGGTCGTGAATGTTGCTAGAAGAAAGCTATTTGCGACCAGACCAACTGCGAAACCCCTTGCCGACCCGGCCAGAGAGGAAGTGAGGATCTCATTGGCCGTGGCGACAGTCCTGACGGGCTGCGAGGGCAAGGCACCCACCAATCTCCAGGTTTTTTCCAATAAAGCAAACGGCACGATTACCCTGACCGCCCCAGCTGGTACAGATTCAGGGCAGTATGCAAAATACATCGACAAGATTACGGAAGCCCTGAACGGGACGATTGGCGCCGACGAACTGCGGTACGTAGTGTTTAGAAGAGCATCCACTGATGTGGATGTCATAATTCACGGAGTGTCACTTACCGCAATCCCAAACAACGATAAGGACCTGGAAGAAGAAGTCAAAAAGGCCTTCAATGTCACACACAAATTCAAGATAGCTGGAGCGAAGTTCCTGAAACCAAAGGAGGAGGACAGAAAGGACAAGAAAGCGACCTCGATAATAATCAGGGTACCTGAAGCGGAGGTCGACAACGTTACACCGTCGGTCCTGTTTATGGGAAAATACAAGACATCAGCTGTGATGTGGCAAGCGTCAGCCACTACACAATGCCATAAATATTGGAAATTTGGGCACTCATTAGCAGGCTGCAAAGCTCGAGGGGAAATATGCCCGATATGCTCCAAAGCGCATACCCAGAGGGAGCATAAATGCCACCAACCAGCATGCAGCGGCCACAGGAGAATAATTCCGGGCTGCTGCTTAATGACCCCTGCCAAATGTCCAGCATGTGGAGGCCCACACTCTGCCCTGGACAATAACTGCCCCGAGAAGTTGAGAGTGAAAGAATCTGGGAAGAAGAAGTACGATCTGCGAATGGCCTCCCTTGCCGGAAACAGTCGGACTGAGCGAACCGCTCAAGATTAGGCCGTTGGGCCAGTATGAGGGGAAATAGCACTCAAAACACAATACCGCGAAGATGGAGAATAAAAATGGCGCAACACAATTGCTGAAAGAGCAATAGTGTATTTATTTCATTATTTCATATTATGAAGGGGTTTGATGTTTCCTTTATATATGTGCAAGATCCACCATTGTTCAACGGCCAACCCCTAAGGGCGCCGGGCTACGAATGTATTTTTTTAAATGCTGAAAAGGTTCGAGTTTGTACTTATGTTTCCTTGAAAGTGTTACTTGATATTTCTTTTGTCGTGGTGCCTAGGGACCAGGATATTTTGTATTTGAGGATTTTTGTGAAGGAAGGGAGCTTGCTGGGCAATCACCGATCCCTCGGAATAATCAACACCTATAACAGACCAGCCGAAGAAGGTCACACAGTCACCCCCGAAAGCCTTTTTACTGAAACCAACAAGCCTACCCTGGTGGTAGGAGACCTAAACGTTCACACCGCATACACCGACCCTATGAGAAATCTCGAACCTGGGGACAGAAGGAAGGGAGAGCACTACATGAGGTTGGCGGCATTCCGGGGTTATACCATAATCAACACCCCGGGAATATACACGAGATTTCCGGAAAACCCAACATTACATCGGCCCTCCGTAATCGACTATACTTTGGCAAACAACTCGTTACTTGCAAAGGTGTCGAAATGGAAGGATGTATACCAAAGATCAGGTTCGGACCACATCATTATCGTTACGGAACTGGACGCAGAAGGGATGGCACTCGCGAGAGCGTCGCCGGACTGGGAAAAGATAAAATGCAAAGATGAAGAAGGGGAACCCAACCCGGTTATCGAATCGGCCCTAAACCGATACTTGACTGAGGGAAACGAATAAAAAGAAATTTACAAAGCGGAAGGAGCAGCAGAGAGATTTGGAGAAAACCTAGGAAGGCTGATCCAGATGGTCAAAAACTGGGCACCGCAAAAGAACACAACCAGGGGGTCCAAAGCATGGTGGACACCTGACATCACCGAACTGAGAAGAGTATACACCTCGGCTGTCCGGCGGGTAAGGCATGACAGGAGCGGGGTGGAAGAAAGAAATAAGGCAAAAAAGGCATACAAATCAGTGATAGACAAGGCGAAAAGGAAACACTGGAACAACTTCCTAGCAGGCGCGACGAAGAACGATGTGTGGACGGCTCACCAATTTACAAAGCAAAGACAACCTGTGAGGATACCAGGAGGGCATAACGATAGTCGGGACCAGACCTTACAAAAGATAATGGAGCATTTCTTCCCACCGATTGACGATCCAATTTCACCGCGCCCCCTCCTTAGAAAAGAACTCCGGATAGTGACTGTGTGACCGCCGGTGAGGTCTCAGAGACTTTGGAAAAGTGTAGCAAGAAATCAGCCCCGGGGCCAGACCACGTACCATATGGGGTTTGGAAAAACATACACAGGATGGAAGGAAAGATAATACCAAAGCTAGTGGAAGACATGTTAGAATGGGGCATTAATCCGCCTATACTAAAAAAGTCAACTGGAATTATTCTAGCAAAACCTGGAAAGAAAGACTACACGGACTATGCGAGCTTTAGGGTAATTGCCTTAATGCAAACTTTTTCGAAGATCGTCGAACGAATCGTCAACAAAAGGCTAATGGCGATAGCTTATAAGGAAGACATGTACTGCATCAACCAGACCAGGAGCCTACCCCAAAGGTCAACGGTAGATGCCGCACTGTCGCTGAAACAGTGGATAAGGGAATCCCAATTCGCCGGGAAGAAGACCTCCACAGTCTTTCTCGACGTAAAAGGGGGCTTTGATAATGTAAACCACAGCAAGCTATTGGATCTACTGGGAACTGACGAAAAGGTACCAAGATACTTAGTGGACTGGATTTCGAACTTCATACACACAAGACAAATCGCGCTGGCTTATCCAGGTAGCCCTAGGACCTCAAATAAGGTTGACAGAGGGATTCCCCAAGGGTCACCGCTATCGCCCCTACTGTTTGTGATATACGTCAGGGCACTACACCCCGAAATAGAACACTCGGATATATTTACATCATCATACATGGACGACTTCCAGATCACGGTAGCGTCAACAAGCTGGTACAGGAATACAAAAATACTGCAAGAGAGGATACAGAGGATGAATAGTACAGCTGCTGGTCTGAGGCTATCATTCAGTATTGCAAAAACCGAACTGATGCACTGGAGGAAACCTAAGGAGAAGAGTGAAAGGTCGGAATGCACAGTAATGTTCCAATCACACGTTATCGAACCCGCCGGGAAAGCAGTGAAATGGCTGGGTTTTTGGCTCACGGATAACGGAGAAACGTCAACACACTTCGGAAAGAGACTTGTGCTTGGGCAAGCGGCTTTCATACGAATACAGAGATTGTCGATGCCCGGCAAAGGCCTAAACCCATATGGGGCAAGGAGGCTAGCGAAAGGGATCATTTTACCAACGTTGCTATACGGGGCCGAGATATTCGACCTGACAGTGACAATGATAGGGAAGATGCAAACATTTTGGAACAGGGTCCTTCGGTGGATCACGAACTCCTTTTATGCAACAAATACGACTATCGTGTCAGCGGAAGTGTGCTTGGCACCCATCAAGCTATATGCGAAACAGGCCAGAGAAATGACGGCGGTCCGAATCACTACAGCAGTCCCGAAAAACAACATACCTACGGCGATGCTACCTGGAGGGTACCCTTTGGTAGAGGAGTACAGATACCCCACGAACAGGAGACAGGTGTTTGACAAGAATAAAGAGGGAATGAGACCGAAGAGGTGGAACTCAACAGCCACGACGACGGCCCAAGTCCGCCTACCAATCGACGAGGTGGGGGCAATCGCAGCAGGAAACTACTCTGCGAGACCTTTCCCGATGAAACCAAACCGACTCTCGATGGTAACGGAACAGGCAGCAAAATCCTGATTTGAGGCCAAAGAGGGGATCCGGAAAAAGGTACAGAAAGAAAGGGTGGAATGGGAGTACCCACCTTACTATGAATACAGACCACCGTTTAGGAAATGGTGGTACTTCATGACCCTCCCGAAGTTCAAGGCAGGTTGAATACACCAGATGTGAGCGAATAAGAGCTATTTAAAAGCACAGAAAGACTGGTCAAACCAAGATCAAGACCCGCATTGTGATCGATGCGGACAGGCAGACCAGACATTTCGACACATTATTACAGACTGTCCAGCTCTGGCAAGCGTCAGACATGGAAGGGACCCAGAGATATTTAACATAGGTAGAGAGTCTACGCTATGGAAAGGAGATAAACCGGGAAAGGCGTTGATGAAGGAGTTTTCTGGTCATGTGATGAAAAATTTGATAAACTTTCCAGTTAGGTTGGGAGTTTTTCCTTTTACGAGAGACGGTGATTTAAGGTCATAAATTGTTTGTACCCTTTATGGGGAATGATGGATGAAGGTGATAAGGTTATTATCGTTTATTTGTTTTATGTAGGCTGTCATGAAGTTTTTTTATGTTTTTTAGGGTTTTCTAGGCCATACTTTAGGGTGCTTGCCGGGATTTTCCCATAAATAAATCCAGGGATTTAACAAAAAAACAATCGGTATTTGCTTCCCCAAGCCACAATCCTGCTTTCTGGTGTCTGCCAAGCCCCATTTTTTTCAACAGTACTTTCCTCTCGACCTCGCTCCCGGGACAATCTTGCTGATCTTTTTTCCCATTTTTTCATCCCGACCCGAGTACTGGGAGAGGGATTAGCTAGTGAGATAATTTAGAGGATAACACCTAGTCTATAGGATAAAGAGAATGAGAGGAAAATGTCGCCGACAGGATGATGTCGCATCTCTTAAGTGCCTGTTTGGCGCCAGGATTTGAACTTAAAGTCCGGATTATCACCCAGGTCTGGCGATTCAGTCTAATCGTGTTTGGCAGACCAGTACTTGGACTGGATTTTCATGTTAGGATTAGATCAGATTTTTAAACCCGGATTTTCACTGAAAAAACTAGTAACGGAAGGCAAGCTCTACAAGGTGCCAGCCCTCGCTATTTTCTCAGTTTTTCTGAGCCCAAACAAATCTTATACCTGGATCTTTATGATTTATATCAGATACACAAATTGCTACTAATTTTCCAAAGCCCTATCCCAAATCCTGTCATGTTTGGTATGGCCGGCTTACAGAGTCTGGACTTTGGTTTTCAAGTCTGGGCTTGAAGTCCAAATACTAGTCTATTCCTGGCATGCCAAACAGGACATGATGGTATTAGTAGGTAAACAGGATTTACTGTTGGTTGCAACCGGATTTACAGTGAGCGACATCATCCTGGGGTGCTCTTTATGAGTGCTCTTTATGAGTGCGAAAAAAGCTTTTCAAGCTAAATGTGACTACCGTAACTGCCATTATAATACACGATAATTTAGTTTAATGACGAGTATGTAAATCAGCATCATAGCATTGTTTGGTTAGCACTTTAGGCTAAGGTGGGGTGCGCATGTTTGCCTGATGACTGAAAGCTGTTATTACCGACGAACGGCCGTTTTTGGCGGTACTGTCGGTAGTTTTGCAGCCACAACAGGAAAACATCCACTGGACGGCGGTCACATTCCTTCTGCTAGTGGTACTTAAATCTAACTATCGCTCCTAAAAATCATCTGATGGATTACAGATATCACTTCCACCGTATCACTTCCACCGGTTTTGCAATATTTTTTCTTTCTTTTTGATACTTTGACTTCGCGGCCCCGAAGGAGAGGTCTGGGATGGGTATGATGGATTCTTTGCCGACAAGAATAGTTAGGAGGCTGAAGGGGATTTCAGAGGAAATATCGCGGGTCTTGCGAGAAGTGGGAATAGAGATTAGACAGGAAGATGCGGACCTAGACGAGCCTGATAATGGCGGCCCAACGCCGCTCTCGTATGCCGCGTTGAAGGGACCCGAGGAAGCCGTTGGAATACTGCCCGGGAAGAAGGAGGTCTATCCCGACAAGCCAGGTATTGATGGCCGAACACCACTGTTCCATGCAGCTTGGTATGTGCATGAGGAGGTGGTGAAAGTGTTACTGAGGAGGAAAGAGGTCAACCCCGACAAGCCAGATAACTATGGTAGAACACCGCTCTTGCATGCCGCTTAGTATGGACAAGAGGAAGTGGTGAAAGTGTTGCTGGGGAGGAACGAGGTCAACCCCGAAAAGCCAGATAACTATGGTAGAACACCGCTCTGGCATGCCGCTTCGTATGGTCATGGGAACGTTGTGGAAGCCTTACTCGAGCGGGATGAGGTTAATCCTAACGGGCGAGATAACGGCGGCTGGACACCGCTCGTGTGTGCCGCCTCGAGTGGACATGGGGAAGTGGTGAAAGCGTTGCTGAGGAGGAAAGGGGTTGACCCCGACCTGTCGGATATCTACGGCAGGACACCTCTCTTCCATGCAGCTTGGAGTGGACACTGGGAAGTGGCCAAAGCTTTACTCGAGCGGGATGATGTTAACCCCAATGAGCCAGATAAAGACGGCTGGACACCGCTCGCGTGGGCCGCTGCGAGTGGGCATGGGGAAGTGGTGGAAGCCTTACTCGAGCGGGATGAGGTCAACCCCAATGAGTCAGATGAAGACGGCTGGACGCCGCTCGCGTGGGCCGCCTCGAGTGGACATGGGGAAGTGGTGAAGGTGTTACTCAAGTTGGAAGAGGTTAACCCCGACAAGCCAGACCGGTATGGCATGACACCATTATCACGTGCTGCTTTGAACGGACATGGGGAAGTGGTTAAAACGTTATTGGAGCAGGATAAAGTCAACCTTGACGATGATAATCGCGGCAGGACCCCTCTCTCGTATGCCGCAAGGAATGGACATGAGGAAGTGGTGGGAATGTTGATGGAGCAACCCCACAGTGGGATGCCATGTTAGGGCATATTACTTAGCAGGCGAGTGGGACTGTCACCATGTTGAGGGTGACTGGTGCTTCTGGTGCTTGTGCGATAGAGTCCACTGTGCGAGTGGCTACCGCAAACTGTATTTACTCTCAGCTGCGTTCTCTTCTGTCTGTATGATAACTATCATCACTCTACACATCGAATAGCGAACACACTTCGGTTTTCCTATCATACGATATCAGAAGACTGTAGGGTGTGCGTAAGGACTACGGGGGGGGAGGAGGTGGAGGGGGGGGGGGAAGCGCAGACCACAGGTATTAGGGATGACGGCCGGGCAGAGGTGAAAAAAAAAAGAGGGGGACTGCCGGGGATGGCTGGGGGTGCCGGGAGGCTGCCGACAAACCATGAGTGATATATGGTGATGACATGTAACCGACATAATATTCCTGGAAAAGAGAAGAATGTTAAATAGATGATCAAGTGCTCCAAGTGTTAAGATAATACTGAAATGATATTTCTGCCACAAGCCGTATTTTCTCTTTTGGATCGATCCATAAGGCTTTTGATTAACTAGTCACGGTGGTGATGTCGCAGGGGAGTCAAAGAACTAGTGCAATCAAAGTTGACTGGCAGTACAACGCCCCGCATTTCCGACAAGAGTTGCCGGGAAACTCAATTGACCTTCTCGGGTCAGGGTGTCTGCAACCGATACCAGAACTTTCCGAGGGCGATAGAGGTAGGGGCCTCTGCGGCGGAGCTGGGGGGGATTTCTTCCTTAACGATTCATGTCCCCTTGGTTTTTGAGTTCCAATTTGGAAATATCTTTGGGCTCTTTTATTTCATAAAGATGTATTGTTCTTCGCTTATGAGTTTACCCATATGGTACATGATTTGCCTGATCATAAACTATGAGCGAGTTCCAATCGTAAGCTTAAAGTTTCTAAGTACACCAGCCAAAGAATGGTGCCAGAAAAACACCGCAGGGTTCTACCTCCATATGCTCTAGCTGGTCCATGGACTCGAGAAAGACGGACTACCGCCGGCTGTCGATCCGGGCCCATCTTCAAGACGGGCCCACTGGGCTGTTCGGAACACTGGTTGGTCGGGTATGGAAGGCGTCTGCCGGAGATGGGAGTGAAGGGTGGGGGGATGGAGGTATGATAGGAGTGGCTGCTGGACAAGATATAGTTAACTGATTAGTTTATTTTGGAACAAGGTAAAAGGACTCATGTGTGGGTGAGTTAGGGTAGATTTGAGAAGGTGTAAGAGGCGTGCTGCCGGTGACGGTGGGGACAGCTCCGTGACTAAGCAGCGACCTTCAGCATGAAACCGATAATATCCAACACTTTGTGCGAAGTGATAGGTGGTGATAAGACCGTATGTGGTAGTAGGGTGAGGGTGTGCTGGTGGTAGGGGTGCTGGGTAAGATATTGGCTCTGAGAGGGAGAGAATCTGGGAGAGGTTTGGAAAAACGATGAAAAAAATAGTTGGGAAAACAGTTCTGTGATACACGGGAAATTGTGGATTTTGTGGTGAGTGATTAGATATGATTCAATCTTATATAGTTGCACATACCGCCCAATTAACGTTAGTGAGTGTTATATAGTAGTGATCGTGTAGCTAGATATAGGCACCTACAAAGATGAGATATAAAAGGAAACGATGTTTTGTGAAATCTGTGAATGCTGGGTGTTCGCAACAGTCCTGGCCCCCGTAGGGCCCAATGGGGCGATCGCTAAGAGATCTGGACGGGACGGGACGGCAAAGCGCTGTCGGTTCTCGTCCCGGAAACTGCGGGACTGCCAGCCCTACAATGTAAGGCAGATTGGAGTAGGGGATCATGGGGGACTGTTGGGCGGAGTTTTTGCTTGATTCAATTATTTCGTCTGCCAAGCAAAAGTGAGATATGTGGAAAAGATAATAAAGCCTGGGTTCTGGTCTAACCACCGGAGCGAATTGATTCTTATATGGGTAGTGCCCCCCCAATATCCCATGGTTTCTTGAAGTGAAAAATACACTGGAAATATGGTTGACCCTGAAAATACCAATGAAGTATGAAATTTATCCCCATATTTCTAGGTGTCTTCTCGTGTACAAGGACCTGCTATCATATAAAGGAAGTCTTTCGCGCAATCACCCATAGTAATGTTTCTACCCCAACATCTATGATAGCCACCAAGCTTCATTTCCATCTGTGGTTCCATTGGTTCAAACAGGGTTATAGTAGAGGAAATAAAAGCTATAGGGAAGACCAAAATAAAGGGAACATGGTATGATATACAAACAATGCATAAAAAGAGCAAATATAAAAAATCTGTTGGAATTTGCCCCAATGTGCGGAAGCGAAATAGTAAAGACTTTTGCGCAACTTCAATTCGAAGTGATATTCTTCTTGCTTGCTTAACAAAAACGAAAACGCCAAGTGGCCGAACATATATAGAGAGCTTCAGTGACCTCATCCCTCATGAGAAAGAACCTGTTCCTCATCAGCCCATAAAGCACGATGAGTTTCAGCCCAGTATATGCCTCTAAACCTGGAGAGCGCAAAGAAGCCTAGCCTAGCGGGTATGAAATAGCAGCCGTATAATCAGGAACGAACCAAGTATGTCTCACCACCACCACATAACGGACTCTTAACTACTGATATCTCTTTAGAAATTGAAACAAATCTTGGAAAGGTTACTGAGCGTTAGGGTGAAATACGGGGTGGGCTGGACCAGAGCCTAGAGGAGGTATTGTGGAGAATATTCCGAAAGAAATATTGAAAATGCAGGTAGGCGCAATGGTATTTGGTCCTCACGACAATCGGCTAATGGCTGTAAATCTAGGTTTCGACTGATTTCCTTATATATCGTGGTTATTTTACATGAACCAACAATCTCGGGTGAATTGGAAGGAGGAAGAAAGGTGGTGGTCGGATTGTAGTTGAGGGATGGTTATGATGGGGCGCTCAAGTGGATAAAGGCCCTGGGTGGGGCGAAATCTCAACTGGAAGAGACAGTATCGTGGTGGATAAGGAAGAATCAAGCATGTGATCTATCCACCTTACTCTCCGCCAGTTTTCTTTTTCCGGCTGAGGCGAAGCCATTGGAACTGTATATCCGCATGAGTTTGTCAATCCTGTACCTACCTACCTCCAGTGTGGGCAACGGTCTGGGGGCCCTGGCGGCCTCACGGGAGACTGCCAAGAAGATTGGACCAGACTGGACAACAATTTTCACTTCGTCCCATCCTGGGACATTTTAGGCCTGCAGGTTTGAGCCAGGGCCACGGGCCCAACAAGGTGAGACACTATTATTATGCCATCCTAATACAAGGACAATAGGGGACGGTGGCGGAGTGCGGATCCCGTGACAAGGACGGCTGAGATTGGTAAGAATCTGAGGGGATCTGCGGGGATCTGTGGAATCTGTCAGGACCTCCCGGTATTTGTGGAGATTGGTGGGGATCTGTGGGGATCTGCCTCGTTTCACTCTGAGGCATTCTGAAAAATGACTGTGAGGGCCACCGTCTTCCCCGTCCTACAGCCATTAGCCACGGTGCCAATGTTAGACAGTTGAATCAGATATTACTAGAAGCTACATTCAAATTAGGTTGTGAGTTGTCCGGTGTTTTGTTTCATGGCTTGTCACTCGCTATATCTACCTTCTATCCAACAACTTTGAACTGCTGAGACTGTGCTTGCATAGTTCCAAATGGTCCAACCGGTCAAGTCTTGAGAACAGGACCAGCCGGTCGGTCGACATTGGTGTTACCGACCAGACTGGCTTAGTTTGAGTGGTTGAGTCTGGTCTGGGACTGGTCCCAGACCAGTCTCTATAACACGGTTGTATAAAGGTGCTGGGCGCCTGAAGGTGACGAGCAACGGGGGTTGTGATGATATTCATCTTTAGCATAGAAGTAGGTAAAAGAGCGAGGGAGGAGTGTACACATGCTGGATGTCCGAATGCAATAAGTAATAGGAGCTTTGATCTTTGCCTTTCGTTTTCTAGCATGGAAGTCTGTGGAAAGGTTAGAGAAGGAGGAAAAACATGCAGGATTCGGGGATGCTATGAGCAATGGGAGTCACGGCAACCCCGCGGTCTAGGTTAGCTTCAACGTCTGGGAAAGGCAGAAGTGAATATAGTTTGAAGAGAAAGTACATGTGTTGCCATGAATCCAAGATGAGAGAGCTTTTCTGCATCATATATATTCCTGTCTCTACTATTAGTAAATGAGTTAGTGGAGTCTGCTGGTGAGTGCAGGTGAATGAGAGAGACTCCCACACAGCTATATTAGCAATCGAAGTCTTTGGGTGTTTTACTATTGGCCTTTCATATACTTTCTCTGCAGGGGTTTTAACAATTTGGTGGTTGCCTTTAACCGAATAAGCAGCAAGCTAATGCATCTTCTATTACTTGGTTTTCACCCAGTCTATCTAGTCTGACTGAGCCTGGTCCCGTCACTGGCAGTTTTAATGATCATGGCTGTCTAGAGTTCGTTACGGGGTGGACGGGGCCCTGAAAAATGCGGGCCCCCAGCTCTTTTCCCCACCCTGGCCCACTCTGAGTCAACGGCCTGGGGCGGGGTGTCTTTTTCGCCATTCCTTGCCCCAGTCCCCGCTCAGGCCCCCACCCCACCCATACCCCAGACAGGTCCCCGTTAAAAATAGGTGGTAACAAATGGGGCCCCATCCAGGGAATGAGTACGGGTGGGCCCCGGACGGGGGCGCGGTGTGGATTACACGAAACATACCCCCCCGGCCCGGTTTAAGGGCGGGGTCTGGCGTGTGAAAACCAACCCTGCCCCGCCCCGTAACAAATACTATGACTATCCGGTTAGTCTAATTTCCACCATTACACTAGACTATACTTGGACCTGGTTTAGCTAGTGTGAGTCAGTCCTGCGCTGACCATTTGGAACCCTGCCTGCTTGATATCACACAAGTATAATACAAATTCTACTGCAGAGGAAAGGTCCTCAAGGTCTTGAAGAGGGTAGTGAGTCTATCTGAACTGTATGTAATTTTTCCAATGAGGGATCTGATAATTTTATACCATCTCCACTTGCCCTCAAGCAACTGTCAAGCCCTTACAGCTTGGTATACCCTAATCACATACATCCATCACATGCAACACCATGCTCACTATCAAGCTTGGCAGTGCGCAATGCTCTATATAATATTTTTCTCCCTTCCTTCTTTTCTTTCATTCGCTCACTTCCTCCTTTCTTTCTACCCCCCTACTCATAATATCTTTTATTATTCTAAACATACCTTTTTTTTTCTTACTCACATCACTTCACTGAATACTGCTCTCTTACTCTTTTCACATACCTTAGTTTCTCTCACATCTGTCAGCTCCACTTACCTATATCATTCTTATCTCATCTCTTTCTCCTATCTTACACCACCCACTTCTCATACCCTCTCATACCTCTTCAAGTTCTCACTCTCTTATCCCCTCTCCCACTTTCTATATTCAAGTTCCCTCCCACCTTATTGCCCTACCTCATATTCTCATATTACCCACCTCTTCATTTTATATCAGTTCCCCACCTCTTGCTCTCTCACAATTATCTCTTTTACATTCCTACCTCATTTTACAATAACCTCTACTAACTCAACACACTTCCACCTTCTCAGATAATATTTGTTTGACTACTGTAACATGTGTACATGTTCCGGTAACAGTACACAGCAGCGGGCAGTGTAGGATCTCCTATGTTTAGTTGATTTATATTTGGTTTATTTGATTTGATTTCAGCTCCGCCAGTGCCTCTGAGTCAGATAGGCTATGCTATCGTATTGTTATGTTTAGTTTGCTTTGTTGGAAGTTTATATTTAGGATTCCGGGTATGGAATAGTCATGTAACACTGGCGAAGGCTGAGCACTGTTTGTTTGTTTCTTTCTTTGGTCTTGCAGGATTACAGGATTCCGGTATGTGCGCAGCTACTTGTAATGATCGTGGTTGCAGGAAAGGCTATCACTCTTGGGTTTTGTATTTAAACCAGTCTCCTGGCTAGCAGGAGACAGCAGACTTTGACAGACCTTCAGTCTAAGAATACACTTGGTTGTACGGCAATCCCTGAGTTCTATTTGTCCTTCAACTATTATGCTTCTAAGCTACCGGTCCCTTGAAGCCTCCCTTAGCACCAGCGCTAGCAGGTCTATCGCCTGCTCTATTGTATTTTCGTTAGACAGGAATAAACCTGTTACAACTACTCTACTTTCATCATATACTATTGTTACTTTTACCATATTTTCCACACTGTAATGGCTTCCTTTTCCCTTTATTGATCTTGGAAAATACCTAATAAGATATATTTTAGTTTTCAGATATATTGTTAAAAGCCTTCCACAGCTGGCACTTTTACACCTGTTGACCAAGCTATATAGTCTGCAAGGTATGCTATAAACTATCATGGTATAGTATTTATTAAATATATACTAAATAGGATTCAGGGTTAATGTAAGACAAGATGAAGGGTAAACAGTACACAAAGTACTAAAGAGGTAGTTTGAATAACTCTGATAATCTTAATGTAAGAGGCATTCAAAGTATTATCTATAGTGAGTACTTAGTAAGTTAATTGATTAGTTGCTCAATTATCTAACCAGGTCTAATTAGAGCAGTATATGTGCATTCCAATAGTACAATATCTATCAAAAAGGTAGTATACTGCTGAAGGATGTCTCGCCTGCTACTAAATGAAAAATAGTCATGCTTGCCTATGGTTTGCAAATCTAGTCTGAAACTTTGGAATATTCAGTTTGATGACCTATTATATTTTCAGATATTTTGGCAGTTTGGATTTCCCCGAATAATCAATCTCATCTGCACAGTGGCTGTTATTATGAATGGTCATTTATTCTAGCCTGAAAAGTTGAAGAAGCTTTTCGAAGGAATTCAGGAGCAAATTGGAACCTTTTTGCTCAAAATAGACGGTTTGGAGAGGGAAATACAGGAACTCTATCCAGAATTCAAACAAGCAAACACCAGCCAAATATAGCAGGATTGTGTGAAGGGGGGCAAATTGTCCCACAATCGGGCTGGATGGGGTCGTGGTTGGAAAGTAATATGACGCTGGTATGGGGGTGGCATTGTGGGATGGGTAACAGGAAGGGGATAGGGTAGGCAAAGTACACAGAAGCAAAGAGAAGGGGAAAGTAGTTGAATTAAGCGAAATCCCAAAAAGGGGATAAAATGTTGGTTGGGTGGATGACAAGGCTAGGGGGAAGGGAGAGGGGAAGGGAGAAGGGAGGCGGAAGGGGGAGGCGGAGTGGAAGAGAGTGGGAAATGGAAGGCGCAAAGTAATTCAGATAGTGTTCGGAGTGTGGGTGTGAAATCCTGATGTGGGGAGGGGCAACCCCCTACAATGTTAATTGTTTACAATCATGAGTGCTTTTTCTGAGGAAATCAAGTTTTATGTAACATGTATACATGTTCCGGTAATGGTATAAAGAAGCAGGCAGTGCAGGATCTTCAATGTTTGGTTTGATTTATATTTGGTATATTTGATTTGATTTCAGATCCGCCACTGTCTCTGAGTCAGATAGGCTTTGCTATTGTATTGCTATATTTTGTTTGCCAGTGCTTTGCTGGATGTTTATATTTAGGATTCCAGGTATGGAATGGTCATGTAACACTGGTGGGAGCTAAGCTATAACTCTTTGTTCTTGAAGGATTACAGGATTCTGGTGTGTGTGCAGCTAGTGGTCATGATCATAATTGCAGGAAGGCTATCGCGCTGGATTTCTGGATTTAAAACTGTCTTCTGGCTAGTCAGAGACAGCACACTTTGACAGATCTCCAGTCTAAGAATACACTTCAAGTTGGTTAAACAGCAATCTCTGAGTCCCTATTTGTTCTTCTACTATTATCTCTTTAGCTACTGGCCGCTAGAAGCCTCTCTTAGCACCTGTGCTAGCAGGTCTATCACCCGTCTTATTCTATTTTCGTTAGACAGGAATAAACCTGTTACACATCCAAATTAGGTTCTGGGTTGCCTGGTGTTTGTTTCATCACTTGTCAGTCTCTATATCTATCTTCTATCTAACAAATTTCAACTCTCGAGACCCTACTTGACTGTTGAATAGTAGACTATAGGGCATGGGGTTATGGACGTTTACGGATATGGAGAGTAGGACCTATGAGGTTAGGAGACTTGGACGGAAGAGTAACAGGCATGCGGCTTTGTGGTTTGGACAGTTATTCACCTCACAAAGGCTTTGTTCATTTCACATCCTATGCCGGTAGGCATAGGGTATTGGTTCTATGGTTTCTTTTACACTCTATGCGGTGAGTAGAGATGTGGTGATAGAGTAATACCGTCATGGGTTAACTGTACAGTGGAGAGAGCGGCTATGAGTGGCTATTATAGCTGAGTAACTGTCATGTTCGGCAGTGACTGTCATATCTGATTGATGTCCCTCATATCTCTTGTTAGTGCATTGTGTGATAAACCATAGGGGGCCACAACGGATCTGTATATAGTTCACCCATTTCTCCCTGTCTGGAGGGAGAGGGGTATCAATGAATCATCTCCGCATTTTCCCTACAAAGTGCATATAGTGATTGTATTCCTGGTGGTTCTTTCCTTTGTGCTTTCCGAAGGCTCAAACATTCATATCACACAAGTATAATACAAATTCTACTGCAGAGGAACGGTTCTCAAGATCTTGAGGATAGCAGCTAGTTTATATGAACTTTATGTAATTTTCCCAATCAGTGATCTGATAATCATATACCCTCTCTACTCACTCTCAAGCAACTGTCAAGCCCTTACAGCTTGGCATGCTCTAACCATGTACACCCATCACATGCAACATCATATACACTATAAACCTTGGCAGTGCTCAATGCTTTATATAATATTTTTCTTCCTTTATTCCTTTCTTTCATTTACCCACTTACTCCTCTCTTTCTACTACCCCACTTCAAGTTATAATATCTTTTATTGTTCTAAACACATTTCTTTTTTACTTACTCATATCACGTCCCTGAATGCTGCTCTCTTACTCTTTTCACATACCTTAGTCTCTCACACACCTGTCAGCTCTTACCTATCTCATACCTCTTCCACCTCTTCCCCCTATCTTACACTACTCACTTCTCATTCCCTCTCATACCTCTTCTGACTCTCTTATCCCCTCTTCTACTTTCCATATTCCCTCCCACCTCATTGCCCTACCTCATATTCTCATATTACCTAACTCTTCATCTTATACCAGTTCCCCACCTCTTGCTCACTTACACTTATTTCTTTTACATTCCTACCTCATTTTACAATAAACTATACTAACTCAACACACTACCACTTTCTCAGATAATATTCTTTGGACTACCCTACTTTCCTCATATACTATTGTTACTTTCACCATATTTTCTACACACTAACACTCCCTTTTCCCTTCATTGATTTTGGAAAATACTTAATAATAATAGTTTTTGTTTTCACATATATTGTAACAAACCTTCAACAGCTACTTCTACATCTGTTGACCAATATATATGGTCTGCAAGGTATGCTATAAACCATCATACTATACTATTTATTAAATATATACTGAAATAGGATGCAAGGTTTCAATAAGGCAAGATGGAGGGTGAACAGTACACCAAAGGCTAAGAAGTAGTGTGAATAACCCTGATAATGTTAATGCAAGAGGCATGCATGGTAGCATGTGTTGTGAGTACTTAGTAAGTTACTTGATTGGTTGCTCAATTATCTAACTGGGTTTGATTAGAACAGTATATATGGATTCCAATAGTAGGATATCTATCAATAAGATACCACACTGCTGAATGAGTCTCTCTCCTGTGCCTATTAGTACTCTAGGTCAACTGAGAGGAAAACATTCAGTTTTCACCTCTCTGAACTTACAGCGCTCTCATCTTGAACTTACTGCACTTTGGCTTTTCTCCAAACTTTTCTCCAAACTTTGCTTATTCATATATCTGTTTTCTCTGTCATATCATAATATCCAATACTTAGTACAACTCAAGTACTCATAACACATCCTCAAGGCTTGATGAGGGCTGCTAATATTATACATACTTATGCTGCTACAACCTTCCTTTTTCTCCAAACTGCAATAAACAAATTTCATTTTTCAACTACAAGAAATAAAAACCAAAAGAAAATGCCTACCAGTGGTTTGTGCAATCTAGTCCTAAACCTTGGGATGACCAGTCTGCTGACTTATGATAATAATATTTTCAGATTTTTTTGCAGTTTGGATGGGCCCGGTCATCAACTTGATTTGTACTATGGCCATTATTCTTAACGGCCATTTATTCCGCGCAGAAAAGAAGCTCCTTGCGGGGATTGAGGAGCAAATTGAGGCCCTCTCTCTCAAAATGGAGAGTTTTGAGAGGGAGGTGAAGGAACTCTCTCCGGAATTCGAACAAGCAGCCGCCGGCCAGCAACAGCATTCGGTGAAGCGGGGTGAACGGTCCCGGAATCCGGATGAGCGGGTTCGTGGTGGGGAACTTATAGGACGTTGGCATGGGGGCGGAATTGTGGCGTGGGTGACACGGAGGGGATGGGGTGGGGAGGCGGACAGGAAGGGAAAGGGGAAAGCGGTGGAATTGGCAGAATTCCCTAAAAGGGATTAAAAGCTTGGTCCCGTGGGTGGCAAGGCTGGGGGGGAGGGAGAGGGGAAGGAAGAGGAGGAGGAAGAGGAGAAGGAAGAGGAGAAGGAAGAGGAGAAGGAAGAGGAGGAGGAAGAGGGGAAGGAATGGGGGAAGGCAGAGGGGAAGAGAGAGAAGGGAGAGGGGATGAGAGAGAAGGGAGAGGGAAAGAGAGGGGGGAAGGGAGGGCGCAAAGCGATCCAGGCTGTATTCAGAGTTGGGACATGAAAATCTTGAGGTGGGGAGGGGCAACCGCCCACCATGTTAATTAGCTTACAATCATCATGCTTTTTTCTGAGAAAACCAAGTTTTAAAACTCTTAACTAGTTATGGTGCTTGGACATAAGTCATCGTCGGTCCGGTGAAGTACCCGTCAAAACACACCAAAACCAGCGAACCAGAGCCTCCACGAAACCCACAGCACAACAAGATCCACTATACCAATAATTACCAAATTTTGTCTATAGGTATGATAGCTAGGAGCTTGTTGATTCAGTCCATACAACTTTAGCTGCAATTACTTATGACTTGGCCCTTGTGGAGACAAACAAAAAGTGGGTAGTTGAGTTGTCCATGCCAAACTGTCGAATTTGTATGGGTTCCACAGAAAGAGGCACTTGGTAATTACAAAATTGCAATTTTATTCGTCCGACTAATGAGACAGCCTGTCTGAGGTTGAAATTTCAGTTTAGTGAAGCTAAGATATGCCTCTAGTACTCTGGGCTCTTAGATGTTTAATTCAGGTGGATATAATACTGTTTCGTGGTTGCAAAAAATGGCCAATTTTGGTGTGGAAGGGGAAAGTGACGATAACATTTGTCACGGAACTGTATAAACCAAGTCAAGCACGACCCACTCAGCCTCTAAACAAAATACACACCCTTGTTATTATTATCCATATAGTATTATTAACTTTGTTGTGCTGTACAGCCCCGCGGCTGGTTAATAAAACCAGTGTTTCCAACCACTATGTTATCCGTAGTCTATCTAGTGTAGACAAAGTGAGTAGCTGTCGTCTGTGGCCCAGATTATAGGCTCCCCTAGGTGAGACTGGTGTTCCGAGCCATTCATAGCCCCAACAGGGTAGCGGAGATAATGCAAAGAAGACGGGAAGGGACGGAACCGCTATCGGTTGTCCTGTATAGGGCGAGTTACTCAGGGGACTGCTGTGCTAGGCCTAGACCGCCGGGCCTTACACGATAGACCTTTATTAGTATAGTGAGACAAACGAGAAAACGGCTGATTAGTCTGACGGCAGAGGGCATGGCAAGAGGGATTACGCGACGGACTATAGGGGGTATTAGGAGGCAGTTCGCGAAGGTGGGAATGGAATTAAGTGAGCGAACTATTCAGAGTCAGTTAAGGACAAACGCTACAAGTACAGTATCGCACTGTACTCATTTCACATGGGAGAGAGGGACTAAAGTGATCATAATATAAGTAAGGATAAAAACGATAGCAAACAGAGAGAATGGGGTAAAAAGTGTCGGGGGGATAACTACCGGTAGTGAACGCCGCGCTGCTCAGGTATAGTAGAACATGGCTTACCCAGGAGAGGGGTTGACAAGAGTGGGATAATGAGATTTTCCTAATCCTTCAATCTCTTCCAACACACACTTCCCACTCCTGTCCGCTTCCCTCCTATGATACACGTCCGTATGTCTCAATTCCTCTGCTTGCTCCTATAATCACAAACGAAGGAAACACACCAATAGAACCCTTCTCCGTAAATTGCTCTGGCTCCGGTCGGGGTGGTGGTCTCCCGTGCAACGATTGTGATGCTTCAACTTCCAAGATCGACTGCGATTTATTGCATTGTCTTCTGAGTTGTCTGCCCTGATGAGAAGTAGGAATGATCGGAAGGGAAAGGAGAGAGGAATGATGAATAAAGGAAAGAAAAAAAGAAAAAAAAGAGGTGGGGGGTAAAACGGGATTAATCGATGAGGAATTCCGAATATGTGAAGCGGTGATGGAGGGAGGGAGGGAGGAGTCATGTCCACAATGCTAGAGAATTCCTGATATTTCGGTTGTGGTTTTCGGGAGGGGAGGTATTGGGTTTGCGCAAGTCCTTGATGTCTGGTACGGTATTGTACAGTGCTAGTGCTGCATAGTACTCTTTTGCTCTGATTGTCATAAATTTAGATGCGGTAGAAGTTCGCCATTCAGTCTTTGGGAAGTTTGTATGATAGTGCGTTATTCAGCGTAGCGGGGTGGAGTACCGCGGTAGTTAGGGCCTTTCCACTAGTCTGCAATAAAGGCAATCTACCCTCTGCTCACTCATGATTGTTGCTGTTAGCGGTATTCTGCATACATACACTTCACGATCGGATTTCATACTACCCACTATTCAGCAACAAGCGATCATCTCGCATCCAGCATACTAACAACACCAGCTACATTCCGGGAAGTGCGGAGAGCATGCCAAGTCCCACAATATCCTGGAAGCTCAGTTAGTATATTAACGATTCTGCTATTGACAACTTGTGCTCAAGGGGAGGTTACACCAAGCATAATCACAAACAAAACCTCCCTCACAATCATTTCCATTCATTCGTTCATCTGGTTTCAACCAATGAAAAAGAGAAAGAAAAAAACACTGGCAGATCCCCTTCCACCCCCTATTGTTGAGATAAATGGAAGAAAAGAGAAAACCCCCCCAAAAAACGGACCTTGCCGGGAGGGAGGGAGGGAGGGAGGGAGAGAAAGAGATGCGGCTCCGAGGTTACTTAAGCTTAATTCTGAATTATTCCTTCCAGTTTTTACACCGGGGTGCGGTAAGCGTGCAGGCACAGCAGGCTGAACCTCAAATGTTCCTCGAAACTTCCTCTTGTAAGATAAGTTAATCGCAACAGCGGCCCTCAAAATAGATGAAAGGAAAAAAAAAAACCTCGACCCTTGTATAATATTCCCTACTGGTAGTCCAAGTGATCGGTCCAGTACAAGAGGTAATTTTACCACGATACGGTAATTATTATAGCATCCAATCGCGTACCGTATCTCTCTGAGCCGCAATCTACTGGTTTAACCTATAGTAAATATCGTACTGTATCATACTAGTACACCCAAGTATGATATTATCATATCGTATGAAGAGAATCCAAGCGATGCTGTACAAGTATGTAATCCCACCTCAACCCTAGCAGATATTTATCCTAGCAAGGTAGCACCACCCCTGCGAACAAACCTGCTCCGTAAAATCTATAGTATTATTCGCATAATCTGGATGACAGCATTACCGTTGCTGTCCACGGGCGAGTCGAGAAAATTTTGTTTTCTTATAAGGGCTAACTTAATTCTAACTTGAAAGCAGCATAACAATACATACGGAAGGAAACAGCCCGAATAAAAATTCTCAACGCTATCAGGAGCTGAACTAGAGCTAGGGGTATAATTCCTTTAAATTTGTTATCGTATCTGGCTCGGAATTAAAATATCCGGGGGAAACACCTATGATGGAAGTGTATAACTAAGGCTGCCTAGTCACATCGCTGGCATCCCACCGGATGGATCAAATATCCGCGCAACTGCATAATCGATTAATCTTCTACCGGCAGCTAGCTATTATACCTACCCGGATGTCTCCGGGATTACAGAAAGCATAGTGGCGCATATCCTATCTAGGGGACAGGGGGTGAGGCAAGTGGTCACAAAGTGTCACTCGTGACCCTAAAAACAGAGAATATTAAAGCATGGTTCAACTGAGGCTCTGCAAGGTCTTACCTTTCCATCTGTCAATCAAGCTTATCAAAACATGTCTATTTAACAGAACCCGAGAAGGGGCATATTTGGCACCTGGGACCCAGAGTCGCCCACGTAAAGTTACTGTGGGGATGAAGACCTGGTTTGTGGGTTTTTCTTTAATGGTAGCTAGGGCTAGAGACGGCTTTTTTCATCTGACGTTCGTTTCTAATGTTTGTGGGGAGAATCCTTTTCTTGTGTATGATATATGAGGGACTTTTAGATGGAGTAGCCCTATTGTGGGATGTCATGTTAGGGCATCTAGTTAGCAGACGAGTGGGACTGTCACCATGTTGAGGGTGACTGGTGTTTGTGCGGTGGAGAGCCCACTGTGCGAGTGGCCACCACAAACTATATCTAGTCCTAGCCGCGTTCTACCTCCATCACTCTTACCCTTTGTTCTTTTTTTCTCTCTAATCCACCACAACGACACCAAAAATCAAAAAGAAATAAAATGGCCATGACTGGTTTGCTCAATCTATTAGGAAGCCTTGGGATGTCCAGTTTGCTGACTTGTTATTTGCTTCTTCAGATTTTTGACCCGTTTGAGCTTTGCCCATAATGACCATCATTTATGTTATACTTGTTATTACTAATGGCCGCATGTTCCGCTCGACTCAGCAATCTCTTATCACCTTTGTCCAACAGCTCTCCGTCCTTCAAGAAAGAATGACGAGATTGAAGCTCGAGCTTGAGCAAATGAGGATTGCTCTTGAGAGCCGCGTGCACCAAGGCCCAGCGTTCCCAAGCGCCCCGCCCCCCTGTAGGCGCCGCCAGGACTCCAGTCCCAAGCGTCCCGGGCGTCTGTCTCAAGCTGTAGGGCAAGAGCGTCGGTCCTTTGGGAAAGACTGCCGTCTAAGAGGGTGACTGTAGGGTCCTACAGTCCTCAACGGATCGGTAACTCCCGAATCGTAGCTGCGGTCCTCACCAATTACCCGTGGGGCCCGCCCGTCACCTACGGGGCCCGCCCGTCATCCGAAGCCCAGAAAATTGCGCCACCTAAGACACCAGCAGTCCCCGCCAGTCCGTCCCGGGCTGTCGTCCGGACGGGCGCCAAGATACCCGTCCGTCCCGGGCGCCCTTTCAGGTACTGCCGTCCGCCCTGTCCGGACTCGAGGACGGACCGCCTGGACCCTTGGGAACGCTGCTAAGGCCTTCACCACCATGATGGCCGCCATGATAGTGAACCCCTCCCGTTGGCATCGGGGCAGTGTTCCCAAGCGTCCAGGTCCAGTCCGTCCGTCTTTGGCCTAGGACGGGACGGACGCCAAGTTTGAGGCCTTTGCCCGGGACGGACGCCAAATTGTAGTCCGTCCTGATCTATGCCCGGGACGGACGGCCGGGCCCTATAGCTGTCTTAGTTTATGTTTCATGTTTAAATCTCATTAGCATTAGCATGAGGTCTGTGTTACCATAAAGAAGCGAAACATTTTTGATTCTAATATACTGGTGACGGCAGGTACCTACAGGCGACTGCCGGGCCCTACAGGTGACGCCCGTCCAAACTGATGGCGGCTGGGCCCTGCAGGTGACGCCCGTCAATTCAAAAGACGACCGGACCCTACCGGGAGTTACCATTTCCAGTAAGACTGCAGGGCCCTGCCGTCAACCTACGGTCCTACAGTGAATATCGAGGACGGACGCCTTGCCCGGCCGTCCATACCAACCCTGCCCGGGACGGAGGGGACAATTGGACGCCAGGGCCCTGCAGTCCGCCCGGGACGGTTGGGAACACTGCATCGGGGGCGTGCCCCAAACCAGATGAACCCCCACCGGCATCCAAACCATACCCCCACCAAGCTCAGCCGCCCACCCACTGGCATCACAGTCACACCAGCCAGATCAACCCCCCCACCGGTATCAGAATCACACCCACGTCCAGACGAGCAACCTGAACAAGGCGATGGACGACAACAGCAAGATTCGGCACTCCACGGGGGGAATCAACGACGGCCACCCCCAGCCCCCCGGCGAAAAACTGCCCCAAGGGCGGCACAAAGCCAGTGCCCCTGAGGGTTCCATTGGCACCGGTAAGGCGGGAGGGGAGGGGGGGCACCAGGGGGCGGGATGTGGGGAGGAAGGGGGGGAGGAAGGGGGGGAGGAAGGGGGGGAGGAAGGGGGGGAGAAGGCCCGTGAGAAGGGAGAGGGGAAGGGAGGGCGCAAAGTGATCCAGGCCGAGTTCAGACAACTGTTCGGAGTTGGGGTGTGAAAATCTTGAGGTGGGGAGGGGCATCCCCCCACAATTTTAATTAGCTTACAATCATTATACTTTTTCTGAGAAAACCAAGGTGTAAAACTCTTAACTAGATATCGTTCTTGGACATAAGTCATTGTTGGTCCGGTGAAGTACCCGTTAAGACCCACCAGAACCAGCGGAACAGAGCCTCCGCGAAACCCACAGCACAACAAGATCCGCTATACCAATAATTACCAAATTTTGACTATAGGTATGATAGCTAGGAGCTTGTTGATTCAGTCCATACAACTTTAGCTGCAATTACTTATGACTTGGCCCTTGTGGAGACAAACAAAAAGTGGGTAGTCGAATTGTCCATGCTAAATGGTGGAATTTGTATGGGGGCCCACAGACAAAGGTACTTAATTAATCAATTGCAATGTTCTTCGGCCCACTAATGACACAGCATGTTTCTGATTAGGTTGAAATTTCCGTTTAGTGAAGTCAAGATATGCCTCTAGTGCTTTGGGCCCTTACATGTTTAATTCAGGTGGATATAATACTGTTTCGTGGTTGCAAAAATGGCCAATTTTGGTGTGAGGGAAAGTGACGATAACATTTGTCACGGTTTGGTGTGAGGGAAAGTGACGATAACATTTGTCACGGAAATGCATAAACCAAGAAAGCACGACCCACCCAACATCTAAACCAAATACACACCCTTGTTATTATTACCCATATAGTATCATTAACTTTGAGTGCAGTACAGCCAAGCGGGCGATTAATAAAACCAGTGTTTCCACCCATGATGTTATCCGTAGTCTGATAGGGTAGTCAAAGTGAGTAGTTGTCGTCCGTGGCCCAGAGGATGGCTCCCCTGGGTGAGACTAGTGTTCCGAGCCATCCATAGCCCCACAGGGGCAGCAGTGATAATGCAAAGAAGACGGGAAGGGACAGAACCTCTATCGGTTGTCCTGTGTTGGGCTACTTATTCGGGGGACTGCTGTGCGAGGCCTATATCGCCGGGCCTCACACGATAGGCCTTTATTAGTATAGTGAGACAAACAGGAAAGCGGCTGCCTATGTGGGCCTCAGAGGGCATGGCAGGAGGGATTACGCGGGTGACTATAGGGGTATCAGAAGACAGTCTACGAATGCTGGAATGGAATTAAGTGAGCAAACTATTCAGAGTCAGTTAAGGACAAACACTACAAGTACAGTATCGCACTGTACTCATTTTCGATGGGAGAGAAGAACTAAAGTGATTATAATAGAAGTAAGTAGGAATAAGAGCGATAGCAAACAGGGGGAATGGGGGTAAAAAGTGTTGGGGGATAACTACCGGTAGTGAACGCCGTAGTACTCAGGTAAAGTAGTGGAGCGGGCGGAGTAGAATATGGCTTAGCCGGGAGAGGGGTTGGCAGGAGTTGGATAATGAGATTCTCCTAACCCTTTCATCTTTCCGATTCTGCGAATCTGTTCGTAATCCGTACAATGCAGGTTCCGACAGGGGCGAGATGAGTTTTCACGCTTACCCAGCCGAAGAAACACGAACCGAAACAGTAGAGTTAATGGCAGTCAAGAATAATCTCTATCCCCTCGAAAAAGTGCACCTATCACCTCAGCTATCCAGGATTTATCACAGCGTCATGCCTCAGCAGACAAGAGAGGTTCCATAACGGGAAGACCTTTGCGAATATTTGTATGATCGTGGTTGGCAGGAATATTCAGATAGACCTACGGCCACAAGCTGTCTGAATACCCCAGAGCCTCTGAACTGGAGAACAAATATTCAATGTCCTTATACGGCGAAATAAGAAGAGCAAAATTCTAGTCGGCTTCGAGGCGAAGCGTCGTGGCTTCAAACACGTTCTCGAGAAAGTCCAAGATATGTATCGCAATGGTGTTTAGTTCGTCATGAGTTGGTTGGAAATCGTGTGCGGGCTCATGGGCAAATAAACGGTTGGTTCGGAAAAAAGACTCAGAGCCTGTTTGGTTACAACGGTTCCGTTTCGTTCTCCCATACAAAAGGTCCCTTTCCTTCCGTTTCAAAACGGAAAGAACACTCTTTTACAGTGGAAACGGTCGCCGAACGGAACGGAACCGTCGTAACCAAACAGGCTCTCAGTATTCTATTTAATAATTATTAAGAGATTACGGACCAGGCGAAATTACACAAGTCATCAACCGACTTGGGAAATTATGAGCAAGATGGATAGCAAATCAAGGCTTTTCGATGGGTATAAGCGACGTTCTTCCCAGGGCTAATCTGAAGATCGAGAAGGGCAAGCTGGTAGAACAAGCGTATGATGAGTGCGATGCATTGATTTTGTAATTCGGGGAAGGGAAACAGGAGAGGCAAGCGGTTTGAGGTGAGGAAGTTACGCTGAAAGATAGGATACAAAGTATTCTGAGGGAAGTATGTGACAAGGAGGGAGATGCCTGTATAAGAGAGTTGAAAAAGAATGACTCCCCCTGAATTACGGCGAACACTGGGTCGAAAGGAGAGAGTAAGTACTGCATAATATTCTCACTTAGCAGGTTACAGTGACTAATCATTTTACGCTAGGTAGGTCCTCAGATTTAGGTCTCACAATCGGTGCCTGTGTGGGGCAGCAAGTCATCTGCGGAAAGTGTGTCCCCTATGAATCGTTTCAAGATCGCTCATTCCCTCATAGGGAGTTTTTGGCTTTGCCAAAGGGGATTAAGAATAAGGGGATTAGGGTTCCGTTTGTTTTTCTATGATGGTATGATAGGTGTTGTACATGCTCCAATTTTTGAAGTTGACATCGAGCCAACACCCACTAGGCACCAATGTTGCTCCGCCCACAGGAGAAGGAGTGATGGTTAAGAAAGGCGAGGCTGTATGGCTCTGTTTCCAACGTGCTTGGGGAGTGTCTGGACCCTGGGAGTCGCTCGGGATATTGGTCGATGGTTTACTGCCCGCCCCCGGGGAAGTGATAACATCCTAAGTATTTCTTTTAACCCCCTCCTTGCCATTCATGGTCACTCACTCGCTCAGCAGAACTTTGAATTCTGCTACTTTATCGTCAATCGCACGATGGGGCCCAACGGATTATTATTTCATTTTCCTTTATCCCCATCGCCCACCCCCCAGACCTGCACTCCGAATCCCAATAGAGACAACCCTACAATGACAAATATGGTGGATCGCCGCTGGTACGAACTGAATAAGCACATATTCCCCGAGAGCGTGTGGACAGAATTTGACCCAAATACGGATTACTCGAACATGGTAAGGCGGGATATGGGTGGGAATGCATATTTATTTAAGTTAAACCAGCTCCTTAGTAGTCAACTCTGGCTACTCCCTGGTTAGGGATGGGTGAATGGACTATCAGAAGGCCCTCCTGAAAACTACGGTATGATACTGTAAGTGATATTTACTTCTTTTTTCTTACCTTTCCCTTGTCTGTTAACATAAACTACAGGACCTGGTTTAATTGTTTACCCCGATGTAAAACCATTTGTATGCTGAGTTGCGAGGAAGAAATTCAATGAAACTAATTGGATATGTCATCCCATTCCAACTACGAGTCCATGTCGGCGTTAACCTCGGTGCTAAATATGCTCGAAGGATGAATTTTTGAATTTCCAGAACGGAATCCATTCTTTTCTTCACATTGGAGTTAACCATTGTTCTTATCGTCGCCACAATTCCTTCATCGTTTGACCGAAATACCAGGATAGGATGGACGGCTTCATCCTCGGGTTTACCAACCTCCAATGTCATGCCAAGACTGGCGGCTGCGCCGTTGCGACTACCTGCAGGTAATTAGCTCCCTTATTGAATAAACAATCATCCTGCTCAAGTCACCAAATTGGAGTTTCGTCTCCCCCTGGTGCTGATGCACCGGGGGCGATGAAACTCTGATCTAACAACTTGAGCGCTTGTGCTCGGGGGTGTCAGTACAAATCGGAAGGTATCCTTCTTGTCCTGACAGAATATGCACTCGTACGGGATAAGTGGAGATGGTCTTCCGGTTCTTCACTGAACTCCAGAGCACACTCACACCACCCTTAGAGGCCCTATTCCTCAGTAGTCCTTAAGTTGGGATTCTTTTCCTTACGCCCTATAGTTATATTTATGATAATATTATGATATGCTGTGTGGCGGTTTAAAACCTAGATACGATAAGCAGTGTGGCATAGGGCTGATAGGGCTATCGCAGTCGCGGTGACTGTTCGTGGCACGCTAAAAACTCTGTTTATAGCGTGCAGAACCTTCTATATAAGCAGCCTTTCTCCTTCCTTTGTTAGACAAGTGCAACTACAAGGTTGGCGCCGCCAGGCTACCTGCATGCACCACACCCCCCTGATCTGTACCCGCTGGTGAATGCAAGTCTTCCTTTTTTTGTGGACTTCCTTCCTTCCCCATCCCCAGCAAGAAGACCAAATTGACAGCCCAAGATAGACCTTCAAACATGCCATCGCTCGATCGCTCACCCTGGCGCGATACCTACATCTACGCCTCCGACAACCGTACTACCTTGCTCGGAGGCCTCTGGGTCGCGGAAGGTGTTATAAACGCAAATCTCTATTCCATGCTGGAGGTTTTCTGCTTCTTTACCGATACTTTTGATCTACACGACAGTAGCGACCAGTTGGTTGAGAGGGATGAGCAACAGCTCCAACCAGGTAACTACTATATTGTCACTGATGGTAGGTTTCTTCTGTACTTTCATCACTGGCCACTACTTACTCCAAATAGGTTCCATCACTGTCACTGATGAAGTGGCACTATCCCGTACGACTTCGGTGCCGTCAGGAACCCGAGTTGAATCATTCAGCGATGCTGTGCGTCAGCGCGATTGGCGATGTGTCATTACTGGTAGTCCAGCACGGCTAGCACACCTGGGCTCCTGGACCACCTTCAAAGTCGCCCACATATTTCCATTGGCATATGAGAAGCACTGGAATGATTGTGACACCGTCGTTGGATCACCGTTCCTCCCGCCAATGGGTCTGACGGATCTATCAACTCGGTCCAGAATGGGATCTTGCTTGGAAGCGTTATGCACTGTTTGTTTAATTGCTATGCTTTGGCAATTAACCCTGATGTCTGAGTGGCTAGATCTATTTATCGTCACCGTTGCTAATAATTTTGTAGGATAATTACAAGATTGTATGTTTCGCACCTGATACGCTGGACTTTAACCTCGCTGGCCGTCATCTCGACCAAAGGTTCCTCGATAATGATTTCCGCCCCGTCGACGAGGTTCTGCGCTGGCACTTCCGGCAAGCAGTGCTTGCTAATATGAAGGGTGCTGGAGATCCTTGCCTTGAGACCGATTTTCCCCCCTGCTCAGATATGATAGGTGAAATCATAATGGGCCCAAAAGCAGCAGAGAGAATGGAATTTGAGCTATTTAGCCGTTTTAACGCAATGGGGAATCATGCCTGAGGAAGGGGACAACTTTCCAGTTCTGTGTATGTAGAGCATAACTGTATTCCAGTTCGCAAATGAATCTAGCGTCAATCTTGTTTCCTAAATTCTGGCTGAGATAAGGTCAGCTCTACTGTATTATGTTAAAACATGGTTGTGATTAAAGCCCTCCTCTCCATGATATTAGTGATACACATGACCAGATCATGATCGAGTTTTGCTGTAGTATAGTCTGCTAGATCACCTTGATCATAGGGGTCTCTCGGTGTGATCATGCTCAAGTGGAGCATCCATAATGGGACCAGATGCGTGGTCAGGCCCTAATTATATCATAAAGAAAGATAGTGGCCCCAAGCTGTGGCTAAACTTCCCTGACAGATAGCGAGCTGCAGATGCATTAGTTAAATAGGGTATCGTTCCAGAGCGTCCGGAGGACTGGTACATTGTATCATTTAATCGACCGCTTCCCCTGCATAAATTGGGTATTCTCACTGATTATGTGCTTTACCTTCGGTAACGTAAATCGTTTCATATTGGAGACTTACCATAGGTCAAAATTCGGCTACGGAGGACTTTTCCCATCCATAATTCCCACGCCTGTCCGCTTCCCTCCCACGATACACGTCCGTCTGCCCCACCCAATTCCTCTGCTCGCTCTCATAATAACAAACGAAAGAAACACCATAGAACCCTCCTCCGTAAATCGCACTGACTCCGGGCGAGATGGCGGCGGTGGTGGTGGTGGTAGCCCGCATAACCAATGAAATAATTTAACCTCCAAGATCAACCGTGACTTGTTGCGCGCTCTTTCCCGCCGTCTGCCCGAAGAGAAGCAGGAGTGATCAGAAGGGAAAGGAGAGAGGAATGATAAATAAAAGAAGGAAAAGGAAAAGGAAAAAAAGAGGTGGGGGATAAAAATGGATTAATCAATGAATAATTCCGAATATGTGAAGTGATGGAGGGAGGGAGTGAGTAGTCATGTCTACAATTCTACAGAATTCCTGATATTTCAGTTGTGGTTTTCGGGAGAGAAGGTAGGTTTACCCAAGTCCCTGATGTCGAGTACGGTAATGTACAGTACTAGTGCTGCATAGCACTCGTATGTGTTGAAGAACACCGGCGATCTCTCCATGCTGATGTATTTTCCTTTGTACCCTTTCACATATTATTGCTTGTTAGTTGTTAGTTTCCTTTGTCACTCATTATCAATCAAGAGGAGGAGCGGATGTACCTTGATGGTATACTATAGCATGATTCAGATGGATGGCCGGTAATGGCCGGACAAGGAACCGGAGACAAAAACCGGAGAGGAAGGCGGAGGAGAAACCGGCCAGGAAACCGGTGAATAGGCAAGAATGGCTGATGGAAAAGGGACTGGAACTGTACCTGCCCTGGGTATCTCCGGATGGATTTCTGGGAGTGAACATGGTAGAAAAATCTCTTTGTATTGTCTATATAAGCTCTATATTCCACCATAGTTAGAAAGATAGCTACGCCTCCGATCAATAAACTTACGCTTCCTCTCTTGACTTCTTTGTCCTTCTTCATCTGACGAGCCAGTTCTTTCCTCACCCGGAACTCATAACAATAGTATGCTCCGATCGTCATAAATTTTGATTTAGTTAGAATTTCACCGCTCAGTCGTCGGAGAGTTCGTACTGGGCTATTCACCGTAGCGGGGTGAAGTACCACGGTAGTTAGAGGCTTTCCACTAGTCTGCTGTAAAGGCAATCCACGCTCCGCTTGCTCATGATTGTTGCTGTTGGCGGTACTCTGCGTACATACACTACACGATCGGGTTTCATACCCACTATTCAACAACGAGCGATCATCTCGCATTCAGCATACTGGCAGCACAAGCGACATTCCGTGGGGTGCGGAGAGCACGTCAAATCCCACAATATCCCGAAAGCCTAGTGCACTAACGATTCTACCATTGCCTACCCTTGAGTCCACCGGAGAGGTTACACTAAGCGCAACCACCAACAAAGCCCACCTCACAATCATTTCCATTCATTCCTTCCCCTAGTTTCAACCAGTGAAAAAGAGAGAAAAACAGATCTCCTTCCACCCCCTACTGTTGAGATAGATGGAGGGAGAGAGTGATTGAGGTTCGCTAACAATCATGTGCTCGGAATCATACGATAGCATATTTAGCCACGTTGTGCAACACTCCAAGTTTAAGATGTTCCGCAACCTGATCGCTTTTTTTTCTTCACACGCCGCCACATCGATCATCCCCCTATTCCCTGTTTTGTCACCATAAGTTTTTCGATTTTTTAGTCCCTACCCGAGTATGATATGCTGTGTGGCGGTTTGGAACCTAGATACGATAAGCAGTATGGCGTGGGGCTGGTGGGGCGGCTATCGCAGTCGCGTGTGACTGTTCGCGGCACGCTAAAAACTCTGTTTGTAGAGATCTTGGCGTGCGGAACCTTCTATATGAGCAGCCTTTCTCCTTCCTTTGTTGGACACGTGCAACTACAAGGCTGGCGCAACCAGGCTACCTGCATGCACCATACCCCCCTGATCTGCACCCGCTGGTGAACACAAGTCTTCCTTTTTTGTAGGACTTCCTTTCTTCCCCATCCCCAGCAAGAAGACCAAATTGACAGCCCAAGATAGACCTTCAAACATGCCGCCGCTCGATCGCTCACCCTGGCGCAATACCTACATCTACGCCTCCGACAACCGGACTGCAGTGCTCGGAGGCCTCTGGGTCGCGGAAGGTGTTACAAACGCAAATCTCTATTCCATGCTGGAGGTTTTCTGCTTCTTTACCGATACTTTTGATCTACACGACAGTAGCGATCAGTTGGTTGAGAGGGATGAGCAACAGCTCCAACCAGGTAACTACTATATTGTCACTGATGGTAGGTTTCTTCTGTACTTTCATCACTGGCCACTACTTACTCTAAATAGGTTCCATCACTGTCACTGATGAAGTGGCACTAACCCGTACGACTTCGGTGCCGTCAGGAACCCGAGTTGAATCATTCACCGATGCTGTGCGTCAGCGCGATTGGCGATGTGTCATTACTGGTAGGCCAGCACGGCTAGGACACCTGGGCTGCTGGAACACCTTCAAAGTCGCCCACATATTTCCATTGGCATATGAGAAGCACTGGAATGATCGTGACTACGGTCATTGGATCACCATTCCTCCTGCCGATGAGTCTGACGGATCTATCAACTCGGTCCAGAATGGGATCTTGCTTGGAAGCGAAATACACTGTTTGTTTAATTGCTATGCTTTGGCAATTAACCCTGATGTCTGAGTGGCTAGATCTATTTATCGTCACCGTTGCTAATAATTTTGTAGGATAATTACAAGATTGTATGTTTCGCACCTGATAC
>Ga0307513_10001537_pt1 | contig 33059 bp, 49 predicted proteins | sample 15_EM_MG_FD_202174 | JGI IMG/M metagenome (GOLD analysis project Ga0307513, IMG submission 202174) | Populus trichocarpa ectomycorrhiza microbial communities from riparian zone in the Pacific Northwest, United States - 15_EM | ecosystem: Host-associated > Plants > Roots > Unclassified | place... | reverse complement strand
CGGTCCATTCTCGCCACTCTCTTTTGAAGACAGCTGCCATATCGGATGTCGTCATGGTTGGTATGCGTCGAGTACGGTCATTGGCGACCACAACAATTCGGGCTCTCTCCTTCTCTGGTAGCTCCGCGAGTTTTTGACGCGCGTGGTTGAGTATTGCCCAGGAAGGGTCGGAGCGAAGCTGCTTTGGACGACCCCTCTTCACGAATTCTGGAGTAGGAATCTGAGCAAATGGGTTGCTCGTCGCTTTGTCCGTAGCCTCCAGTACCGCCCAAGTGATGTATCGGGATCTTGAAGTCGCTGACGTTGACCACTTGTTGATGGTGGATGACGTTTGTTCGATGATTTGGCGACCGACCTCGGCCGTGGCCATGATCGAAGCTGGTGAATCTGCTCGAAATTCAACATTCACATTTCCCAACCGAGCTTGAACCTCGTCGTCGATCTGTAGACGAGAGTCGTCTAGCGAGAGAAGGAGTTTTTGTGTTGCTGAGGGTCGTATCTTTCGGAACCGAATCCCTGGCACGGGGGAATGGTAGGTACCAAGTTCGAGGGTAGCTTTCTTAGCTCCAAGCATAGCACAGCGACTATCCCCACCAACACGACCAGTAAAAGACGGTTGGATGACATGAAGGTTGATGACGGATATGATACGGGGGCCAGCGGGCGGAATGAATGATGGTCTCTGAATCTCATCGAATGGAGCTTGCAAAGCCTCAGCTTCGACGACAGACATAATGCTCTGGACCGCTCGAAGGCGCACTGCAGGCAAAGAAATGTTGAAGGTCCGGGGATTGGTCGGTTTTGTAGTGACGGACATGCCCTGCACTTGCGCCATCACAGTGTCGAGCTCCATTTCGAGACTGGCCTACACTGGTTGATCAGGGGCGGATCAAACTATTAAATTTGAACCACGTACTGTATTCCCGTGCCAGGAAGGAAGAAGGACCCTAACAGCATGTAGAACCAATGGACTCAAAGTGGCGTCAACACCATATTGAGAGGTCACTTTGACGGTGTTATTACCGAGCCCGTCCAACTTTTCGTCCTCCGACCCGAGAGTGTGTGAAGCGAGGGCCTCGTCACCATCCACAGTCAAAGGCATGGCTGTAAGTCCGGCGGGGCTAGGGTCCTGCAAGAAGATGCGCGTTACGCCAGCGATAACTGAAAACGACTTGGACTAACGCTCGTCAAAATGAATGATGACGATTGGCTGAGGGTATTCGGGCGTTGCATATGTTGGAAACGCCGTACAACATTCCGGTAATGAACGAGATGAGGCCACCCTAGTTGGTCTATCTGCTGTTAAGAGGAATGATCCCTAGGACAGGCAACACTAACCTTGGACCAAGCTGGATGGATCCTCGTCATCACTCCGTACTGAGCTCTCAGGGCTGGAAGGCCCTTCCGTATCATCGGTTTGGTGCTGATTGCCGTCGAATTGTCGTCCACTGGGATATGGGGAAACTGGGCGTGATAAGCTATGAACGACTTTGAGCATTGTCAGACCTATGCCAAAGACATAGACGTACGCCAAACGCGTATCCGAGTCAATCATGGAGAAATTAGTATTGTCAATGGACTCAAAGGAGGTCTGTTGGTGCAAATTATTGATGGTACTTGGTAGTGGCTTTGTGTCCCTGTTCGAACCAGATGGCCAACCGGGAACGGTAAGGTGACGAAAGACAACAGGCCCATGGTATGAATATGCTGCGTCTAAGAGGAGTGAGCCAACGAATACATATGGAGCGATAAACGGTCACCTTGTCCACGAAGGCGCTCGTAGGCGAAAGGTATCCGACGTGTCGCTCGATCTTCGGTTTGAATGAACGAAAGTTGTTTGTTTCTGGCTTCTTGCCAGCCTGGTGCGGAGAGTTGAGCATCGACATTGAGATCAAGCGTGATGGATGCTGTTTCCAACCAACTATCTCCAGCAGATATGTCTCTCAAGAGACAGCGAACTCGTGCTCGGGGAAGACGAACATGGTTCTCCTGTTGATAAGAAAGTGTGGCCAGATCGTTGGAGGACAGAGTTAAACCCTGCGGAAGAGACGCTTCTACTTTAACCTGATCGGTCCCCAAAACCAGACCGACTGAAGCGAGGTTGACCCGTAGAAACGTCGCTACAAGGGTTTATTAATCGAAGCATGTACTTTTGGACGAACCATTACCATCGGGATCCACCGGCGTAACCAGGTCTTCGGCGGGGGCATTAAGTTCATCTTCGAAGCTGAGGCTGAAAGATGACACAGCCAAGTAAATACCCTGAGCTTCCTGGGGCGTGATGGAGCCCTTGATGGCGCCAACGTCGATTTCCCATATGCAAGCATACGTCGTATTTCTTGGAGGAGGTCCGAATAAGCGAAGAGCCATGATGTCGACATCTGTGGGGGAGTTCAACAGGTCGTAAGAAGCCTGGTGACCATACAAATTACCTTGTACTGTGATAGCATCCTTGTTGCGTCTCCTGCGTCGCCCCTTTCCTCGTTCCCATAGCTCATAATCAGGACAGCTAGGTAAAATCTGGAATCCGACGGAATAAATGTTGAGATTCATCTCTGAGGAGATCAGATGTGAGAGTTTGGCACTTCCCCTATAAAGAGACTCAAGACTCACCCATGAAGTCACCACATAAACGAGAAGCCAACTGTATTTCTGGGATGGTCGCCAATGCACACGCACCAATGCCGTAGACTCCTGACTGCGCCGAGTCTTCACGTGCCTCATAACCAAGAAGAGATTGTGGAACAGCAACGACCAAATCTGAAACGTTGATATCTAAAAGAACCTCCATGTTGTTCGACTGACGATAGTTAGTATCCAATATATCATAAATTCTCGAAAACATACGTGACCAGGCCGGTACATCTCTTCAATGGGGTCTCCGCGGTCGACCTGGTCGTCCAGCCTTTCTCCGGTCTGGAAGTGTGTGTATGACCCAAAGTAGTTCTGTTGTAAGATCACAAAGTGTCTGATAGTCCAGCCGAATGCCTTATAAGCAACATTCCTTGCCTGGAAACGCGTCAAGGATGGCGTTACAGGCTATTCGGAGACTCACATGAATATCGAGGCGAAGGCGATCCAAATAGTCATCTCTCACTGAGCTATGATAGAGATACGAGGCGTCAAGCCTGAGGCTTCCGATTCTTCCGATGTCGCTGAGTTGAGCGGTAAGGTGTGCATAGCGGCTGTCCCATCGGGGAAGCGTCATGTAGGCCTCAAGTTGATCAGAAGATTCAATCCAGAATGGAACTGTCGTAGAAGAAGGACGATAATGAGTTGAGGGAATATCCACTTGACTCTCGAGGCTCGGTCCACGGAGTGTTAGCAATGCTGAACAACCCCTCAGCATGTATGGCGATGGTGACTCTTCAAACAGGGCGTACCATTTTCTTGAGGATCGGTAGGAGAACGAATAATATTGTGGTCATTAAGGTACAGCGATAGATTGTATTTCTTCAGAGCGATCCTGACGCGGTAGAGCACCGGTATGAAGTGCGACCACTGGCTTGGCGGTCCAGCGCTCCAGTCTTTACCCAAGTCGGTGAAAAGGTTGATATGATCGCGAAGTAAATAGATGGTCGGTTGTTGCAGAACAATGTCGAAAGTCCACTGTCGCTCCGCATTCCAATGCAGTGGTGTTGGCAGATGACATATAACCTTGAATATGGTAAACTATGGTGGTAGTAATGAGTGCCAGAACTAACTTACCCGACAAGAAGATGATTCCAGGAACACTTTGCCATTTAAACTGCTCTCCACTGAGACATCCTGCAAATGCACGTCCAGGCACGTATCATAGCCTGTAGGAGAAGCGACCATTGGCATAGTATAGTTCACGGTAGAGCCATTTCCCAGTTTGCAACTTAATTGTGCGGCTGTTCTTGTTGGCCTCTGACCAGTTCGTTTCCCCTCTGAGACTTCGTCGTAGAGCCAGTCCTATGGCAGACTCAGTGGTATTCAAACAGCCCAAGGAGCGGGTCATACCTTCGAGGGTTCACGGCACGGGATTCTCAGCTCCGTCGCTTCGCGCAGTTCGACAAATAGTCGAAACTCTGTACAAACGCGGGTTTCGTTGGCCTCGAGCTGAGGCGTGGGCACAACATTGGTGAACGATGGGGGAGAAAATGCCTTCTGCAGTTGGGCACTGGTATAATTAGACTACACGATTACAAAGGGCGATATGAGAGCTTACCGTTCGCGATCCGCCCAAGGACCATAGTTGATCGTGCCGCCGTAAACATACAACTCAACGCCCCATTGAGGAGCAACGTCTCCGTTTCCGATATCAACGATTTCAATTCCATCGAGCCTTCTTGCACCAGTTGGCACCAGCCCTGGGTTCGGGTCAACTCCGACCACTTTTGCGCAAATTGGCTTTGGCTACTAACCTGCGACATCCGCGTAATAGACGACCTCCAAGCGTGGAGTATCCAAGAGCTGCCTCACAATGGCGTATTCAGGGCCCACTTCATACCTTCTTGCTTCTGCCGCCTTTTTTGCTTCTTCTGTTTCCTTCCGTTTCTGTTCTTCCTTCTCGGCGGTCGTCATAAACGAGCTAAGCCCAGCCCATGGTGCTTGTTGAGCCGGTTTCTTTGCCTTTATTGGCTGCAATGGGTTGAAGGGGAAGTGGCGCATGGAATTCAAGAACCCATTGAACGAATACGAAAAGACGGAATGAGAGGGTTGTCGCTTGAATTGATAGTGCAATCGCCGCCCATTTTCTACCATGTCGTGATGATAATCTTGGTTCTCTTCTGCCTTGAGAGTGACCGAGCGGAAGTCGAGATTGTACAATTGCTTGTATTCGTCGTATTTTGAGCGACACTGAAAAAAAAAGTCAAAAGATTTCCTTCAATTGAGGTCACACGCACTGGTGCAACGCTATAGGTACCAGTACCAGATCGAAAGGAGATAATGAACCGGGTCTTCATTGAATGATTTCCAAGAATAATAGCTCCATTCTTTGCTTCAAACTCGATGGGTAAAAGATCGCTGAAATCAAAGCTCGGAAGGAGAGACATCAGCCATCCCCACAGGCGAGAGGGTAAATCGGCGATAGGCTGCGCAATCCTAAAGGCGAAGGGCGGGTATCTTTCTGGTTGCCCCGGGGCGCTGTTCAATGTGGCTTCCGTCACTTGAGCCTCCTGGCCTGTCTCTTGAGAGGGGCCGTTCACTTGATCCTGAATGGGGGGAAAAGTTCCGGGTTCGTTGGAGCCGTGGACGTTGCCTTTCGATCCCTCTTGCGCTTTCCTGAGGACATCATCGAACACCATGGTCCGGTTGTACATGACCCACTCGACGCCTTCAAAACGAATCAAAATTCTGCAGGGACAAGAATGGTTTTCTTTCTCATCTGGACCTTTGTTAATAAAAACGCCATATCGGGTTCGCACTCTCACCTTCTCCGGATTCGAGGCTACGAGGGTACATATCATCTCGCTCTCTGACTTGTCGGAGCCAATACCTCCAAGAAATGAAGCACCTCACAGCTCGAATACTCTGATTTGCGGAATGATATTTGAAGTCGCGTATCATAATCCTCCCCGCGAGGAGTGAGACCTGAGCCGACTCTACAAGGTAGAGTTAGCACAATTCCCGGAAGCTGAAGGTCTCATACCGGCGTTAATCCATACGCTCCCATTGCCATCCGCATCCCAAGTCTTCAGACGAAGCAACCAAAACACCAGGTGTGCGAGAAGTCGGTTCCAATAGAGCACGAAGACAAGAAACAAGATTGTAGCACCGATAGAGAGCCCAAGTGCACCCCTTTTGCCATCATTAGCAATGTAAGGTATATCTGGCGCTGTGCCTACCATTGCGTGGAGGTTGGCAGGAATATTGCCCGTCTCTCGAGGACGTGCGACTCCATGAAGCCACCCAAGAAGCAGCTGACGAGCCACCAAAGGATTCTCCGGCTACTATGTGGCTGTCCGAACGAAGTCCAGGGCGTGGTCAAGGTCGAAGCTCGCGTTGACCTCCAACCACATTCCACATTTCTCGAAATGAGTGCGCCTACACCCAACGGTGACGTTCCGAAGGAGGTATCTGGTTCAGGAATGCTGGCAGTGGTCGGTATCAACTTTGGAAACTCATATGCCTCGATATCTGTCCTCAATAAAGTGCGAAATCGCCCTACAATTTGCGCATTGAGCTCGAAGTTAACCTCGATCCACAGGAAGGGTTGCCGGATTGCATCGCGAATGAAGATGGCGAGCGACAAATCGCTACAGCCATCGCTTTTCACGGCGAAGAAATGGTAAGTAGCAAGAAAGAAAAAAGAGGAGCGCGCGGCTTACGCAAAACGATCGTTGGGTCATCCAGTACATCGGTAATCAAGCCAAGCCACAATTGATAAAGAATGCAAAAAACACGATCCAACACTTTCGAAATCTCTTGGGCAAAAGGTGAGCGTGCGGAATTAATTCCATCATATTTTTGCAATATTGACACGTGTACACATAGCTACTCTGAGGTCGCCAATGTGTCCACCATAGCGGCTCCGATCGTCGCTTGGGGTGATGAGCCTGCCTACACCGTCTCTATACTCGAATCAGCAACTCCGATAGCCACTGCACAACCAACGCCAAAAGGATCAACAACTGCGACACCAATTACTTCACCCCCGCCAGAAAGAGAGGAGCCTGCGTACACTGAGAAGACGCTGACCGTCTCCGAAGTTGCCACCATCGTGCTCCGCTCTCTCGTCGGGTCTGCTGTCGATTTTTTGGGAAGGCCTATCGAGGGCGCTGTAATTACGGTCCCTTCCCATTTTACCCCACAGGCCCGACGAACACTCCAAAAGGCAGCGGAGGCCGCTGGTATCCCCGTGCTGCAACTGTTAGATGAAGCTGCGGCTGTGGCAATCGCCTACACACCTTTCAACTCCCTCTCAACGACAGACACTACTTCCCTAATCGTCGATCTTGGCGCATCCTCTCTGGACTTGTCTCTCGTCTCCATCAAGCAAGGGCTCGTCCACCAGCTCGCATCTTCGCATACTCCAGGCGTCGGTGGTGATGCAATGGATGACAAGCTCATCGCCTTCTTTGTGAAGGAATTTACGAAGAAGACCAAAATCGAGCTATCCCCTACGTGCAAGTCTGCCGCTGACACCCGCGCTCTCACCAAGCTACGATTGGCTGTAGAACACACAAAACGAACACTGAGTGCGAGTCCTGGTGCGGCGGCCTGTAGCGTGGAATCATTGAAAGAGGGAATGGACTTCAGCGGTTCAATAAACCGCATTCGATTCGACGTTGAAATAGGCAGCACCTACAATACAATAACCACAACAATCAAGTCTCTTTTGGAGTCGGTATCCTTAGATGCTGTACAGATTGATGAGGTACTCCTGGTTGGCGGTTCAGCACTGCTCCCCGGATTAACCAGCAAACTGTCGACCATCTTCGAAGAATCGACCCAAATACGATCGGACATCGATCCATCCCAGGTACTCAGTCGAGGGGCGGCCATTCAGGCTGGCATCTTGGCCTCGCTGTCACCTGATGACCCACTACGGGAGGCGTTCAAGGAAGGCTCCTCAATTCTGGAGGCGAAAGTGACAAGCCAACCAATTGGAATATACTTCCCTGAAGACCCTTCTAACGGAACTGAACCCGTCGTGGAGCAGTGGTTACCCATCATCGCATCAGAGACACCCTTGCCTGCTCGACGAACTGTCTCCTTCAATGTCCAGCTACGGGAAGGCCAAGGGAAGAAGCGAGTTGGGTTCGAGATGTGGCAAGTGAAAGAAACAGTCAGCATAGAAAGGATCAAGCCTCCAGTCGAGGAAGATGACGAGGAGGACGAAGAGTTAGAGGAAATCGAAGTGCGTGAAAGGTCGATTGAAAAGGACACGCACCTCGCGTCGGTGGAGCTATTTGTAGACGGGCTGAAACATTCTAAAAAGCAGAAAGGCCCTCCCCAGGTGAACCTGCTGGTTACCTGCATCGTGACGCTCGATGGAGTGGTGGAAGTCATCGCGAGGGCAGAGGGAGCTGCCGAACCTGTTGCACTGCGAATCGGAGCATAGGTGGTCCTACATAATACATCATTTTGCATCGCTTTGTCTTTCTATTGATGTAAGAAGTTTTCTTTAAACCTGAACCCTCCCATAATGTCCGCCAACAAGGGTCTTAAGTCCATCGCCCCTGTACCTACCGCAAATGACTTCTTGGACATCGTTCTCTCGAAGACTCAGCGCAAGACGCCTACAGTATGCCGATCGACAATTCTCGCCAACAGCGGTGACTCTAATCGAGCGTACAGATCATTCATAAGAACTTCAAAATCAGCAGAATACGCAACTTTTACATGCGCAAAGTCAAGTACACCCAGGATTCATTTGATGAAAAACTGAGTGCCATTCTAAACGATTTTCCTATCCTCGACGTGAGCTAAGTTGGATCGAAGTAAGTCTGAGCAGTAGCTGATCTATCCTGTAATCTTTAGAATCTACACCCGTTTTTGTCCTCACTCCTGAATGTTTTATACGACAAGAACCATTACAAGCTAGCTCTGGGACAGCTGAATACTGCGCGGCATTTAATCGACCAAGTTGCAAAGGACTATGTTCGCCTTCTCAAATTTGGCGATAGTTTATACCGCTGCAAGCAGCTTAAAAAAGCCGCTCTTGGTCGGTTAGTTATTCTTTCGCTGATGTTTGTCTTGGCTACAGTGTTCTCTTAGGATGGCGACCATAATGCGAAGACAAAAAGATCCGCTAGCATATTTAGAACAAGTCCGGCAGCATATTTCTCGTCTCCCTTCAATTGACCCCAACACTCGCACTCTGCTGGTCTGCGGCTATCCCAACGTCGGCAAATCATCCTTCGTGAACAAGGTTACTCGTGCAGACGTTGATGTTCAGCCGTACGCCTTTACGACAAAATCGCTGTTCGTCGGACACCTGGATTACAAGTACTTGCGATGGCAGGTGATAGATACGCCTGGTGTTCTAGACCACCCTCTGGAGGAGATGAACACTATCGAAATGCAAAGTATTACTGCCCTTGCGCATCTTCGCAGCGCCGTTCTCTATTTTATGGACTTAAGCGAGCAGTGCGGGTTCACCGTCGAGGCACAGGTAAGTCCCTGGACACTACTCGATGTATTAGGCGCTAATTTTTCTTGTAGTGCAAGTTATTTCACTCCATCAAGCCCTTATTCGCCAACAAACCTGTTTTACTGGTCATCAATAAGATCGACATGACTCGACTGGAAGACATCACACCAGAAAATCGTGCATTTGTTGATGAGATCATCAGCGGTGAAGGCGTTAAAGTTGTTCAGGCGTCTTGCCACACGGAGGAGGGAGTTATGGACGTCCGCAACACCGCATGCGATGCCCTACTCGCCCACCGTGTTGAGATGAAGCTGAAGGGGAGCAAGATTAACCAGATTGCGAACAGAATACACGTTGCAATGCCAAAACCGAGGGACGACATCGCACGCGCACCATTTATCCCTGACGCAGTCAAGACAAGGAAGAAGTACGATCCTAACGATCCCGAAAGGCGCAAGTTAGAGAAGGATTTCGAAGCAGAGGAGGGAGGCCCAGGCGTTTTTAATATCAGCTTGCGAAGTGAGTCAATTCTTGAAGTGTTCGGCTAGAGATTGACGCATTTTGCAGGGGGTTGGATGCTTGCGGATGACTCGTGGAAGGGTGATGCTATCCCCGAGATTATGGATGGCAAGAACGTCGCCGATTTCATCGACCCTGACATTGCGGAGAAGCTCGAAGCGCTAGAGCGAGAGGAAGAGCGCTTAGAAGCAGAAGGGTTCTATAATAGCGATGATAGCATGGTGAGCCACACGTAGACCCTAAGGACTTCCATACCTACGGTTTTCCCAGACTGACTCGGAGGACGAACGAGAAGAAGCAGAAATGAAGACTGCAAGAAAGCATAGAATGGCCTCTCAGGTCAAGAAGAAGCTAAAGAATCGACCAGTGCTGCCCCGAACGGCGGCACTCACAACTTTGAGTGAGATGGCTGAGAAACTCACCAAAGCCGGATACGACCCCTCTCGAATTGTAGAGCGAGCGACACTCATCGCCAAGGCTCGTGGTGCACAGGCGCAAATAGCGAAGAAGCGCAAGCGTGACGAGGAGATGGATATTGACGAAGATGGTGCTGAGGTGGACGGAGATGCAGACTGGATGGATGTAGATGAGGAAGGGGCTGGTGGAAAACGAAGGAAGAGCAACAGCGGGTCTGCTGTTGCGGTCACTGCTCCAAAGATGCGTGCTCCAAAGGCAGATCGAACGACTGCGGGTATGCGGGATGAGACAGTGGGTGGATCTCACATTAGCACTCTTTGGAATACTGATTCCTACCTCAGCAAGTATCTAAAGCGGTGCAGCTTCGGAACCTCGGCCAAAGGAGACGGAACATGCACGCAAAGGCTGGTGAGGCTGACCGTGCAATCCGTGTCAAAATGGTATGTTTCCTGGCCGCAGTGTGTCCCGTAGCAGTGCTGACATTCTTCCACCCAGCCTAAGCACCTGTATGCGGGCAAGCGAAAAATGGGCAAGACGAATCGTCGCTGAGCCTGCTGTATTTCTGGCTTGTCCTGTGCTACATCTAATGGTAGTCCGGTTCGAGTTTTCCGTATCTTGTTGTACCCGCCGAGGCACGCTTTCCTTGCCGTCCAGACGCGTGCCAGTTCTCGACCTCAAAGGTCTCAAAACTTCATCTCCATCCAAAAAATGTCGAAGGCAGCTAGCAGCGAAGGTGTACTCTCACGCGCCCAGAACTTCGTGTCGGAGAACAAAAAGGTCATTATTGCCGGCGTCGCGGTCGTGGCAGTTGTGGGTGTCGCCGCTGCCGCGTATTATTCTACGTCGTCAAATGCCGGGGTTCCGCGTGCGCCTCGCGACGACCTGGAGCACGGAAAATCGCCATCGGGCACGAAGAAGAGCAGGAAACACAAGAAGGGCCGCCCAACAACAGGCGCAGGGCCCACCAACAGCAAGCTCGATGACGCGAACGGGCCAATTCTAGAGGAACGCGCCCAAATAGACACCCCAGACAGTGTGTTACACCGTGCTTATTTTCATCTTTCTGTTGCTCATTTTGCTACGTGTAGCACCCGTCCCGTTGAATGAGGCTGAAATTGAAAAGCTTTCGCCAGAGGTACGTTTTCTGGCCTTGGCTATATGACTCCCCGTCCTCATGAATGGTGCAGGAACGGAACAAACGTGCTGCTGCACTCAAGATGAAGGGAAACACCGCCTATACGCAACGCCAATTTTCGAAGGCCGCTCAGTTCTACACTCAGGCGGTCGAGATAACCTACAAACCCGAAGCCGTCTATTGGTCAAACAGAGCCGCATGTCCGTGATATGTTACTGCACTAAATTGTCGACGTACTCAAGCGTTTTGCAGGCTACATGAATTATTCCCCTCCGATGTGGGACCGAGTATTGGCGGACTGCGACGAGGCTTTGAAACTCGATCCCGTCTACACTAAGGCTCTCAATCGTCGGGCTGAAGCGCTCGAAGCATTGGAGCAATTGGAGGATGCCTTGCGAGGTCTGCTGTTTGTTTCGATTTCGCTATCATTTGATAACTGAAAAACGTAAACCAGACTTCGTTGCGTGCTCACTCCTCGAAAATATGACAGTCGAGAAGACCGCGCAGGCCGTTGATCGAGCCCTTCGAAAGATCTGCGAGCCGAAGTCTCTGGAGATATTGAAAGAACGGGAAGCCAGGTTACCTAGTCCCACTATTTGTACCGCGTATTTCAATTCCTATCGTCCGCGACCTCTGCCGGTGCTCCCGGACGATTCGACCTTCGCCGACAAGCAACTCCTGCTGGCATGCGAGGCTATGCAAGCAAACAACTATGTACACGCCCTTTCCCTTATCAATGAGGCCCTCTCCGAGCCGTTAGAGCCCGGTCAAGCGTTGTCCAATGGCGTCCTCCAGGCGGAAGCTTTGACCATGAGGGGATCGTTCAAGTGAGTAATGACGAACAGTGCGTCGATGGCTTAACCCGTACCTAACCCCCAGGTACCTTATGAACGATACTAATGGAGCCAAGGAAGACTTTACGCAAGCCCTCGAGGCCAACACCGCCTCGATCCATACATGGTTAAAGATGGCGAATATCCACCTCGATCATAGCAATATCGAGGAATCACTTAACTGCTTTGAGCAAGCCCTCAGCTACGACCCCAAGGATGCCGATGTTTATTTCCATCGTGGCCAAGGTAGAGTGTCTAACCCAGACTCAGGATGGGACCTAAACCGGCTCCACAGTCTTATTCGTCCTCAACCAACACGATAAGGCGGCAGACGACTACGCCCGTTCAACGGAACTCGACAACAGCTTCGTCTTCAGTCACATTCAGCTGGCTGTCGCCCATTACAAGGCCGGAGAGCAAACGAGGAGCATGGCCGAGTTCCGCAAAATCATGAAGCACTTCCCTCAACACAGCGAACCTCCGAATTACTAGTAGGTCGTATTCGCCGATAAGTCATTGCCTTGCCTGATCCACTCCTTAGTGGCGAGGTCCTCCTGGATCAGCAACGCTTCCAAGATGCTATTGAGAAATTCGACAGAGCCATTGAGCTTGAGACAGCCAAGTTGTAAGCAAATTTTCGTCGGCATTCTTTTCGTCGGCATTCTTCAAGCTCACCGGTACGCAGGCCTGCCCCCATCAACGTCCTCCCAATGGTGAACAAGGCTACTGCTCTGTTCCATTGGAAGAGGGATGCGGCGGGTGCAGAGGGCCTCTGCAAAGAAGCCCTCGAGATCGATCCATTATGTGACGGCGCCTACGCGGCCTTAGGCCAGATACACCTCCAGATGCACGACTATGAAAAGGCGATAACTGCCTTCCGTCAACTTCTTGACGTTTCCACCAACATGGGCCAGATCGCCCTAGCCCTCTATCACTGCTATGTAAGCCAAAGCCACTCTACTTTTCAGTATTATTGCACTGACTCCTATTCCATTATAGTCGACGGAAGCGCATGTCAAAGCCATGAAGAACTACCCTACACTCGCTGCTCAGTTGAGGTGAGATCATTGACTAGTATGCTCTCCAACCTCTTAGGAGCATGCTGGACCTATCAATCGCACATTATGCATTCATACGTCTTGCGTCGCATTTACTACGCCCAAACCTTGCTACTCCAGTCACGCCTGTATCCTATCAATGATCTTTACGAAATCTGTGATCTTACGATAATAAACCCTCGTTCTTGTAATGCAGAAGCAGAATCGCCCTTCAAAATTTAATTGTACAGGCTATCAGGAAATGTTGGGAGAGTTGAGCTTGAAATATATCTTGACAACATCCACCACCGTGCTGAGGTAGCGTCAGTAGGAAGCTGACCAGAGAAAGAATAGCAAACCTGCTCAACCATTGCCTCAATTTCATCTCCGTCTTCCATATGGTGCTAGGTAGCTGTTAGGATCACCTACCACATACCCTGAATGTTGCTTACATCCTGGGGAGTATCGGAGGGCAGCAAGCGCTTTCCATTGTAGAGAAATCGAAAGGTAGCTATAGTGTGCGTGTATTAATAGACGAAGAAACTAGTTCCGGTGGATTGATATACATATCGGAACATTAAACCGTGTCTAAAAGCGTATTTAGAAGGAGCTAAGAGGTATACTGAAAGGAAAGCGCACTGCAGTGTGGTTAAACATCTTCTCCAACTACGCGAAGGCTTCGTTAGCAAAGGGACGGAAGTGCAATAGTGGTCTTGCCTTAGCGCTAGACTTGAGCGCGAAGCGGAGCTCTGTAGGGTAACGGCCAGATGAGCTGGAGACTTGTAGTGGAGTGTATACTGACTCACGTTGACTACCATAGGAAAGCGTCAAGTTAAGCTTTTCTGGTCGGGTGGTTGGTGTCGCTGGTGCCTCTTGGCTAGCTTGTCGTTCGAGTTCCGCAATATCAGGCTTCACATCCCTCGAGGGTAATGACATCGCGAACACGTGCACTGCTTGAGGGAAACGCGTTGATGGCGTCAGGAGCAAGTGGTAGGCAAATGTTTGCAATGCATCTAGGAAGAGTAACCAATACAATGTACTATTGAATGTTACTAGATTCTCAAACAAAATATTGCGGAAGAAGAACAAGAGAGTGTGTGGGCAGTCGAACAAACGAAGCTCGAGCAATCCACGACCCGAGAAGCGCGAGCGACGTGACAAAGGGAATAAAAGGCTGTGACTAGTACGCGAAGCTAGAATACATCGAGTGAGTGCGGACAATTGGCAGCTAACGCGCGTTAGTGTTATCAAAGGACACATTAGGACGGTGCTTACCTGTATGGCCGTAAGACTCGCAATCTTCACAATACTCGTTGGAACTCGAAGCATTCGACTTCGCAGCAGAGCTGTCATCATCCTTGAGAATAGGACAGGAAAAGAGATCATGGCCTGGCTGTTCGCAGATTTCGCAAATGGTGGCGGATGCCTCGCTTTCTGGCGGAGCCGTGGTCGTGATTGGAGGTAGCGGGGGCCTCTTTTCCTTTTCCAGCTGCTTTTCTTTTTCCGCGCTGTCCGTCTTTGAAGATTTCTTGGACTCGGCACGAGACAGCTTCCCTCGGAGTCGTTCAATTTCTCGCTCGAGGTCATCCTGGGAAAACCGGTGAATCAATGATGCAGACAAGCCCAGACAATAAACAGCCGACCTCTCGGTAGATCTGCGCCATGTCGTCAGTCTAACGTGTTCGCGGTATTCATCATGGACATACTTTGGCTTCGACCAGACTTTCGAGGTCGCTGACCTCTTTGCTGAGCTTCGGGAACAGTAAGTAATGACTATTTCGATCGTCCGCCATCATACCTCAAGAATTGTCTTATTACTTCTTTGCTCCGTCTCTGACATTTTTTTGCGCAATCTTTCGAGCTCACCCTGAGCAATCGTAAGCACAAGACTTGATACACAATGTCCGGCTGAACCTGCCTCGTATTTGACCTGGCTCTCCCGCAATGCTCGTTGTAATCCGGCAACATCTGCGTTTGCAGGGTCGATAGGTGCTTCTTCGCGCTGAAGGGCTTGCTCTTCTCGAGCAATGCTTTCTTCCAGGGTAGATTCGAGGGACCTCACGGCCTTTTTTATATATATAATTGGTCCTTTCGTTTCAAGATATCAAGATCACGAACCTCTTTCAGCTCTTCAGTTTCAGACTGGAGCAACTTATTCTCGTTCTCTAGGCTCTTAATCTTGGAGACATGGGCTGAGTTCTCCTTCTGGAGCTCCTGGACGATATGCCTAAACGAAACCTCTCAGTAGTAATCCATGAAACGTGGATAGAACAGACTTGAGGCCAGCAACCTGGTCACGAAGGTTATCATCCTTGCCCGATCGAGAAGTGCCCGTTGACACGGGATCCCTCGTGCTTTTCCGGAGTATATCAGCTTCCTTAGTACGAGAGGCCTGTAGAGCTTTTTCGAGCTGTATGGACGAGGGATTAGAAAGTACCACACCGTCGCTGATTCACTCACATCAGCCTTTTCCTGTTCAAGCGCTTGCACATTCACCAGTAGACTTTGAACCTGTCGAGCAGAGGCCTCTGCATCTAATCGTACGTTTCCGAGCTCATCGTTGATGACCTTCTTGCTCGCTTTGGCGGCACCAAGGAACTCCTTCAGCTGTGCAATTTCGTCTTGTAGCCTTGCACGCTCGTTGGCAGCTCGCCGGGCCGCGTCCTCAAGCTTTTCCTCCATGCCCCTTGTAGCTGTGCTAGCATTCAAGGTCTCCAGGTTCTATTATCGTCCTTAGCGTCTGGAAGGCCTTAGTAGAGAGAGTGCCGTACCGCAAGTTCTGTTCTCATGGTCTCGATCTCAGCCCGATGGTTCTCCAGAGTACCAGCGTTCTCTCTGAGGGCCTCCTCGAGCTCCTCAATCCGCGTTCTCGCTGCAGCTTCAGACTTTACAACGTTATCGAGCTCGATCCGTGCATCATCTAGCCCCTTCTTTTGTTGCACATCCCTCTCTTTGTAGCGTAGAATGCGAGCGCGAACAGCAGCTTCTTCCGTCTCTGCGGTCACTTGCTGCTCCTCAACCTGCTCCTGTAAGTACTGGATCCGACCGTTAAGGTGCGCGACTTGTTCTCGTAGCGTCTCATTGTCGATTTGGACGGCTTCGGAAGCCTGCTTGGCCAGCTCTCCGGGAGAGGGTACCTTGGTGGAGTTCTTGAGTTGTTCCTCCAGTGAGGTAATAAGAGCCCCCATATCGTATCGCTGAGCCTCATACTCGCTAATACGCTCTTCGTAGAGTGCGATGGTTTCCTAAATCTAGCATGGGCATAGGGGAATAATAATGTTTGAGTACTCTCACCTGGCCAGCTTGTCGAAGATCGTCGACCTGGCTGGTCAACTCCTTTCGTTCACTTTCTAGATCTACAGACAACCTTGCGACTTTGCCTTGCAGTACTTCAATCTCTGCATTCTTGGCTTGGAGTTGAGCGTTGTTCTCGTCAGCAGCTTCGGACTTATCGTCAATAACCTTCTTCAGACTGGTGACTAGAACCTCAGATTCGTCGAGTTTCGCCTGTACGTCCTTTACGCGCGATTCTCCCTCTGATCTTGCTCGTTTGGTCTCGTCCTGAGCATCTGCGACTGCTCTATCCAGACTATCAATCTTGGTTTGCCGTTCAATGAGTGTTCGCTCATTTCCGCGAAGCTTGTCCTCGACTTCTGACAGCTTCTTTGTCAAGGTCTCTTGTTCCCGCTCAAGCTTTTCAACGGTCTCGGAGTTGTCATCCACCTTCACCGCCAGTAGTGACTCTCTGAGATCCTTGTTTTGACTCTCCAAATTGAGGACCTTCAAGCGGAGCTCTTCTACCTCCATATCTCGGGCGCGCGGAGCCGGCGAGGTTGGGCTGATGGCTTCCATCAATGATGGTATATCTTGCGAGTTCTTGTTTCCAAACAAAACGTCCGTTACATCTTCTGCAAGTCCTCTACTTGCATCGCTCAGCACGGAGACGGATCGCACCGATCTTGCTGGACTGGGTGGAGGGAGCATAGTCCGGTTGAGGGGCACATGAGGAGGCATATCGTTATTTCTATTGGAATCGAGGGGGGTCCATGACGCCTTTGGTGTTAGTGTTGCAGGCAGAGAAGGTCGCGAGCGAGGAGTAGGCAACCCTCCCGAGAGGCGAACAGCCTTCGGTGTGGATGTTGGGGTCGAAGTTGGCTGACCAATGCTCCTGCGGGGGCTCCCAGGAGGGGCAGCGGTGCTCGCCAGGTCGCGATTGGAGAGCTGCTTCGCGGTAATATTCATCAACTTGCTAGCTTTGGAACCAGCAGAGATCTTAGATTCTGCGAATGCAGCGGCCTCTGCAGATGACACAGCCCTCTCTGATGGGAGAGGACGGACTGCTGACCCCGGGGTGCCGCGACCAGAGACAGACGGTGTCACCCGTCCATTCCAAGAGGAAGCTACCGAAGGCGGTCGTATCGCTAATGCCGAAATTCTGTCTGACGGGATAAATACTCCGCATTTCGGAGGGCATTTAAAGTAGTAAACACTGGTGATGGTATTCGATCATTGATAAAAGGGTGCAATAACATCTCCACTTACCCAGCGACTGAACCATCATTTTTTCCTCGACCCGCAAAAGCACTTCTCAGTTCAACACCGGCGTAAGTCCCGGGTTTGCCTTCAATCTCTCCCAAATAACGCAATACACCCTCCACCGCGAGTGACTCTATACGAACTGCATCACCTGGTTCCAAGGTGCGAACCTTGGCACTACTCGAGCTCCGTGCACCTGCATTCGAGGTTCGGCTTTCGGGGCGAGTGGACGAGGGCCGGACACTGTAAGGGGGACTGAATGTTGGGGGTGGGGGTGGAACTGTGGATGATGTCTTCGTTTGGTAAGAAATCGAATTTGGCGTTCGAGGAGTGTAACCCGTCGACGAAGTAGTAGAAACGGCTGATGCAACAGAAGGCGATCTGGCAGATGGTGCACGACTTGAGCCAGCAACAGAGCCTCCAAGAGACTTTCTTCTTCCCTCGGAAGGGGATGCTCGCGTCATGTTTGGAGGTGAGAGCGACGAGCCCGAAACATCACTGACCCTACCCTTGCGACGGGGATCGTTGACTTGAACGGTGTCGTCAAATACTCGCGAGAGTGCTGCAGAGTCTAGAGCAATGGTATGAGGTGTAGAAGTTCCGTTCGCAGTCGAGCGTGCTCTGCCTGGAGCAGGGGTTCCACCCCATCCTAGGGTCGGAAGCCCTGTGGGTTTCCGGAGACGGGAACCACCTGGAGTTGGGAGCTGAGACATTTTGCGGTACTGTGGGTGTCCAGGGCGTTCTTTTGTCGCGCGTTGGCGGCGGCGACCAGGTGCAAGACGCGTCCAGGTCCAGTAAACTTGGAGCCGTTCCACAATAGCGGTGTTGCCCGAGATCATCGACGATGGAAGCCAAGCTGTGAGCCATTTCTTCCTGATTCCTTCGCGTGTAATAATTCATTACAGGAAGGCATTGAAGGTCGCTGAGCTCAAGGACGTTCTGAACAAGGCGTCCGTGCCGTTCGACGCGAAGACACAGAAAGCAGGCCTTATCAAGAAAATACAAGAAAGTCCTGCTGCCTTAGCAATTGTGTCAGGCGATGCAGGTACCGAAACAGCTGAAGACGACTTAGTGAGCACGTCTCGCACGTTTCGCGCAAATTGGCCACTGACACGATTTTTTCCTGCAGCTAGCGCCACCCGAGGAGTATGCTCTTATGGCCCGTTTATTCTATTAAAGCTTACCGTGGACTCAGGGTTGACTGGGATGAGGACCTTTCCAAAGGCAAGAAGGTTGAAGCTCCCAAGCCTGTTTCCGCTGCGAAACCGGTTCCCGTACCTGCTGCAGCTCCAGCGGCTACCTTGACTCCAGCACCCAAGCATGCCGCCTCGGGTGTCAAGGCCGCCGCGGCAGCGGAGACTAGTAGCTATAAGGCTGACTTGGAGCCGCTCACCGTCGACAAAGAATTAGAGAGACGGCAAGCACGTGCTGCCAAGTGGGGTACCGAAATAAAACAACTTGGAGTGGCGAAGCCTGCTCCTGCTCCTGCTTCTGCAGCATCGGCAACTCCTGCAACATCGGCAAAACCAGCAAAACCAACGAAGATTGTTCCAGCGGCACCAGCGACAGACGTAAGTGTTGATGTGTTAGGAACGGCATCTCACTCATTCGATGTATGTACGCAGGACGCTGACAGGGTCAAAGCAAGACAAGCCCGCTTTGGAACAAGCAAGGAATCAACTAAACCTATCACTACGCGGGTTGTGGACGAGGTCGAAGCACGAAAGAGAAAGGCCCGCGAGGAGAGATTCGGAATTAACCCAGGAGTATGTATCGTCTGCTTTTCGTTGACCTCCGACTCTGACACTGTAAAAGCCCGATCCCAAAAAGCCTCGTACTGGCCCTTAAGCGTTCGTTTGGCAGCAAAGATCATATCGCTTTATGTATTGGTCTTCTCTAAAATGTATCTCATATATTGGGCTCGCTTTAATTTACGGTCCAGTGTGCTCCACCGGTGGCTGACAGCTTCCATTCCTAATAAAGCAAAACATATTCTCGACCCTCCCACTTTTGGCTCCAAAGCAAGTCTTGATGCCTACCACTGGTATGTGTTGTACCAGTCCTTCGCTCAGCTAATCCTCTCATATTGGCGCCCCCAGTCAATTGGTGGGCCATAACTTGCTTTGTCGCCTCGTCCAGTAATGACTAATCTCCAATCTATTGTATTAGCCCTATATGCGAGCAAAAGGTGCTGGACAGCAAAATTAACGAACATTTGGATAGTAACTGTGGTGCAAAGAGCACGACAACACACAACGCACCATTCGCCGATAAACCTAGTAACGCTAACACAAGCAAGGGACCAATGACGCGTGATAACACGCGTACTCCCGCCAATAATACCAAAACAGCCTCGATATTCAGCCTGGGCAAGCGAGGGCCAGAAACTCGACCAACATCTTCGCAAGACGATGTAGAGACGCTCATAGCGTCCTCGTCCTCACAAGTTCAGCCCATTGACATTGACGAGGAACCTACACCACCTGCAAAGCGAGCTCGGCGAACAGGGGACGAGTCAAACCCCAAAAGGAAAGCGCCAGTACAAATGGCTTCGATATTCGCCCCAAAACTACCTTCGGCACAGGCTCCTCCCGGTGGATATCTGAAGGCTGCAGCTCCCTTAGCAGAGCAATCACGACCGCAAAAACTAGAAGACTTTGTAGGGCAGGAACATTTGACTGGGCCGGATGGCCTTTTGTTCTCTCTAATTGAAAGTGGAAATATCGGTAGCATGATCTTATGGGGGCCTCCAGGGTATGCATGTGTCTCAACGAGATATTCTGTAACCCGCGCTCAATTTGTTGTGTGTCAGATGCGGTAAAACGACGCTAGCACGGCTCATCGCAACCAGGATGGACATCATATTCAAGGAACTGAGTGCAACGAGCTCGGGAATCAGCGATGTCAAGGGCATTTTCGAGGAAGCGAAGAACACTCTTCGGTTAACGGGGCGTAAGACGTGCTTGTTCATGGACGAAATACAACGGTTCAATAAGGGCCAACAAGTGAGCGCCAATTTGTGACGAGAAAGTGTGCTAAGGCAAGACGGGCAGGATGTGTTCCTGCCATATGTGGAGTCGGGCGTGGTCTCACTCATCGGGGCTACCACTGAGAATCCCTCGTTCAAACTCAACAGTGCCCTACTCTCTCGCTGCCGGTATGTCCGTGACAACTGAATGTGGGGTGTCCCTAAACATCTCTTCTTAGCGTATTCGTCCTCGAGAGGCTTTCTGATGAGCACATGAAGGAAATACTCGAGAAGGCGATGAAACGAGTGACGGGGGCCTCCAAGGGATTAGTGCAGGAGGGGGACGCGCATGACACAGAGACGGGTAGCCTCACCACGATCCGAGGTGTTACAGACACGCCGTCCGAACACGAGGCGGACAGATCCGGACCGTCAAAGCAGGTTCAACCTCAGTACAGACAAGTTACAGGACGAATTCTGAAGACGATTATCAACCTCTCCCTGGGCGATGCACGGACGGCCCTGTCTCTGCTGGAACTGGTGCTTTCGTCCCCAGCGAAGGCTTCCGAATCGGCATTGATAGCAAGTTTACGGAGGAGTGTGTCTAGTCGATATGATCGCTCGGGGGAAGACCGATACGACATGATCTCCGCCTTGCACAAGAGTTTACGCGGCAGTGATGGTGGCGCAGCTCTGTATTGGCTTGCAAGGCCGGTCTCTAAGTCCTCACGCTAAATTAGAAGCATCTAACATGCCGTACGCAGGATGTTGACGGCTGGCGAAGATCCACAATACATTGCCCGACGACTGATTGTCGTAGCAAGTGAGGATGTGGGACTAGCGGATAACCAGGCTCTCCCCCTCGCTGCTGCCACGATGGCTGCAGTGCAACATGTTGGTATGCCGGAGTGCAGGATCAATTTAGCGCATTGCGTTACCTATCTCGCCGAAGCGCCTAAATCGACGCGTTCATATGAGGCGTATACACGGGTGGGCTGGTTTAAATACGACTTATTTGATCGGAGCTGATATGTGGATGGCGGCAGGCCGAGGCTGCTGCGAAGGAAGACCCAACGCTTCCTGTACCCCTGCATCTTAGAAATGCACCCACGTCGCTGATGAAGGATCTCAATTACGGTGATGGGTATCTGTATAACCCGGCATTTGCGTGCGTTGTCTTCCGGAGCCTTCTTAACCATGCACTGAGTCGCTGTGGTTTGCCGATGGGTGGTGCAGGCATCCCGTTTACCAGGAATACACGCCACCACTGGTATCTGGCGCAGACATACTGTTACCCGAAGGAGCCGGGAAGGAGTGGGACGAGAAACTGCTGTTGCAGTGGGAGTATCGAAGGAACAAAGGGCGGAAGTGGGAGAGAAAATAATGTAATTCATGTAAAGGGTAGTTCGGTCATTCTCAAGGCCAATCCGGTGGGGCGGCGCATTGTTCTGATTCAAGAAGGTGAACAAGGGTGCCTCGACAAGGGAAGAAGGTAACCCTTTCATGAGACTTTTCATGAGAAATCGGCCGGAATTGGAAACAGAAGCGCCGGCGGGACGATCGGCGTCTGGATCTATGGCTGGGGATTGGGTGGGGAAAGAGAGTGATTGAATCGAAGTGTGACAGGATAGCTTATCCGTCAGCTACAATTACACGAAGATCAGTTCGCCCACCTTCCATCTAAGGCAATTGAGGTTAAACCTAGGTTTACAAATCATGAGTCCGCGACCTTTAACCACTTGCCCCTCTTCATTTCTGCGCGATGGAGATGGGTCTAGACAAAGCGGATGTGTGGGCGAATTCGGCCCCGGTGGAGACAATGGCGAGTTGGCCGGTTGGCTGCTGAGACTGAGACGCTGGTATGGGAGGGAGACAGGAAATGAATCGAGCTAGATCCACCTTGGACAAAGCACACTAGGGTATTGAAACGACGAGCGCGGGAGCCAACGCAACGCAACACGCACACGTCGACAACGGCGCCGACCGACCAACCACCAACAACGGGGCACGCGCGCCGGCCGAAAAAACGGGGCAAGTACACACGTAGACCTGGTGAAATGTGTGATGTCGTCCATGGAACCGGGATATTGCGGCCAACACCCAAGCGCCTATATGAGATTCAGAGGGTCCCGAAGTTTGGCACGGTTCAACTTGTCTCTCCTTTCTTCCCCTCGAACGCACACCTCGCTATCGCCCCCTTCGACGAGCACCCGTATACCACCATCTACTATGTCAGTCGCCGCGGATGTCGAACAATATCACGCCTCGGACGGTGACAACAGCGACGCCCCGCTCCAGGAGCCATTGGGTGCGTCCTCTCTCGCAGGTGGCTGACACAAAGACCATCAAGTAACAGAAACTCGTCTCCCCCCTCCTCTCACCCTCTAGAGCCATCGCTACACTTTTCGCATGTCTCACAGGCCCAAAATCCTTATGCGTTGTCAGCAATCCAACGTGAGCCTCCTCTGATCACCTCCCCCTCCCCGCCTCGCCACTCACCCCTCCATCTCCCCAGCCGACATGGGCTACTCGTATCCCATGCCGGATGCCCAGATCCTCCCCTCGGCTTATCCTATGCCCGATCCTGCTCTCCTCAGCCAGACCCGCAAGACTGAACGTCGGAGACCGCCTGGCAAAAAAAACTCAGACCAACCCCATATCCCCCGTCCACGCAACGTGAGTAGTCTTCTCCCTCTCCCTCTTCCTCCCTCCATGGCCAGACCCTCACCTGCTTCCCCGCCTCCTCCAGGCCTTCATCCTCTTCCGTTCTGCTTTCATCGAGCAGAAGAATGGTAAAGAGATCGCCTCTAAACAGCAGAATCTCAGTCGGATCGCCGCTCTCGTGTGGAAATCGATGAGCGCGACCGACCAGGACCCCTGGTACAAGCTCGCCGCTGAAGAGAAGCAGGCACACTACGCAGCCAACCCAGGGTACACTTTCCAACCCACGGGACGTGGCGAAGTCAAGAGGAAGACTCGTAAGCCGACTACAGAACCCCAAGTCGAGGAGGGATCGTGCAAGCGGATTGCCGATCTAATCATCAGCGGCGTACAGGGTGATGATTTGGTAGCAGCTGCAAAGAGCGAAGGTGTTGCTCCCTTCGCCCGCACCGAGCGCCGCCGTCGCAACAATACGACGTCACAACCACCCACGGTGGACATGACAATGGCTAACGGGTCTGTCGGTATGACCCCATCGTTCATGGCCCCTCACGGCGTGCTGGGAGAGGAGGCCGCTGAGTCGGATGTCGGCGTTGGCCATTATCCTCCTGCTTCCCCGGATTTCGACTATCCGCGTGCTCCGTCGCCCAAGTTCTGATGGCTCTCCTCTGGTCGGTTGAATCTTTTCGAATGAAGTGCACTATCTCATGTGCCTATGTCCCTTTCTTGCTGACAGCTGTTTTCGAATCTGGCTGTACGATGTTCCGTTGTACGCTCCTTTCTCTTCTTAATAATGAAAAGCCCGTCGATGTATTTTCCCTCAGTTTTAGCAAGCGTCTTCGCTACCTTGTTCCTTTCTCAATTTGTTGAATAAACTCGGTCATTGCGCATTACCGTCGTTGCAAGATCTCCTGAGAGGCCTGACATTTCCACACTGCCCACACGTTCTTTTGTTCGCGAAGACCGTCTTTGCCTCATGCCGATACAGGGCAGGCTTTTTGCCTCATGCGCATATGCATGCATGCGGGACAACGATCTAATGGGTGGTTTTGATCGTCGCCGAGCCTGAACGAGACTGGCGTCAGCGGCGTTGGCAGGCGTTGTGTGCACTCACTCGCCACAACCACCTATTCTTCTACTTTGCGGGTCTTCCACGGTCTCTCCTATCCTTCCAATTCCCTCGCGCTAAACAAGATCACGGCTGCACCAATTCCGACTGCGGGGTGCTGTTCTCATTCGTTCACGTCAAACCAACTGGATCACAAGGAATTCAGCACATGCCCTCAACCCAAGGAGACGGGTGTTGCACGGCTCAAAGGGGCCCCGCTAAGGATTTTCAAAACGCCACTGGTGACCCTTTCTCTCGCAAGGCAGCTCTTGTGCCCTTCTCTCGTGATGTACAATATCCGTCATTTCACTCTTCACCTTAGCACATGTGGCCAGCCTCGGTGTCCATTCTCTACCGGGTTCGCCAAGTCCCGAGTCGTCCACTAAGCGGAGGCTTCGCTCATACCGGCATTTATAAACACAGTACAAGCTTACCCATTAGAGGTGGCACCTCCCTTTTTTCATGGGTCTGGCAGGCTTCTGATGTACAACCAGCCTCCCCCACAACGTCTCAGTTTTGAAATGTACAGCTGCATCTGTCTAGTAGTCATTGAAGAATTCATGTCCTCTCACTGAATACATATGAGCTTATTTCATTGCCTCGTTGCTTCACTGATCGTGTGTACAAGAGCATAGCTGCCTGCACCACCCGGCATACCGTCCATTTGGGCATTCTGGAAATAAAGCGGGACTCATGAATGGGCTTAAGCCGAAAAAGAGACATTTGCGTCATCGGCCCCAACGCATTGGCGCGGAGGTGAACTCGTCGTCGTCGTCCTTTGCTTCTAACAACACCTCTCACGACGCTCCAGCTAAACTGCTATTGTGTGCGTAGACTCACAGGGTACTAACCAAAGCGTGCAGAGAAATGTGACACGACCCCGCTGGACCCTCCATATTCAAGCCACGGTATGGCGCTTTTTGATGGAAATAGGAGTGATCATCCATTGTCTAGCCCACCCTCATCCTCGCAAACCGGCATTCTGGAAATCCATCGACGCCTCCGTCTCCCCAAATCATGGAAGTATCGCTCTCGCGTTCTACGTACCAAGGCACTACAAGCGTCATCTGAAGATACCGAGACGTCTACGGTATCAAGGCCAATCCTAATGAACGCGGTTATGCCCTCGTTGTCAACTTCCGTGGCGGAGGCCTTAAGCTTGGTGGGCCCGAGGATGGCGCTCGGTGCGCCGCCGTGGTCGTCCCGAACACCCACGCTGTCATGTGCAGCGTGCACTACCGACGTGCACCCGAGCACCCATTCTCCACCACGGCCGAGGACGGCGTGGACGCGGTGTTCTACCTCATCGACCCATGCCGAGGAGTCGGGCATCGACCCACTCCGAATCGCCGTCTCTGGGTTCAGCGCGGGCAGGGGCATGTCGTCCACCGGCCTCTGCGGCTGGAGGGAGCGCTCCGCTAGCGAAAGATCCGCAAAAGCGGGCTGGAGAGCGATAAGGGCCCCCGAGGCGGGCGCTGCCCAGCCCAGACAGGTGGACATTCAGCATGTACAGGAGTCCGTCATGGTCACGACGACGACAACGGCGGCGGCGGCGACGGTGGCGAAGACGGGTACGAAGGGCAGCAAACCCGGGGCGGTTATCGCCACTTGCGCGTTTTACCCCAGCTGCGACTACACTACGACGCGGGAGGAGAGAGGAAAGACGAACCTGCGTCCCGACAAGGAGCTCCCTCGATTCTTCACCGATCTCTTCGACATGTTGTACCTCGCCCCGCAGGCGGTATCGATCTGTATAATATTTACCTCTCACCCGGACTTGCGTCCGACGACGTACTGCATACTGACTTGACCGGTGACATTGTGCTCTTCACCTGCGAATGGGACGGGCTGAGGGTGGAGGCGGCGCGGTTCAAGGAACGGTTAGGTTCGGAGGGTTGGGCAAGCGATCGCTATACCAGAACATCATGCGTGCCAGGGATAAGAGTCCCAACCCGTTCTGGACCGATAAGCCCGCGGAGGGAGCGCACAAGGAGGATGCGAAGTCTTGAAGGTCGTCTTTGAACAGGGCAAGCTTCAGACCATCCAGGAGTAAATGTGATAGAAATGCGCCGTGTAGCGCATGCGGATCTCCGTTCAGATGATGTTGAGAAGGACGAAAGTACGCATGTTCCCATGAGACGTCACTTACATACAGTACCTGCATACATAGAGGACCTGGTCTGCATTGTGATCCACCTGGATAAGCACGCAGGGAGCCTGCTCGTTGAGACCGGACATCGGCGGATAAAGAAGCTGGCTCCCGGGTGGGTTCACGAAATAGAGACGGGCAAGTTGCGGTGGGTTGACAGATCGGAGGCCGCAATTCCATGACGCTTCACGACCGGCGGAGAGACACTGTTTCTTTTCAAAAGAGTTCCATTGGTCCGTTCAAAGGGGACTCGTCTATACAACAGATGCACATCTAGACGGACTCTGGAAGCGATATATATGAGTACTTGCAGGGATTGCAAACAACACAAGGGCAGCCTACCCTTCAGCAGAGCATTGAGTTTGTTAACCCGCGAGGAGACACTCAGGTCAATGGTCTTGTCCCCAAAGTCGACAACAATACCTCCCAAAATGCTCGGATTGACCTAATAGATGTGATGCACACATCAGCATGCGCGCACAGCGCAGATTCTGTGAAGTGCGAAACGTGACAAAACGGACCTTGTTGGTGACCTTGACGGACTTGGCCTTTTGGGCTGTTTGGGACGCCTTGAGGCTGTTCTCGAGGCGAGACATAATATCCCCCTGAAGAGGTGCGGCCGACGTGACGACGACCTCCAGTTCGCCCTTGTACTTGCTGACGAGCTCTCGGAAAGTCTCAATGACGCCGTCTGTTTCTGCGAGGCGGCCATTTTCAGACAGAACAAGGAAGATGTTCTTTGTGATGTCCGAGAGCGGCGTTTTCTTCGTTCCAGTGCCCTCTGCGGCCGCGAAGAGACCTTGCAAGCCGGCCGCGCGGTCCTTTGCGGAGATTGTCGGGTTTGTTACGAATGCAGCAAGGTTAGGAGTGTTCTTGATTGTGGTCGAAATAGTGTTAAGTTCGCCAGCGACTTTTGTGAGCGTCTGGGGCGACTGTGCTAGCGACGCTCCGTATGCGGCGTGGGCGTATTTGAGAGCAATTGACGATGCAGAACGTGTGAGAACTGCCTGAGAGCGAGCTGCTGCTGATACTGTGCTCGTTGCCTGCCGCGTCAACATTGTTGAACAGTCAAGGAATGGTCGAAATAATTTCTGAAAAGAAAAGCAATGCGGACCAAGCAAACCCAAACCTTGGCCTCCTCCAGTAATGTCTCGCTTCTTCAGGACTGCTGCAGACTCAGATTCTTCGTCCTCATCCGATGAGGAGGAGGAGCTTATGAGTTCCGGAGATGAAGCCCCTAAACCCGCACAACCAAAGACCCCAATGTCCCGCTTTCTCAAGACTGGCAGCGGCTCGGACTCATCGAGCAGCAGCGATGATGATGACGAGTCGGACGATGACTCGGACGATGATGGAGGAGGTCATGCCGCTCCCCAAGCCAAAAAGTCGCGTTTCATCAAGGGGGGCGCAGATTCCGACAGCGACGAATCATCGGACGAGGAGAAACGAGTCGTAAAGAGTGCAAAAGATAAACGACTTGAGGAACTCCAGGTGATCGGCCAGAACATCGAGAATAAGCTTAAAATCGGTGACTGGGTCGCTACTTCAAACGGTATGCGCCTTGCCTCGGCCATAGTCCCTGTACACACTATGCTGACTCGATGACACAGAGTATGACAAGCTGGCACGCCTGGTCGAGAAACGAACGAATGTATCTGAACCTGTCCCACCTTACTGGATTAAAACACTCCTCAGCCTCGATGCATCGGTCGCAGCTACAAAGGAGAAGGACCCCAAAAAGAAAATCAACGCTAGTAATGCTAAGGCATTCAATGGCATGAAAAACAAGGTCAAAAAGGCCAGCAAGGAATACGAAGACCAGATTAAGCGCTACCAGGAGGTTAGACACCCCTACGTTTGGGACAAGTACTTGCCACTCATCCTCTACAGGACACGGACAAATTCGAGCGCGAGTATGCCGCCTTCTTCGAGCCTGTGGCGGCCCCTACACCAGCGCGCGCTACCGCTTCTGCAAAGAATCAAACGACTGTTGAAGGTGAAGAGGAAGAAGATGGATTCACGGCTGTTGGGAAAGGTGGGAAAAGCGTCCAGTATACCTCTGAATCCATCTTCAAGGTTCTCGCGCAGGTTAATGAGAATCGTGGTAAAAAGGCATGTCCATGCTCGCCTCACTCCCCTGAATGGTCTGTTGATGTTCCTTTAGAACACTGATCGTGTGGAACAAGTCAAGACGCTGGAAAAGCTGCTCGCCGTCGCAGTTACAACCTATCAAAGGATACGCGTTATCTTAGCCCTCATTTCCGCTCGCTTCGACTACAATCCTTCTGCGACACACATGCCAATCGACATCTGGTCGTCCGCCCAAAAAGAGTTTGACCAACTGGTCCTGATCCTCGTCCAAGAGCCCGAATACTCCGTTCAAGAAGTGGTAGCTGAGGAGTACGACGAGTCTCTCGAGAGGATACCGAAGACCGAATCGGGGGAGATCGTTCGCATCCGGGGCAGTGTCATCTCATTCATCGACCGCCTCGACGACGAGTTTACGCGCAGTTTACAAAACATCGACCCACATGGGACTGAGTATATTGAGCGGCTACGTGACGAGAAGTCGTTGTACCAGAGCATCTGCCGTGCCCAATGTTACTTTGAGGCATCGAATCAGGAAAATCCATTGGCGCGAGTAATAACGCGACGCCTGGAGCATATCTATTCCAAAGTAAGCTTCTCAATAAAAGCGCATTGACTCACGCTGATCATAATGGCAGCCTGATGCCGTGGTTGAAGCTCTCGAACAAGTGGTCGACGGTGATAACACCTTGCGACCGTCTTTTTCGCTATCATCAACTGGAGGCGCTCGACAACTCGTACACTCCATCGCTATCATTCTCTACAAAAGCAAGAACTCTCTTCTTCGGACTCGAGCAATGCTCTGTCACATCTATCATCATGCCCTGCACAACGACTTCCACACCGCACGCGACATGCTCCTCATGTCGCATTTACAAGAATCCATCCATGCTGCTGACGTAGCAACACAAATTCTCTACAACCGTGCCGAAGTCCAGCTCGGACTGTGCGCCTTCCGCTGTGGGCTGATCAAAGAGAGCCAGTCACTCCTTCACGAGTTCTTCTCCACACAGCGTGTGAAGGAGCTCCTCGCTCAGGGTCTGCACCAGCAGCGGTTCGTCACGCTCACCCCAGAACAGGAGAAGGCGGAGCGAACACGGCAGATGCCGTTCCATATGCATATCAACACTGAACTCGCTGAAGCCGTCTTCCTCGTCTCGAGCATGCTGGTCGAGATCCCGGTGCTGGCGAGCTTGGACAGCGAGGAGGCGAAGAGAAAGACCATCTCGAAACCTTTCAGGCGGTTGCTGGACCATGCCAATCGGCAGGTTTTCAATGGCCCACCTGAAAATACTAGAGATCACATCATGCAGGCGAGCAAGGCTCTGCAGGATGGAGAGTGGGAGAAGGCGAGGGATTTAATTCAGTGTATCGCGATTTGGAACTTGATGCCGGAGGCGAAGCAGGTGAAGGAGATGCTTGCCAGGTAAGTGGACAGGTAAATTTAATTTGGGGCGTCCGATCGATAACTTGTCCTCCAGACGTATCCAAGAGGAAGGTCTTCGAACCTACCTCTTCTCCAACGCTCCATACTACACCACTCTCTCATTGTCCCTCTTGTCACGCATTTTCGACCTACCGCTCCGACAAGTCACCTCAATCGTCTCGAAGATGATTTGGAATGAAGAGCTCGCGGCATCGCTTGACCAAGCCGCCGGTGTAGTAGTTTTCCACCGCGTGGAGCCAACACGCCTTCAACAATTGGCACTCACTCTGTCGGAGAAGGTAGCACAGCTAGTGGAGCAAAACGAGAAGGCACTAGATGGCAAGCTTGGTGGTGATCGAACGTGGGGCGATCGCGGCGACGGGAAAGGTGGAGAGAAGAGAGGCGAGCAGCAGGCTACCGGTGAACGGAGACAGCGGACTGGAACGCGTGGAGGTATGCGGGGTGGGTCAAGAGGACGAGGTGCTCGATTCCATCAGGGTCTCGGCGGGCAGGTCACTGGTGCTGTCCGCGCCTGACGTAGGATGCGTATTCACGCCTTGAATCTATCTCTCCTTTTTATGCTTATTTTCTGTGATTTGTCTCGCATGCCATTGTTTGGCTTTGTTTGACGCTAAACCAAAGTTTGTTCTCGATCTCGCAGACCCCGGTCTCTCCTTCTAAATCGGTGTGTTCGTGCGTTACGACTCCGAAATGGCATCGATATGCGTTGAATGCTTACTGTGCTTTCATTACAGGCTTGATTGTGAATAGACAGCAAGCCCTCAACCATCATGTCTCTCGTCCTCCCGGAACAGCACCAGCAGTTCCAAGTGCGTGTCAATCATTTCACAGAATCAACAAAGTATCGACATATAGTATATAGCACATTCTGCGCCTCCTCAATACCAACGTTGATGGCAAGCGCAAGATCCAGTCAGTTATCAACCAGTTATCAGCCTGTTTTTACGCTAACTGGACTCTCATGTAGATACGCTTTGACTGAAATCAAGGGTGTGGGTCGCCGCTACTCCAATATTGTCTGCAAAAAGGCCGATGTGGACTTGAAGAAGCGGTGAGGGCCTTCGTTTACCTACAAGAGCGTCCCGAATAGCTTACTAATGCACCCCCCACCCTCTTCCTCTATGTTACGTTATTCAGCGCTGGTGACCTGAACTCGGACGAGCTCGAACGAATCGTGAACATCATGCAAAACCCCACACAATTCAAGATTCCGCCCTGGTTCCTTAACAGGCAAAAAGATATCGTCGACGGCAAGTATGGCCAGATCCTGTCCAACAATGTCGACTCGAAGCTTCGTGATGATCTCGAGCGGTTGAAGAAGATCCGCTGCCACAGGGGTCTCCGACACTTCTGGGGTGTTCGTGTCCGTGGTCAGCATACTAAAACTACCGGTATGCCTTCCCTTTAGCTCCCATCCACTTTGGGCAATGTACCGATGATTTCTGTTAACCCTTAACAGGTCGTCGCGGAAAGACTGTTGGTGTGTCGAAGAAGCGCGGTTAGAGGTTTCACTCCTTCACAAAACGGTCTTGGTCTGCGCGCAATGACCATTCTTTTGTATCGCTGTATGCTATATGATGCTATATGCCAACTAGCAAGTAATCCGTGCATTCAAAAAGTGCAAAGTAAGGTAACAAGAATCAGAATTGAAGAGGATGAAGCATAGAGCCGTGAGTCATTAGTAATAATCTGCCGGAGTGTTCCACCAAGTCCGTCGGGGCGACGTGAATATGAGTAGAACAAGAGGAACGCGGTTATGAATAAGAGGTGATGCTACAAAGGAGGGATAGAATAGTACAGGGGCAACCCGGCGCTGTTCAGCTGGCCGCGTTAAGAGGAATTTCGCCCAAGGGAGAACGATTGGTTTTACCAGCACCGCCAGATTCTTCCTGCAACTTAGAGAGTCCAGGGAACGTCTTCTCAGACCCAGACCCAGGCGTGGAGAAAATCGCACTGTTAGAGACTTCTGCAACCAAGCTCAACTCGGGCTGGGTGCTAACTTTGACACCTTTGGGAATCTCGCAAGTAGCTCTCTCCTTGGGTGGTGGGGTATCGTTAACGACAGCAGGTGGGAGCTCAAGTTTTGGTATCGTTGGAGATGTTGGAAGGGCCACTGCGGCAGCAGCGATGACCTCGGGGGGTGGAGTGACAGGGAGTGGAATAGCAGCAGCCTTCTCAACTTCCTTGTGACGAACGGGACGGAAAGGTTGCCTAGCGCGCGCAGCGCTCGCGACGGTAGCCTTTGCGGCGACTGAGATCTGAGCACCTGCCAAGGGTTTGTCCTTCACGTTAAGTGAAACCATCGAGGTCGACTTCTTGAGCATTGGACGCCCTGCGGATGTGGTCGTGGTCGTGTTCGCGGTTGTACTGACCGCTAGTTTGTTCCCACCATTTGCGGTTCGATTAACTGTAGGGGCGTGAGGCTTACGAGGAAGAACGTCCCGAGCTTTTGCAACGATAACTGGAGCGGGAGCAGCAGTGTTAGAAGTCGTTCGTTGGCGCTCTCCAGGTTTTGCGCTGATGGAACGAGCGCCACCCCCACTTCCCCATGCTGGACGTGGAGCATTGGACGCTGTACGACCACGGGGTGGAACTGGGCCTTGCTCTGGTTTCGTGATTGTCTTGGTTTGCGTCGAGCGAGACAATTGAGGGGCAGCAGTACCACTCGGACCAGCAAGATTGGAAGTCTTGGAGGTTTGTGTTGGAGGTGCGGCTGTAGTAGGCTTGGTATTCCCTCGCTTGGGGATAAAGCCCGCCGAAGTGCCCGCGCCGACAGTAGTTGCGACGCGTTTGATGACATCACGGGTAGCTTGTGTAGGTACAGTAGCAGCAGAATTGACTCTGGTACGTGCAGTCGGACGAGCTTCTTGCGACACCTTGACCGGAACAGAAACAGTAGGCGCAGGATTAGTACTAGGGAAGGACTCCATCTTGCGTACCACATCCGTGGAATCTGTGGAAGCCGAACTGGACGGAAGAGCTTTTGCGGTTTCATTAACCTGCTGCATGGCGTCAATCTCCTCGGCGGTGAGTAGCCTCCGCTTGATAGCTGCGAGTCTCTTTGATGGTACTTTCTTCTCTGGGATGTCAGCTCCCG